>OKRW01000330.1_pt1 | contig 48357 bp, 60 predicted proteins | sample 1601151 | NCBI WGS metagenome assembly OKRW01 (sample SAMEA3541471, study PRJEB24748) | human gut metagenome | biome: human gut; feature: human-associated habitat; material: faeces | place: China | collected 2012 | reverse complement strand
TCATGCCCATTCCAGGCTGCATGCCCATGCCCTGGTTCATGCCCATTCCAGACTGCATGCCCATGCCCTGGTTCATGCCCATTCCACCGACCGTGCATCCAGTCACATTCTGCAGATAACTCATCATCTCCTGTCCTGCCCGCTCTACATCATGACGACGGTTGCGGTCATCCTCGGAAATATCCATAGAGTTGAGTTTCAGCTTCATCTCATGTATATAAGGATGATTCAGGTAGATATAAAAATAGTAATCATACGAATAACTGTATCGCGGCGGATTGTAGCTTTCTCTCTCTCCGTCACGATCTGTACGGTATTCCTCCGTACGCATTTCATCCACATCCAGATTACATCCTGTGATCTGGCTCAGGGAAATAATATCCGGATTATCTTCCCTGTCAAGGTTTACCGAAGCGGCAAACAGCTGCTGTCTTTCATCTATGTACAGGTTGTATCTGTCTGATCTGATGACTCTGCCAGGACGGAAAGAACTTACCAGACTGCGATTTTCCTCACGCATCTGAAGCTGGCTTTTTATCTCTTCCAGCGTACTGTGTCTTCTGTCGTCAAACCACGGAGAAAGCTTCTTCGCACAGTCTTTGCAGATGTTGCCGTCCTCCAGTTTACGGTTTCCCAGCATACCGATTTTTTCTCCGCATACATCGCAGAATTTTTTATCAAAAAGTCCCATGGTCAACTCCTCCTATTTCACATCATTTTCATCAAAAACATCACCGCACTCTGGACAGAATTTCGGAGGATTCGTCGGATCTTCCGGTTCCCATCCACACTTGTCGCATTTATAAAGTGGCGCTCCCTCAGGTTTCTTCGCACCGCATTCCGAACAGAATTTACCTTTGTTCACTGCACCGCAGCTGCAGGTCCATCCCTGTGTTTCTGCCGGCTTAGGGCTGCCGCATTCCGGACCGAATTTGCCGGTGGCCGTTGTCCCGCACTTGCAGGTCCAGCTTCCTGCTGCTGATGGTGCAGGAGCTGCCCCGCCTGCCGGAGCCTGCTGTTGCTGCTGTACTGGCTGAGCCTGCTGTTGCTGTTGCTGCTGTGCCGCGGCCTGAGCCTGCTGTTGCTGCTGTCCCATCTGGAACAGATTGCCTGCATTCAATCCACTTGCCTGAGCCGCCATTCCCATGCCCATGAACCCCATCATTGCTCCGTTTTCATTACCGGCTGCGGTACGCATAGCATCTGCCTGTGCCGATGCTATGTTTCCTGCTGCCATGCTCGGATCTGACATGAATATGGCCTGCTGCATGTTCTGGATCTTCAGTTTATCTTCGTCTGAAACAGATATGGAATTGACACCGAACGAAACGACCTGCAGGCCTCTTTTTTCAGCCCACTGGGAAGATAATTCCTCGTTGAGTGCTTCCGTGATATCCCTCGTATAAAGAGGTATCTCACTGTAATCGATCCCCTTTGTGGATATTCTCGCAAGAGCCGGCTGCAGCGCTGTCAGAAGCTCCGACTTCAGCTGACTGTCGATTTCCTCTCTGTTGTATTCGTTCTGCACATTACCGCAGACATTCGTATAAAAGAGCATTGGATTTACGATCTTATACGAATACTCTCCGTTGCAGCGGATCGAGATCCCCAGGAATCTGTTTATAGAAGGATCGATCATAACTTTGAACGGGATCGGATTGACCGTGCCGTATTTATTTCCAAGCAGTTCTTTGGTGTTGAAGTAATAGACTCTCTGATCTTTTCCCGGACCGCCTCCGAATTTAAAACGATCCCAGGCATCCTTTGCAGCTCCCTTGAGGCCATCCTTCAGGTTTCCTGCGAATATGGATGGCGAAAGATCGTTTTTGTAAATAAAGATCCCGGGTTCCGCCGAAAGCTCTATGACACGTCCCTGTTCAACGATCATCATACATTGTCCGTCAGCAACGGAAACGGCTGACCCGTCGGAGATAACGTTTGATTCACCTTTCGTATTCGACGATCTTCCTGATGCCTGTTTGCTTCCCTTGACTACCAGCACATCATCGTCGATGGCATCACATACGAAAAACTCCTTCCACTGATCCGCCATCATTCCGCCTACTGCACCTGCTGCCGCTTTAATAAGCCCCATATTCTGCTCCTTCCTGATTTGCTGCACACTGCCGAAATGCCCGGCACACAGGCAGCCATACTACTCTCCATTATGAAAGCAGCCATAAACCGTCTTGGTGACGATTTATGGCTGATGAGAGAAAAATATATTACTGTTTTTCCAAGGTTATGGTCACCCCGCTATAATCCATGGTTGCCTTATCACCGTCTACCTTGAAATCGAACTGGTCTTCTACGTTGAAGCCATCTTCATTTTCAGACCATTTGCCTGATTCCTCCTCGCCCGCAACGTTCAGGACACACTTGCCGTTATCCTTCAGTTCAAATGTCATTTCGCCGCCGATGATGCTTTCTACCGACATTTCTATGCCGCTGTAGCTCGCATTAACAGCCTTCCACGTTCCTACGTACGGACTGTCTGCCATGCTTTTGCCACACGAGACAAAGGCAAAACACATCACCAGGATCGCCGCTGCGATCATAATCTTTTTTCTCATAAATTCACCCCCGACAATCCTATCGATTTATTTTGTGATATCGATTTCCAGAGTATCTTTCTCATCGCTTAACAGATCTCCGATCTCAACTTCTACAGGGCTTTCAAGATTGGCCAGTTTGTTAGTGGACTTTACTTCCAGAGAGCTGCCCGGTTTAACATCCTTCATCAGATTCTCATCTACGGTATCATAGGAATCTCCGACAAATACTGTACTGTATCCCAGCTCTACGCCATCCTGGAACAGAGTGTAGTCAAATGCCCATCCGAACGATTTCGATTCTTCTCCATTATTGGTAAAGTTCCAGGTCACTACGATAGCATCATCCCCGTTAGAGTCTTTTACGATCTCATAGCCCTTGTATTCTGCCGTGTACTCTCCGGTATTTATTACATTTGGATCGGACTTTTCGCTTTTCTTGTCTCCGGAATCACCGCCTCCTCCGCATGCAGTAAATGCAAATACCAGCATCAGCGAAAGTACTATCATAACTAATTTTTTCATTGTCTTTCTCCTTCTCTTGAAACAGTTTCTTAAATCATATGTGAAATAACTTTCCTGTGTTATAACGTATCAAGCATATCAACGAGATATTCTCCCGTTACAGAACTGTAAAAGAATGTGTCGATTCCGCCCTCCTTGTTCAGTTCCTTCACTTTCTTCGCATCCTCAGGATCCGCATTTTCATCACAGATAAATGCGATCCTGCACGATGGCAGACATTTTCGGATCTGGGCTGCCGCACTTCTGCGCTGCGAAAAGGTAAAAGGCGGTATCTGATTCACCTCCATGAGCAGGACATCCGCCTGAACTGACTTGCAGGTTTTAAGCGGTTCCTCATCATTATCCTCCAGGATACGTACAGGTCGCAGTTCGCTCCGCTCCTGCATATACTTGATGATTGCTCCTGACAGCAGGCGATTCTGTGTGCTTATTACCGCGATCCGCAATAGACCACCTCCCCGATTGGCTCTTATCAACGATCCATGATCGTGTTACATGATCCATTTGTTTTATTGGAAATATTCTAACAATTCCATTGTCATGACACATCACCCAAAAGAGTACTTTTTTCATTTTACTGTTTCGTCCAAAACAAAAACACCCCTTGACCTTATGATCAAAGAGGTGTCCCTACCCTGTATCGTTAAAATCCCCGTATCACCAGTCCGCTTTCCCTGGCCATGACTGCCAGCTGCGTCCTTGACGTGAATCCGGTTTTCTGGAACATGTTTTTGATATGTTTCTTGACAGTGTGCACCGACAGATGAAGCCTCTCGGCTATGATGTCATCCGTATCGCCGCTGGTAAGCTCGCGCAGGACCTCCAGCTCCCTCGGTGTGAATTCAATGCTGCTGGCCATCCCCAGCTTCAGCATCGGAGTCGTATCCGGGTATATAGACTCTCCTGCCATGGTCCTGTCCATGATCTCAAGCAGAATATCTTCAGACGGATCCTTGTACCAGAAACTGTCCACGCCACCCAGTCTTGCCCGATCAATAAAATCACATTCCGGCTGACTGGTTACTATGATGATCTTGATCTGCGGATACTTTTCCTTCACCCTGGCTGCCGCGTCAAGACCACTGGCATGCAGCGCCGTGCACACATCCATCAAAATCAGGTCGATCGGATTAGTCATGCAGTAGAACTCCGCCAGCGATGCGCTTTCAATGGATGCTTCCAGATGATACCGTCCGCTGCTTTCCAGTATGATCTCAAAGAGTTTCCGTGCCATAGGATCGTCTTCAACGATAAGTACATTTCTGGTCATATCACATTCACCTTTCCTTCCTTCGGGATCGTTACCGTCAGTGTAAATTCCGGATCGGCACTGACGGTCATCGTGCCGCCTTCTCCTTCGATGCGTCTGCGCAGTCCTTTCAGTCCTCCGCTCTCCTGCAAAGGCTTCGCCGGTCGTCTGCCGTCATTGGTAAAGACAGCGCTGCACACCAGATCAGTCTGCGAAACGTTTACCCTGAGCTGCTTTGCGCCGGCATGACGGACCGCATTAGTCAGGGCTTCTGCCCCTGCCGCTGTTATCAGCTCCACCGCCCTGTCATCTTCCGGCATTTCTCCCTGCAGTAAAACTTCCACTCCCGCAGATCCTGCTGCATCGGTAAGGTATTGAAAAGCTCCCTTCGACTCATCAGGCTCCACTTCACGGCGAAGCAAAGCGATCGTGTGCAGCCACCTTTGCAGGATCGGAGTTAGATCCTTCCTGGATGCTCCCTGTGCTTCCTGCGCCAGATAATACCTAGTCATCATAAGATTCTGCCCGATGGAATCATGGATCTGGATCTTTATGGCAAGTCTCTGCTGCGTTCTCGTGAGTTCATCCACCCTGCGGCCGTACACTTTTAGCCTCGCATTCATGCTGCGCAGCACGGAGTTTTCCCGTTTCAGCTTACTGCTCAGGGCATAAAGCTCCGATGCATCCATTGCAGTCACCTGAAAGATTTCCTCGCCATTCATGCAGATCACCTTTCTGTCGAAGATCCACGCACTTCCATCCGGCAATATCACTGCCGGAACGTCCATGATCCTGCTTCTTCGTGCTCCTGATTTCAGATCGCCCTGAGAAATCATCTGCCAGAAGCTTTCTCCATTCTGCAAAGCCTTCCCGCATAATAGCTGGCTGAGTTTCTCCATCTTCAGGTTTACCAGTATAAGCTGCCCGGCTTCCTTGAAAAAGCAGAGTCCCATCGACATCAGATCCGCACCTTCTCTGACAGACGCCCTCGTGATGGTGGACTTCCTGTATCTCCATTCATGCCACAGGATCCAGCATGCATATCCTGTAGTAAAAGCGATGAAGGCGAATACTGTTACCGCCGGGATATCCATCAGCTTTCGCGTAGTCGCCCACATGGGCTCATCAAATGTCTGTCTGGCAGTACCTGCTGCCAGAAAACTAAGCAATAAAAAGGATATCGCCGCCAGTATGGATAAGATTTTGCAGTGTGTCCACTTAGCCCTGTAAAGGTATCCTATACAGCAAACAAACATCTGAAAGATCAATGCGAAAAACAACAGTATAAGCATCAGTGAGTGTCCCGCATCAGAAAGGGAAAATATCGACCTCATTTCGCTGCACCTCCTCTTGGTAAAAGGAATGCAATATGCACATCATCTTCCTGTTTAGATACGATCGCTGCAGCATTATGTTGTGCCAGAAACTCGCGATCCGGCACGATGGCAGACAAGTCGCACGATATGGAAAATGTCATCTCCACAGATTCCGATTCTACTGTAAGATTGACCAGGATCGCATTCATCGTCGGGAGCGCAGCTTCCAGTATCATTTCAAAAAAGGCGTATGCCGCCACCGAAGAATCCTTTGACAGTATGCCTTTGCATCTGCACGATAACGAACCCGCTACTCCGCAGAGCCTTAGATTTTCCATGGATTCCCGAAGGCAGTATTCCAGCTCCTGTGCCGGCAGAAAGCTGGCTTCCTCTCCAAGGAGGATCAGATTGCTCCGCCGTTTGATATAAGAACTGATCACACAGACAAGACCCAGATTTTCTCTTGTTTTAGCAGGATCCTCTGAGAGGGTGAGCAGCGACTCCAGCTTCTGCAGCTGCGGAGCCACTTCTTCTGTTATTTTATCGTAAATACGTATATGTTCATCCGTCTGTGCCTGCTTTTCCTTTAGTTCTACCTCTGCCTTCAGAAGATTGTTGTTTTCAGAAAGGCGTGAACTGATCCGTTCCAGCTTTTTCAGAACATCCTGCACCATGGAAATATCCTCGACCCATAGCACATGCCCTCCGGCAACAGGTGCTCCGGACAGCCTTTCATTTCCCATTTCAACAGGGCCTTCCTCTGTGCAGCGCATCATTTCCTTTGAGAATTCTTTTGCATTATCCGATGCAAGACATATGTTATATGATGTATCCACGATCTGCGCTCCTATCGTCGAGGCATGAAACAGCTCGCTGTACCTTGTATTGGAAGGGATCAATCTGCTCTGGATGCAGATCTCACAGACCGACAGCATGATCAAGGTCATAACAGCTGTCATATCGCCTGCGATCACGAAAAGGATCTTGATCTCCATAAGATATCCGATGCAGTATAAAAAAGCTGCCGCTGCCGGTATCACCGGTCCCCAGATCCGCTTTTTTTTGTTCGGCACATGGCTTCGCACCAAAAGCAGGGCCAAAAAAGCGATGACCTCCGCAAACATCCAGCCCAGGCACACGAAATAAAGTGGTTTATGTACATAAATGCATTCAGCATCTTCCATCCCAAACGGAAACGCGAAGACCTTTTGGTGAAAATTATTGGTAAGGATCAGTAAAATAAACAGGATCGCCGGAACGGTAATCACCTTTAATGGAGTCGGCAACGTGTAATTTTCCGGTCTTCCAAGACAGCATGCAAGATAGATCCCCATCAGAGGGATCAGTATCATCGGTATGTAATAGCCGTACCAGCAGTAGTACTGTAGCGCGGGGATCCCTTCCAGAAATAAAAATTTACAGGTTCTTATACCGAACCAAAACAGCAGCAGCGCCGCTATTGCCATCAGATATCTGCGGACGGAACGGTTGAGCACACGCCTTCTGACCGAAACGCCCCACGTGATGATGATCCCCATGTAAATGATCGATCGCAGCAGTGAACATAAATAATTGAGCGCATCATCCACAACATCAAAACGTGAAAACAGGCGGCAGACAACAGCACACAAAATAAGCGCTGCAACGGTCAGCAAAATCTTCTTATCCTGCCTGTATTTCTTCGAGTTCCTTGTCACACAGCTTCTCCTTCTCATTTCACCACTGACTTCTCAGATACAGTATAACTGATTTGCTGCAAAAAAGCAAAAGAACCTCTTCTGCCGGATACACCACGAATCCGTCAGAAAAGGTTCTTTTGAAGTTACTTTATATGAATTTTTTAAAGAGGACCAACCTTCTTGAGAATAGCTTCGATATCCGCAGCTCCAACAACTCTCGGATTTGTTTTCGTGCAGGTATCTGCCAGCGCATCCCGGATCATCTCATCCTTGTGCTTGAGGAGATCTTCCTGTTTGATCCCGGCTTTTTTCAGATTTTCCGGGATACCAAACAATCTCTCCAATTCATGGATCTTGCGAACAAGACTTCCTACTGCCAGCGGCACATTGCTGTAAGGAAGACCGATCAGCTTGGCCATTCTCTGATATTTTCTCGCGCATACCGTTTCTTCCGGTCCATCCAGATGCGCATTGTATTCGATTACGTGAGGCAGTACGATGGCATTGCTTCTTCCGTGGGAAAGATGGAACTTTCCTCCAATGGTGTGTGCAATACTGTGACTGATCCCAAGACCGACTTTATTAAATGCCATTCCGGCCAGACAGGATGCATTGTGTACCTTTTCACGCGCCTCCAGATCATCTCCGTGCGTATAGGCAAACGGCAGGAACTTTATAAGAAGGGTAACTGCTTTCTCTGCCAGCGCATCTGTAAAGTCGTTGGCTTCCGTAGATACATATGCCTCAAGTGCGTGTGTCAGCGCATCCATACCGGTGTCCGCCGTGATAGCAGGCGGAACGCTCTCTACAAGTTCCGGATCCAGGATAGCTACCATAGGCTGCAGAGAATCATTCACCAAAGGATATTTGATTCCTTCCTGCGCATTGGTGATCACAGAAAATCGTGTTACCTCTGAACCAGTACCGCTGGTAGTCGGGATCGCATAACACTCATGGATATGAGCGATGTTCAGCTGACTTGAAAGTTCGCGGATCGCCTTTGCGGCATCGATGGAAGAACCACCTCCCACAGCGATCATCACATCTGCTTTGCAGCTCTGCAGGCACTGGATCCCTTCCGAAACGATTTCGATAGGAGGATCCGGTACGACCTTGCTGAACACATCTACCTGACATGCACTCAGGTGCTCCTTCACTTTATCCACGATCCCGGAGGATTCCATGAAGCTGTCGCACACGATCAGAACGTGCTTGTCCTGGATCGTATCCAGGATCCCCAGGGAATTCTCTCCAAAATATACGTTAGTACTGATATTAAAATTCTTCATACTCTCCCCCCTTTATGAACATGAGGTGGATATGAACCATACCCACCCCATGTAAACTAGCTTAATGTCCTGATGTCAGCTTTCGCTTATTTGTTTCCCTTCTGCGGCAGAATGTCTTCTACTTCTACGTGCGGACGAGGGATTACGTGTACGGACAGCAGTTCGCCAACTCTCTGAGCAGCAGCAGCACCTGCGTCTGTTGCAGCCTTTACAGCGCCTACATCTCCTCTAACCATTACAGTTACCAGTCCGCCGCCTACGAATTCCTTACCGATGAGGTATACGTTTGCAGCCTTTACCATAGCATCTGCAGCTTCGATAGAACCAACTAAACCTTTTGTTTCGATCATTCCTAATGCTTCGTTCTTAGTCATTTTAATTTCCTCCTAAAAAACATTTCATTTAAAACTTTACGCGTTTTTGATTTACTTAATGATTTTGATACGTGTGGATGAACTCATGTCCATCGCATTGGCTTCTTCTGTGTCCACATGACATTCCAGAGCCGATGTGTCCGTAGCACGGATCGCTACGTTTGCCAGCGTTCCGCCTCTCGGGCCGTCTACCTGGATGCTGACGATCTGTCCGTCATGCACGCCGTGAGCAGCCGCTTCCTGCGGAAGCATGTGAATATGTCTTTGTGCCACGATCAGACCTTCTGTCGTCTGTACCGATCCCTTAGGACCGATGACCGTGATTCCCGGTGTTCCTGCCAGATCTCCGGACAATCTTGCCGGAGCCTTGACGCCCAGTTTAAAACCGTCTCCTGTCAGGATCTCGATCTGAGTCTTGCTGCGAACGGGTCCTAATACACGGATCTTTTCGATCGCACCTTTCGGTCCGCAGATCGTCACTGTTTCCTTACAGGCGAACTGACCCGGCTGTGACAGATCTTTGATCGGTGTCAGCTGATACCCTGATCCAAACAGAGTATCCAGATCAGCCTGTGAAAGATGGATATGGCGGTTGGAAACACCTACCGGAATGCCCTCCGGAGCCTGCTGTCCTGCACCGTTTACGGACTGAACCGCTTCTAACAGTACTTTCAGGACTGCTTCGTATTCCTTGCTTGCCATCTTATTCTCCCTTCATTGCCTTTACCAGAGCATTGATCATGTCGTTGAGCTGATTTGCGTCGATCGGCTGATCACTTGCTACAGGTGCATCTGCATTGCTGCTGCAGCTGTTGCATCCTACACCGTAGGAAATGCCGCTGTTGTTGTTCTGGTAGTCAGCCGGTGAAAGGTAAGCCGACGTAGATCCGCAGTTAGCCGGAGATACCTGTGTCGGTGCTACCGTATGAGTATCGAACGCCATCGGTGCTCCGCTTGCAGGGATCGGTTCTGGATGGATCGGAGTGAATCCGATGTTTGCTCCTGCTGCAGGTGCTGCATTCAGGTTAGCCAGTTCCGGATGATTGAATGTCGGATCGTCTGCTGCCAGTGTAGCACAGTTTTTGATACCGTAGGCAACTTTTTTGATATTTACCAGATGCATTGGGCTTACGTTTTCAGATACCGAGCTGCCGCCCCATGTTCCGCAACCTAATGTGAAGGAAGGGATAAGGCCGGTGCTTCCGCCGGTACCACCCATGCTGCTTCCTGTGTTGACCAGGATTCTGGATGCCGGTTTCTTCGTGAATTCCAGAACGATGTTCTTGTTTTCTGTGTGTAAACTCATGGTATGTCCGATACCGTTCTGTAACAGCTCGATGCTCAGTTCGCATGCTTCATGCCAGTCGTTTACTACATAGAATGCCAGTACGCTTGTCAGCTTTTCAAAGGAAAGCGGATAGCCGTCGCCAACACCGCCCTGAGGTCCGATGAGCACTGTCGTGTTTTCCGGAACGTTGATTCCTGCTGCACTTGCAATGTGAAGCGGGGATCTTCCTACGAACTTGGCGTTCATAGCGTGACCGCCGGCTTTGAACAGAAGCTTGCAGACTTTATCTGTTTCTTCCGGGCTCATGAAGTAAGCACCCTGGTTCTTCAGTTCAGCGATTACAGCGTCCTTGTTGCATTCTTCACAGATGATGGACTGTTCGGATGCGCAGATCGTGCCGTAGTCGAATGTCTTACTTGCGATGATGTTTGTAACAGCCTGCTGTACGTTAGCTGTTCTTTCGATGTATGCCGGAGAGTTTCCTGCGCCTACACCCAGTGCCGGTTTACCAGCGCTGTAGGAAGCCTTAACCATTCCAGGACCGCCTGTTGCGATGATCATCTTAACTTCCTTGCTGTGCATCAGTTCATCTGTAGCAGGCATGGAAGGCATGGAAATGCATCCGATGATATTTTCCGGTGCTCCGGCTTCCACTGCAGCATCGCGCATCAGAGTAGCTGCCTTCAGCGTACACTTTGCAGCGGATGGATGCGGTGAAAATACGATACCGTTTCTAGCCTTGATCGCGATGATAGACTTGAAGATCGCTGTAGATGTCGGGTTCGTGGAAGGCACGATACCCATCAGCAGACCAACCGGATCAGCTACATCCATCGTTCTTGCGATCGGATCTTCGCTTACGATCCCGATCGTCTTCATGTCCTTGATGGCATCGTACAGTAATGTCGAAGCCATGTGATTTTTATAAGTTTTATCTGCCACTTTACCGAAGCCTGTTTCTTCTACTGCCATCTGTGCCAGTGAAACAGCATTTTCTTCGGCAACGCGAACCATATTACGTATGATTCTATCGATCTGATCCTCTGTATAGTTTGCAATCTTTTCTGTTGCGATCTGACCCAGTCTTGCCAGGTCGCGAACTTCCTGTACAGAGCGTAAATCATAATCAATATTCTGCATACTATGGCACCTCCTTTTTTATACTTGCATTCTCTCTAGTTTTTTTTGTTATAATAGTTCTTCAGTTCTTCCAGAAGGGTCGTCTTGTTTGCCTTGGAGATTTCTCTTCCGGCGATCTGCAGACCGTCGTATTCTCTAGCCAGATTTCTCAGTTTCACGACTCTGCATTTACCAACCTCAGCCAGGGCTTTTTCTGCTCCGTTTTCTTCTACCAGACGATCTACACATTCCTTTGTGAGTTCGGCTGCGTCCACTACGTGCTGCAAAGCTTCTTCCGCTGCAGGTTCCTCTGCAACTGCATTTTCTACAGCAGGCTCAGCAGGTTTTTCCGGCTGCTCCGGTTGTGTTGCGTCCTCTTCTGTCAGCTCTGAATCCGATTCAGGTTCCTCTTTATTTGGGACCATCCTCTTCCGCATCATCGTCTTCGTGTTCGTGTTCCGAACGTTCGATGAGTGGAATCGGATTTACGATGGTTTCGCCAACCTCAACATGCGGTCTTGGGATTACGTGCTGTGTTACCAGGCAGCGTTCACCCAGTCTTGCAGCTGCGGCAGCACCAGCATCAACGGATGCCTTTACGGCTGCTACGTCGCCTGTCACTGTAACAGTAACCAGACCACCCTTGACGAAAGTTCTTTCCAGAAGTTTTACTTCTGCCGCTTTCAGCATGGCATCAGCGGCTTCGATGGAAGGAACCAGTCCGTATGTTTCGATCATTCCTAAAGCTTCCATTCGCTGACCTCCTTATTCTTCTTGATTAATGAGTTGCGTAGAAGACAGTTACTTTGTTCGGGGATCCGAAGGTGAGCTTGGCACCATTCTGGAAGAACAGACAGTCTCCCGGATTTCCGGTAAAGATCCGGCCGTCCTTTTCCACCGTTAACGTACCGTCTACGACGTAATAAATTTCCTGACAGGCAACATCCCAAGGGAAGCTGCAGTTTTCAATCGTCATGAATCCGGCATTCATTGCCGATCCATCGTCTGCACCGATCAGTTCATTGTAAAATACTTTGTCTGCAGGATTTCCTGTATCCAGCGGTTCCCACTTGGCTGTATTGCTGCGAACCAGCTTTACAAAACCGTTTCCGTCGCTTTCGGATACATAAGGAACGTCCTGACCGATGGAATTCATTACGCTTCCCAGCATGCCTTTATCCATCAGCGTCTTGAGCGCCTTGTAGATCAGCTCGCTGTCGATTCCGCCTGCTGCCGCCGGAGCGCATGCGTGCGCATCCTGTGCCGGTGCTGCTTCACACGGCTGCGCGCTGCAGCATTCTGCCTGCGGTTCGCCAACCTTGAATTCGATGTCAGCTACCGCTGCAGCATCCTTTGCGGATGGCGTAATGAGCGTGTCTGCGTCGATGTACATTACTTTATGACCCTGCTGTGCACAAGCTTCAACTTCCTTTGCACAAATCAGTCGTTTCATGTGTCCACATCCTTTCATCTATCGCACTGCTTCAAGTAATAAATTGTTATCTATGATAATACACATCTTACAGAAGAGATGGTACTAACAGTTCTGACGGCGAAGGGATGACTTCCGAATTTACCAGAAGACCCTTCTCCTGTGCGATGGCTTCGCCTGCATCAGTTCCGGCCTTGACTGCTGCCACATCACCTGTGTAGGTGAAGTATGCCTTGCCGCCCAGTCCGTTACCGAGACGAAGTTCGATCGCCTGCAGCTCTGCTGCTTTTAAAATCTGATCTGCACAGATGATCATTGTTGCCAGGGAGAAAGATTCCATGATCCCGATCGCCTGTACGCGGTCCGGCATCGTTGCTCCTGTGATCGCCGGGAATACTCCGGGATCTACATTAGGAATTACGATGGAATCTACAAAGAACTCCTCCGCCATCCGTTCACCGATGCGGACAGAATCTTCAACGGCTGCCACATCACCGTGAACGATGGCGATGTACTTGCCCGGGCATGTCGATGCTGCCGTTACGATTTCTACTTCAGAAATCTTGACCATCTGGTCTGCAGCGTAAATGCCTCTGGCGATGCTGTTGAATTCAACCATTCCTATTGCTCTCTGCATCTTAATTCCTCCTTATCTCAATATAGTCTGCCGTCACTTCGCTGACCGTGCCGCTGATACTTGTATGGATCGCAGCTCCAAGGCTGCCTTCCGGTATCTGCCCGATCATCTGTCCGGCCTGCACCTGCTGTCCGACACTTACTATCGGAGCTGCCGGCGCACCCACATGCTGTCTTGTGGAAATGCGGATCACTGCCGGTGAGAACTCCATGTCCGTCATCGGCGCCGGGAGATCGAAATCGCGAAGTCCCAGTCTTGCGATCAGCCGCTTGCTCGGAACCAGACGGTACGGACGAATCGAACGCGGTTCGAACTCCGTCTTTTCCGGCTTATATTTGATCTTCTGTTCTGCCAGTTTTTCTTTAAAGTACAGGTTCGCCATCCTAGGATGGAGACCTGCCGGACAGGCGAAAAGTTCACACATATTGCACTGACAGCAAAGCTGTGCAATTTTCTGTCCTTCCAGGTCATCGATCTTATAGTTGAGAACTCTCATCATCTTATGCGGCTGCATGTTGTGTCCCAGAAGATAACGCGGACACATGTCCGTGCACATCCGGCACTGTTCACAAGTCGCTTTGTTGACTCTTCTCGCCTGTTCCATCGTGACCGATTTCTTACGGATCAGGAAATGGCTTTTCTTCAGGATCACGAAGCCTTTGTTCTTCTTCGTGATGAATCCGCCGATATCCGTCTTCACAGGTCCCATCATAGGACCGCCGTCGATGACTGCATAATCAGTGAAATCTTCGATTCCCGAAAGTTTCAGCACATCCATGACCGGTGTTCCAACAGGAACCTTTACTGTCACCCGGTTTGGTACATCGCCTGTTACAGTGATGTACTTCTCCGTTACCGGAATTCCCTGGGAAGCCTTATAGATATTAAGTGCTGTCTCTGAGTTGACTACAACACATCCTACCATGATCGGGATCCCTGTTTCCGGAACGACTCTTCCGGTCAGCTGATATACCAGCACCTGCTCGTCACCCGCCGGATATACGTCAGGAAGTTCTCCCACCTCCACGTATCCATCCAGCTGGAGAGCTTTGATCCGTTCTTTAAGAAGTTCGATGACTTCTCCATGTTTACTCTTGATACCGATGATCGCTTTTTTCGCGTTTACCAGTCTGCCGGCTTCTGCAAAACCCTTGATGATCTCATCCGGGTAAATTGCCATCAGCTGCTGGTCAACGCGCAGCAGCGGTTCACATTCCGCTCCGTTCATCAGTATGTATTCTGCCTCTGATGTGAGTTTTGCATGGGTAGGAAAACCTGCTCCACCCGCACCAATGATTCCGGCATCTTTTATCTGATCTAAAAGATTCATCCTCATACCTCACTTCATCATTCAAATTCACAATCTTCGTCGATGATTCCAACTACGACGGCATCGACCGGCATATTGTCATCGCCCAGCATTCTTCTGGCAGAAGAACCGGTCGTTACAACAACTCTGTCGCCGATTCCTGCACTGATAATGTCAACAACGATGATTTTCTTGCCTGTATCCGTACCGCCTCCGATGATTTCAGCCTGCATCAGTTTCAGGCCGTTGAGGGATTCTGCTTTTCTTGTGGACCAGATATGATCCGTTAATCTAGCTGTAATCATAAGTACTTGCTTCCTCCTTCCGCTTCCTGTTTGATCTGTGCAAGTGCTGACTCTACAGACGCTGTATCGCCGAAGATCGCCAGCAGTATCATATTCTGCGGGCAGCTTCCCCGAATATCCTCTACGGTTACGCCAACCGCTTTTTCTGCGATATCCGCAGCGACAACCATTTCGATCATCCTGCCCTGTACCAGACCAATGGCATCTATCAGCGGCGGAACCTCTGATTTCAGAGATCCTTTCCGGCGCATCAGGATGTCCACAGTGCCCGGTGATGGTGATTTTATGATTCTAATCTCCACGTCAGCGCCTCCTGTCTACATCTCTTCCTGTTTGCAGCTCAGTGCAATACCGAGCGGCGTTACAAACATCGGATTGTGTGGTTTATGGGTATATACCCCTGTCTTCTTTTCGATCATATCCTCGATCCCTGTGAAGCAGCAGGTACCACCGACCAGTGAAATTTCATCGACCTGATGTCCTTTAATGTGATTGCTGATGATCGAAGATACCTTGTCTACCACCGGTTTGATGACCGGTGCCAGTTCCTTGTGATGAGATTCGTCTCTCTTGAAAACTTCTGCTTCCTGAAAAGACTTCCCATAAGCTCCTGCGATCACCAGTGAAAAATGAGTACCGCCGGTAGGCTCATCTGCGATATACACCACTTCTCCATCCTTTAAGATGGAAATACCGGTCGTACCGCCGCCGATATCTACCACAGCTCCATTTTTCATCTGAAGCACCTGGTTGGCAGCCGTTGATTCATCCAGCAGATTCGTACATTCGAATCCGGCTCCCTGAATCACGTTCTTGACTGCACCCGAGTCTAAAAGATCCGTTCCCGGCGGGATCGCTCCTGCCGCATAGATCAGCTCGGTATCCAGCTGCTCTTCGATCTGCTCCTTCAGTTCTCTTACGATCTGAACGGCACCGATATAATCCACTACCATGCCGTCCCGGACTACGTCCGCATAACGATATGCGCCTGCTACCGGTCTTTTGTTCTCATCCAGAACCGCGATCACTACACACGCGGTTCCCAGATCGACTCCGGTATAGTACACAGAAGATTTTTCGCGAACAGGATGTTCGATTACTTTTTCAAAGTCTTCTACCATCTTGTCACAGTATTCGAACGCTACGCTTTTCTCTGACATTCTTTACCTCCCATCGCACCGCATATCATCTGCGATATCGTATTGATGATCTCGTTGAGTCTGGCTTCCAGAGTCTGACACAGCTTCTCATCTGCGATCAGTTCCTGTGCATCGAGACTGAAACATTCCAGTTCGCTGCGCAGTCTGTCCAGCAAGAGCATCTCTCTGCCCTTTGGCATCTGCATGTGAAACTCAGTGATCTCAAAACAGTCGCCGATGCACTGGGAAAAGTTTTCCCCGTTCATCCCGGTACATGCATTGCACACAAGTCCCACAGCCTCACATTTTCCCTCAGATACACTTCCGAGTGCGGCAAACTGCCGGGAGAGCCCCGTCAGCTGCTGAGAAAGGCACAGATCCGTATCCAGCAGGTCTCTTGCTGTCAGGAGGAAAAGAGACTGCAGCGCTTTCATCCTGCTGCAAAGCTTTTTCCCATTCCTGCATCCGGAAGAGGATTCCGTCTTAGCTGCCTGAGCCGCTTTGGCCTTTTCCTTTTTCTGTGCGTCAAGCACAGCCATCGGGTCATTGCGGTCATACATATCGACGCCCCTGTCTACCAGAAACTGTCTGGCTCCCGGTGTCAGCCGTTCCCCCTCCTTCAGGTCGTAGTCCGTAAAGGGCTGTTTCTTATATAAGTCCCTTAAGTCTTCTTCCGTTATGAACTTCATGTAAGCCCTTTCCTTTCTTTTAACTCTAATAAATAACGTTTCAATTCCTCAACGCCGGTTCCCTCCGGCACACTTACTGCGAAGTACGGCTGTCTTACACCGGTCTTTTCCAGCTGGCGCTCGCAGATCTCTCTGTTCTCCGGCATCAGATCACATTTGCTTATGACCCCTATGACCGGACAGTGAAATGCGCGGGCAAATCCGTGGGAATAAACCTCTGCCGTTCTGGACTGATCTATAAGAAGCAGGATACACCAGGCGTCCTGCGCCAGTGCGATCATATGCTTGTACATCCAGGCATTCTCGATATATGCGCTGGGAACGTCGATGGTTTCCAAGCCGTATATCGTATCCTGTGTCCTCCGCAGCGGACCGGCGTAGTCGTTGATGGAATTGACAAGGGTCGTTTTACCACATCCCTTGGGTCCTATCACCATAATGCGCTTTTTTCTCATGTCCTCGTAATCGGTACTGTCGTAAAGTCCAGTTCGCTGCAAAGTGTATCGGTTACGGCTTTCAGTGCCGTCTCCACGCTTTGCACATCACCGGAGATCACGACGGACCCTGTGAAACGATCGAGAAATCCGATTTCTACATCCGCTTTCTTCGTTGCGATATCAGCAGCAATTATGGCTGTCTCGTATGGTGATAGTGTCAGAATACCGATGGCGCCTTTATCATCGATCCCAAGACGTTCGTAGATGTCGAACATCGGCGATGCGATCACATGCGCGATGGTCACCTGTTTGCCCGGAACCGACTCCTGTATGATTCGTTCCATCGGTTTTTCATTCATGATTCCCATTCGGCATCACCTTTCTTACTGCTTAATGTCTTATAACGGAAACCGGGAAATCGTATTCCCTGATCCAACCCTCGATCCGATCCAGATCCGCATCATCCAGGCTTGGATCGCCCTCTATCGGGTAATCCATTCCCAGCTGCACGTATTTATTTACGCCCAGCTTGTGATACGGAAGAAGATCGATACCTTCAAAATTCTTGAATTCTCTAAATGGTTTGAGGAATTCTATGACTCCTCTGATTTCAGCTTCGCTGTCGTTTATCCCCTTGAGCATAGGCATCCGGACCTTTACATGATTTCTCTTCATGATCAGTTCTTCCAGATTTTCAAGGATCATCTCGTTGCGAACTCCTGTCAGCTCAAAGTGTCTGTCCGGATCGATGTGCTTCAGATCAAAGAGGAAAAGATCGACATATTCCGCAAAGCGAAGGATCGTTTCCTTTTTCGTATATCCGCACGTCTCAATAGCCGTATGCAGACCTTCCTGCTTGCATGCCTGCAGCAGATTGATGGCCGCTTCCGGCTGGGAAGTCACTTCACCGCCACCTAGAGTCACGCCGCCGCCGGACTGATCGTAAAACGCTCTGTCCTGCTCTACATACTCGAGAAGCTCTGAAATCGGAACCTGCTCTCCGGCTATTTTCAAAGCATCCGGAATGCAAGCTTCCACACACTGACCGCATCCGATGCAGTCGATGCTGCGATCGATGATATGCTCTCCTGAAGAGGATATACTATGGATCTTCTGTGGACAAACGGGAACGCACGAGCCGCAGCTCACGCATGTCGTCGGTTTAAACATGATCTGATATTTCCGTTCCAGTCCCTCCGGATTCGAACACCACTTACAGCGAAGCGGACATCCCTTAAAGAAAACCAAAGTTCTTACGCCCGGTCCATCATACATATTGTATTTTTGCTTATTGAATATAAACGCTTTTCTTTCGATTACGTTATTATCGCCCATTTTATTCTCCCGTCTGTGGATAAAATCCTGATTTAGAACTTGGTCAGCGTCGTTCTGCTGATGATTTCATCCTGTACGTCCTTGCACAGTTCTGTGAAGAATGCACTGTAACCTGCTACGCGGACAACCAGATCCTTGTAGTTTTCAGGATGCTTCTGTGCATCGATCAGCGTTTTGTTGTCCATGTAGTTGAACTGCATTTCGCCGTTTCCGAATGCACATGCTGTACGCAGCAGTGTGATGATGCCGTTTTCACCTTCCGGTGTATCCAGCAGTCCTGCCATCAGCTTGAAGTTGTGTACCATACCAATGTTCATGTTGTCGTTGGCCAGTTTTGCTACAGACTTGATGATCGCTGTAGGACCCTTGAAGTCAGCACCCTGCGTCGGGCTGATACCGTCGGATAACGGAGTCCATGCCTTACGTCCGCCTGCGGATGCACCAGTCAGCTGTCCAAACGGAGTATTGTTGGAAATGGAAAGTGTACCATGGCTCAGTACGGAGTACAGAGTCTTGTACTGTCTGTGTTCCATTTCTGTAAAGTTGATCAGGTCTGCTGCGATCAGGTCTGCGTAATCATCATCATTACCATATTTCGGAGCAGCCAGGCAGTCTGCCTTGATCTGATCATATCCTTCGAAGTCAGCCTTCAGAGCTTCGTTCAGCTGCTTCAGTGTGTATTTCTTATCATCGAATACCAGTTTCTTGATGGCTGCCATAGCATCTGTATAAGTTGCCAGACCAGACCATACAACACCAGGTCCGAAGTTGTACATCGCACCGCCGGAAGATACGTCCTTACCCTTTTCCATGCAGCCTTCGTACATGATGGACATCAGCGGCTTCGGTGCCAGATCTCTGTGTACACGCTGGGAAATTACTGTTGCTACAGCAGTCCACTTGGTGATGTACTTGATCTGTTCCTTAACAGCTGCATCAAACTGATCATATGTCAGATACTGATCCAGGTCTCCAAGATCAGGAGTGACCTGCTTGCCATACCAGAGTGGAACACCGTGGTTCAGTACCAGTTCGATACAGATCGGCCACTGCGTGTAAGCAGTGGAAGTCCACTGATACAGTCTTCCTGCCTTCTGCGGTTCTACGCATCCCATCAGGCAGTAGTCTCTCGCATCTTCGATGGAAACGCCCTTTGCCAGCATCATCTTGATGTGAGTATCGTCGAAGTGGCATGCAGGGAATCCCATACCGGAACGAACTACGTCTACGATCTTCCTCATGTACTTCTGAGGCGACTTGTTGTTGATACGACATGCCAGAGATGGCTGGTAGATCTTTACGTGTCTTACAGCATCCATCAGCAGGTAAGTCAGTTCGTTTGTAGCATCTCTGCCGTCACGAGTCAGACCGCCTACGCACATGTTTACGAACGGCTGATATCCTGCGAAGAACTTGGAACCGCCTTCACTTGTGATCCACATCATTTCAGACATCTTGATCAGCATACATCCAGCCAGTTCAAATGCCTGGAAGTTGTTCATGCGTCCAGCGTCCAGATCAGCCTTGTAGTAAGGGTACATGTACTGGTCAACACGACCGATGGACATACCAGTCTGGTTTTCTTCTACCGGCAGCAGGGACTCAATGGTCCATACAGCCTGGATCGCTTCCCAGAAAGTGTCCGGTTTGTGAGCCGGTACCTTGGCATTGACTTCAGAGATCTTCAGCAGTTCTTCTTTTCTCTGCGGATTTGTTTCCTTTGCAGCCAGCTCAGCAGCATACTGAGACATACGGCGTGCATAAGCCATAACACCTTCTGTCGTGTCAATAACGGATTTATAGAAATAGATCTTGTCCAGATCATCCGGGTTTTCGTAGTCCAGCATTGCCAGGTGTTCCTTGGCTTCATTCTGGATGTCAAGCATGCCCTTCTTCATCAGGATCACGTCATATCCAGGGTTGGAGTCTCCACCGCCGTTTACTGCGTGGTAAGAACAGTCGGAAACGAAGGATTCGCCAGACAGTTCCCATACGCCGGCTTCACGATACTGGCTTTCGCAGTATTCGTCAACGGATTTGCCTTCCCAGAACGGGAACAGTTCATCTCTCATGACTCTCTTGTCTTCATCAGAGATGTAGAACGGATCCTGCGGACGGCTGCCGATAGTGTCGATTTCATCCACCATCCATCTCCATGCGATATCAGGAGAAAATGCTCCTGCACGCGGTGCGCCGTTCGGTGCTCCGACGATCAGTTCGTTGTCCTGGATCACCAGAGGAGCAGTTTCACAGCAGTAACGGAAGCACTTTGCACGAAGTTCGATCTTCGGCATACCAGGGTTTTCCTTGGTGATCTTCGTTACCGCACGTGCTCTGTGAGTCGTAATGGACGGAACCTGCTTTAAGAAATTCTCTTTCAGTCTTACCAGACGCTCTGTCGGGCCTACTGGAACTCCATCTTCGTCAACCTGAGTGGTTGCTGCAGCGATGGAGGAGTAGTAAGCCGGATGCTCATGGCTTCCTGCAGGAGCAGGTGCCGGCTGAGCCTGTGCCGGTGTTACTGTGGAAATGTCTCCAGAAACGGATTCAAACATTTTCATCAGAGAAGTGCGTTCTTCATCAGACATGTTTTTCGTTGCTTCTGCAATCTTATTTGAAAATTCACGAATATCCAAATCTATTACCTCTCTTTCTCTATCGAAACGAATTAGCTATAACTGATTATTGATACTTGCCAGTGCGTCCTCCAGCAGCCGCTGCAGTTTTCTGAGGCTGTCCTCATCTGCTGCTGCGCCTCTGCATCCAGATGCATCGGCCGGCGCGCCCATGCCCAGATCTTCGATCCGGCGAACACCGTATCCAACTTTTCTCACATAGATGAGATTCATCGGAGATACGTTATCCGAGGTAATGCCCTGTCCGGCAGAACCGCTTCCCAGTGTCATGGCCGGGAACAGATTCGTGGTCGCTCCCATACTGCCGTATACGGCCGGGGTGTTGACCAGCATTCTTCCTACCGGTTTTTTGATTGCAAACTGATGGATCACGTCAGGATCCTTAGAGTGGATCACCAGCGTATGTCCATGGCGCTCTGATAACAGAAGTTCGATACATTTCTCGCAGGCATGCATCCAATCATCCTCGATGAAATAGGAGAGAACTGGACAAAGTTTTTCTTTCGAGTACGGATTGTTTTCCGATACATACTTCTGCTCTGCCAACAGTACTTTCGTCCCGGCTGGAACATCGATCTTAGCCCAGCGAGCCAGATCTTCTGCCGCCTTTCCGGCCAGTTCCGGATTGGCACTGCCGTCTTTAAAGTAAAAGAGCTTTCCGAGACGCTCTGCTTCTTCTTCTGTCATGAAGTAAGCTCCGCTTGCTTCAAATTCGAGTCTTACCTCTGCTGCAATGCAGCTGTCCACGACAACGGACTGTTCCGCTGCCGACACGACGCCATTGTCAAATGTCTTGCTTGCTATGATATCCTGGACTGCCTGATGGATGTCAGCCGTTCGCTCGATGAACGCCGGTCCGTTACCTGTTCCTCCATAGATCACCGGTTTTCCGGAATGATATGCATCTTCCAGCATGCCCGGAACTCCTGTGTTCATGATCATAGAAGTCCATTTATGTTCCATCAGTTCCTTCGTGCCCGCTTTTGTCACGGTATGAAGGTATGCCAGCGCCCCTTCCGGGAGTCCGCAGCCTTCGGCTGCCTGAATCAGAATGTCCAGCACTCTGGAAATGGATTTCTGCGCTCTTGGATGCGGTGAAAACAAAACGCCATTGCCGGACTTGACAGCGATCAACGCTGTGTATATGGTCGTGGAAACAGGACTTGTCGCCGGGCAAAGGCTTACTAAAACACCCATTGGTACTCCTACATCCATGATCTGTTTTTCCTGATCCGTGCGGATAACGCCTACGCACCGCATATTTCGCAGATGAGCCGGCAGGTATTCACAGGCAAACCTGTTCTTGATGAACTTGTCCTGCCACTTGCCGTAATCTGTTTCCTCTGCAGACATCACTGCCAGTTCCTTCGCATGAGACGAAGCCGCCTGTGCCATAGCCTCGACGATCTCGTCCAGCTTCTCCTGCGGGAAGGTTGCCAGTTTCTGCTGTGCTTCAAATGCATTTTCAGCCAAGATACGAGCTTCCTGGATCGATAGCAAATCGTTATCAATGATATTCACTTTCATTTGCATCTCTCCTTTTCTTTATAAGTTCGTCATCATATCCGGAATTTTTATTCTGCCGGATACGGAAGCAGCTTGTCCAGCGAATACTGACATGTGATCTTCTTCAGTCCTTCGTGCGGTCTTGCGATCACCGTGGAACTGTAAACCTCATGTCCGATTGCCTCTACTGCTTTAATTCCTGCTGCAACAGCAGTCTTGCATGCTCCAACATCTCCTTCTACCAGCACCGAGATATATCCGGATGCGGTATTTTCAAAACCGATCATTTCTACATCGGCTGCCTTGCACATTGCATCGGCTGCTTCGATACAGAATACGATACCGAAAGTTTCGATCATGCCCAGAGCTTCTGTTCTGATCGCGCCAGGTTCCAGCAGTTCTTCGTCACACTGAGTATCTACATCATAGATGGATACTACATCCCCGATCGGACGGATCGGTCTTGGAATGACATCGGTCGCTGTTAATGTACCGATGGCTTCTGCGGCTTCTGCACCTGCCTTGATCGAAGACTTTACAGCAGCAACATCTCCCTTGATGAACATCGTTACCAGGGTAGATCCTACGTTTTCATAAGATAACAGATCTACTTCTGCTGCCTTGAGCATCTTGTCACATGCTTCCAGTGCAGGTACCATGCCGATCGTTTCCAGCATACCCAGTGCCTGGTCTGCATAATATCTTGCCATAACAAGAATCTCCTTTCCTGAAAAATCTTTGACACATGCCGTCCCGTTTTCATTGCGGCGGCAGTGCCGGGCTTTTTACAAGTAAACCGAAAAAGGATGAAACATCCCTTTTCGGATACTTACTATCACTAATTTTAAATTAGTCTTTGATGTAATTGTTGATCGTATCGATGCCTTCCTGGCTGGCCTTATAATAGATAACAAGCTTGCCATCCTTGTCCAGCTCATAGCGGCTTTCGTCGATCAGTCCGTTGGAACACGCTGTCATCAGAGCTTCGTCCATAGCGTGATCCTTAAATGCCTTAAAATTGCCGTACTGTGCTCTAAGAGCATCCTGTACGTCAGATCTGCATGCTTCTTTACCGTCTGTAAAGAACTTCAGTACTGAAAAGAATAATGGTCTCATGTTCCTACGCCTCCTTCTCTGTTGCCTTCTGCTGCGAAATAGCGAGAACGAAGATACCGATTACCATGATGATAGCTCCTACCCAGCCTGGCCATGCGATGTTCCATCCTTCTCCGCCGAAAATAAGTCCGCATACAACGAGACAGTATAACGGTCCCCAGAATGCGTATGTACCATTGCAGCCCATACCTAAAGCAGCACCGCACATGGAAGCACCCTTGTACCAGAACTTGAAGGACCAGGATGCGAATACACCGCCGATGAAGAACATCCAGATGGATGGTCCGTCAGCCAGAGCATGTCCTACCAGAGCCAGTCCGGAACCGATTCCGTCTCCACCCATTAAGGACAGCAGGGAGCACAGGATAACAGCGTTTACGATACCGGATGTGCACTGACGGATACAGATAGCAACTTCTGTATCGACCATGCAGCATGCATATCCGCCTACAGCACCTTCGATACCCCAGCCTAATGCTGCACAGAATGCTGCGATGATACCAATAACAGCTTCACCGCTCATGTTTCCGAAGATACCTGCAAGTCCGCCTTCCGGAATACCATATCCGAACAGACCGATGATTACAGCTGCCGCGAAGCAGATCACGATACCGAGGATCATGCCGCCGCTAAGCTTCTGCTTGTAAATGATTCTTCCGATGATCGCGCCGATTGCCGCATTCAGTGCTGCGATCGGAACGATGATGGATCCAGCCATCTGCAGACCGATTACATAAGCTGTGGAAGCTAAAGGTCCACCGATGATCGCTGCCACGATCAGGATCCTGCCTGGCTTCGTGTTGATGGATCTCGCGAAGTCACCCAGTCTTCCGATGATTGCTGCATAGATCAGTGTCCATACTGCAGAACAGATATCGTTTACTGCTGCACCTACTGCAGACAGTGTGTAAACAAGTGCGAATGCAGAAAGTCCTGCTGCCACTCCTGTTCCACCATAATAGTCTACCCATACACCAGTTGCCATGCCCTGTGTCATGAATGCCGTATAGCCACCATACAGAAAACCTGACATCAGTGCGATGAAGATACCTTTTTTACGGTACGATTTTTCCTGCGCCTGTTTTGCCGCTAAGGCGTTGTTTGGCGCAGTCATTGCACTATCGCTCATAATACTCCTCCTTTTTAAATGAATGATTGCAACATAACATAACGAAGATTCTACAATCTCACTTATATTTTATCCCATACTCCTATGAGGAATGTCAATGACAAAAAAACTTCCAAAATATCGCCTTGAATTTGAGTTTTTTCCCCCTTGTATTTCGTGCCTCTTCGATAAAAAAGTTCTGTCGTCTGCCTATTTTTTGAAAAATTCTGACATTTTAAATCTTCTAAACCCTTGCAACATCAACAAGAACGCCATTTTCAAAAAAATGTCTTTAGGAAAAAGATCTCTTGTGCTCCCATTCGGGAGCACCGCTTTCTTTCCTTAAACAGTCCACAATCAAACCTTGCCCTATAGGGCATGCTTATTTTAGATGTACTGATCTTCCTGCTTCTTAGCCTCTTCCCACGGGAGCACGTCCCCATCTTCCTTAAGGAATTCCAGTAATTCCGGAACCCCTTCGCCTGTATAAGAGCTGATACGAAAGATCTTTTCGCAGCCGGCGAGCCTGAGCCACTCCTCCGCCTGTCGCACATTTGCCTGCGGGTGATCGATCTTGGTAACGATCCCGATCACCTCACGATTACACAGCGTTGTCACATTGGGCGGATACAGAGAGTACGGTTCGATGGCACTGAGCAATAGTCCCACAACATCCGCTTCATAAGAATAGACGGCAAGTGCACCGCCTAATGTCTTGGTTTCTGCATATTCCCCCGGCGTATCGATGATCACATCATAGTTATTCACGTACTGGGTCTTGTGATATGTGATGTGCTCCCCTTTCATTGCCTGAGTCAGCGAAGTCTTTCCAGCTTCACTTCGTCCGATAAAAATAATCTTCCTCATAGGGCATCCTTCCTACCTGCGTGTGATCTCGCAGCAGGAATAACCCAGGTCGTCACGGAAATACCGCACGATTTCATCCACTGCACTGTTGACCTCCGAAAGAAGTCCTGTAATGATAAGTGTTCCGCTGAAACGATCTACAAATCCCAGGTACACATCGCCCGTCTTAATGGATATGTCGCTGGCAATCACCGCTGATTCCGGCGGACTCATATTGAGTATGCCGATGGCTGAATTACCATAATCCACATCCGGGTTCAGCCCCAGCTTTTTATATACGATCGGTCTCGGTCCACCGATCACATGGGCCAGCGTGATCTGTTTTCCCGGCACCAGTTCCTGAATGATCCGCATTTTTCCCTCTGCATCCTGCGGATCCGTCGGGAGCATTTGCTGTAAATCTTTTATATCCTTTATGTCATTAAAATTCATACCTGTTCTCCTAAACTGCTAAAATCATTTTACAATGTCCACAAAAATCTCCGTCACGAAGTCTTTGGATTTCCGAATAGTCCAGTAATCCGTCACGTATCTCTCAATGGAGGAATTCCCGCATTTATAACCGTGATTATCCGCCCACCTGAAAATCTTGCGGTACGTTTCATTGATCGTATCGTGCGAACCTATATGGTAAGCCGACAGCATCATCTTGCCGCCGAAAGTCATTGTTTTATTATCGTCGATGTCCCGCGCTCCCCGTTGAAATACGTAAGCAGTCGTTGACCTTCCTTCCATCTTTTCCTTCACATCAGGGAAATACATACAGACCGGTCCCGTGATCGCATGCCCGATCTCCTCCAGATAATTGGTCCATTCGATATTGATGATAGACTCCATATAATTATGAGTGAACTTCTGCTCCATGTAGCACGCAGAATGAGTCTCAACGTACTTGACTGAAACTTCCGTTACGTTGTTTTCCAGCACGCTCTCCGCTTCAAGAATGAGATCATACCAGTCATTTACAGACGTATACGCTACGTTGATATCTTCCCGCTGCTGCTTCAGCTCGTCGATTTTCTTCCGAAATCCCCGCTCCTGCACCTCATAGGTGTCACTTTCCAGGAATTCCTTCATTTCTTCCAGCTTGAAGCCCATCTGCTTGAAATACTTGATGACCGGCACTAAAAGCAGCGTCTCCCTGTTATAGTACCTGTATTTGTTTTCCTCACAGATATAATCCGGCGATATGATGTTGATCTTGTCATAAAAACGAAGCGCTTTCTTTGATACATTGCAGATCCGGCTCACTTCTCCGATGGAATACAGCTCCTGCTGCACATTCGGTTTTTTTTCATCCACCATAATTTCCTCCTCCTGCAAAGTCTGCTGCTCACTGTCTTTCATTCTGCAAAGTCTGCTGCTCACTGTCTTTCATTCCTGATCCGTGCTTCCGCATCATCCAGCGATGCATATCCGTAAAACGCTGTCGTCGTCCGGTGGATCACAAAAGACGGATTATGTTCTTCGTCCTTCGGATCGATTCCGGCGATCTGCCGGTAATACAGTTCCAGTGTTCTCTGGGAATAAGTTTTCAGTTCTCCTATAGCGTAGAGATGAAACGATACGTTTCCCGCCTCTGCTCCCTGCAAAGGCCGGCTTTTGCTGTAAAGCGCCGGATACCGTGCGTCGAAGGCTTTTTCAAAACCTAAAAGCAGGTTGGCGATCCGGTCTACCAGTTCCTCCTTTGCAGGAGAGACCTGCGGAAGCGCCGGCTTGAGCTGTTTGTCAAAATAAGCGGGATCCGTATATTCCATCATGTAGCCGTATTTCTCGGTCACCATATTGCGCCCTTCCCGCTGCGCCTGCAAAAGATCCTGCTCATAGCTCTGAAGCATCGCTTCGTTCAGTGCCGAAAACTGGCTGAATCGCATCACATAAAAGGTCCATTCATCGTCCTGGCAGGCTGCCCTGCCTCCCGTGTTGGTCACCTTGTCGAACATGTCCCATTCCAGCTCAATGATCCTGTTGATCAGTCCGTCCTTCGGGGTATCGTTTTTTTTCATCGCATCGTTTATATATCTCATGAAAACTCATCTCTCTTTCCTGCAAAGCCTGCTCCGCAGCGCTTTGCTTCCCGGTCGACCTAGTCGTAGTCCACCATGATATGCAGATCCTTCAGCCGTGCATCGCGGATCCCTCTCATCAGTTCTTCACCCTGCACCTGCAAAAACGCCTCCGTGCTTCTGGTAAATCCTCTGCGGTTCAGCTCACGCCCCACTGCAATGCAGATGCGTTCGATCATCTGTTCCTTTCGACCAGCGTTTTCCATCCGGTCTGTGATCTGTGTCAGTTCCGCCAGGAGTCGCACTTCTTCCTGGAGCACAGGAAACCTTTCTGCCCCGCGGAAGATCCATTTATAATACGGCATGTACGCTTCATTGAGTAGATAAACAGCCGACATAGCTGTTTTGACAAATTCTGCGCACGCCAGGTAAGCAGCCTGACTATCGCCTCGCTTCATGCATCTGCCATAGTTGTACTGACCTGCCTGTGCCATCACAGCGCACCGGGCCGCCAGTTTCTTCTTTAATACATCTTCCGGGTAAAACCCTTTCAACGTGCTCCGGATCTGTGAAAAAGTTCCCTGATGATCATCAAAGACTTCACCACTGGTCACCGTCGCCAGAAAGCGTTCCGGGATACGAAACCACTCCATGTTGTCCTGCGGAGCGTGGGAAAGCCCGGTGAATTTACGATAAAATCCTTCCAGCGGAAGAACTCCGATCCGACCTCCTCCCTGTGCAGATGTGATCCTCGTATAACCTTTGTAAGAAGCCGGCAGGCTATCGTATGCCCGCTGCATCTCGGTACCTGCCTTCGCGTAGAGTTCCTCCGGCACCCACAGGCAGAATGCCGGTCCGAAATCGTGATCCGTAGAAAGTTCATCATCGAATCCCAGACATTCCGAACCTTCACCGACAAGACCTGCCGCCAGATACGGTTTGTATTGTGCCAGCTGCGTATCGATCATCGGTTTCCCGTATTCTTCATAATACGCTCTGGAAAGTTCCAGTCCTTTCATCACGCCATTCCTTTCAGTTTCGCCAGATTGGCTTCTAATATCTTATAGTATTCGGTACGACCGAAATCCCGTTCCATCAGCGTCAGTGCTTTTTCATACCAGCGGATGGCCTGCGGGATCTGTCCCTTCAAATAGTAGACCTGTCCCAGTCCTGCACACGCTGACGAATAGTGAACATCACCGCCACCGTCTTCTTCAAACATCCGGCACGCCTCTTCGAAGCTTTCCCGCGCCATTTCCAGTTTGTTCTGCCGCACCTGCAGCTCTCCCAGATTGATGTACGTCGTTGCCAGCTCGCCTCTGCACTCCGGGATCCCCCGAATGATGCGAAAAGCTATATCAAGCGCCTGCTCCGCCTTGTCGAATTCTCCGGTATCCCTGTAAACCATGCTGATGTTGTTGTTCAGTGCCGCCATTCTGTAATCACCTGCAAGACCGCACTCCACCAGAAGATCTCTCGCCCTCAGAAAGTACTGCAAAGCCTCCGGCAGTTCTCTGGAATTGACGTACACATCTCCCGCGTTGATCAGTGCAGTTGCGTAGTGTTCTGAATGGATCAGCCCCATGTGCTCCAGCTGCGTCAGTACCGTCTTATATAAATCCTTGGCACGGTCGATCTGACCCATAGCACGACAAAGTCCTCCCAGCTCGTTACTTACCGCAACGATCCCGGAGGTATCCTGTCTTTGCTGAGCTTCCTGCAGCCAGCGCTGCAGATAAGCCATCGTCTGCCCGCTGTCCTTTTGCTGAAACAGATCATCCAGTCCCTGATAGAACTTGTTTAAATCGATTCCATTCTCCATAACATCACCTACTCTTTACGAATAAAGTTAGTCATGACAGGTCGCTCGTATTCCGGCTGTTTCACACGTTCACGCAGTCCTGCGTCCTTGTTGCGGATCGAATACGCGATGCTCTCTCCCAGCGTGCGCATCGTCTGCATGCCCTCTTCATCCTGTTTGACTTCCTCAGGCGAATTGCCGTGGACCTGATTCCAGTACTGCGATGTGGCAACAGTCATCTTGTTGATCATAAAATATTTGTTGATTCTGTCAAAAGCCGTGCTGGCGCCTCCCCTTCTGCAGGAGACAACTGCTGCGGCGATCTTCCCGTCCATCTTTCCACTGCGATAATTGCTGTAAAACAGTCTGTCCAGGAAACAGCAAAGCTGTCCGGATGCCCCGGCGTAATACACCGGCGATCCCACAACGATCCCGTCAAATTCCACGAGCCGTCTTGAGATCTCATTGACCCCGTCATTGTCGAACACGCACTTGCCTGTTGCAAAACAGCTTCCACAGCCTACACATCCTCTGATCGGTGCTGCGCCGATATGATAGATCTCTGTAGCAACATCGTTTCTGTTGAGAGAATCCGCCACTTCCTTCAGCGCAGTATAAGTACACCCATACTGATGCGGGCTGCCGTTAATTAATAAAACCTTCATTTTTCAATCCTTACTGTAAGCCTTTATCCAGTAAATAGTGTGAAAATATAGTCTTTGTTTATTGTAGCATACTTTCTCATCGAATGTAAAGAATTCTGAATCCTCTTTTTCTTACAGCAGATCAAACACCTGGTGCAGATCCCCGATCTCATAATCGATCCTCAAGTTTTCCGGTGCTTCCTTTCCCGACGGGTTATACCAGCAGGTCAGGATCCCCGCGTTATTACCGCCGCGAATATCGCTGCTCAAAGAATCACCGATGATGATAGTCTCACGTGGGTCCACCTGTCCGATCGAAGAAAAAGTTTTCTCAAAAAATTCAATGTTCGGCTTCTCCACACCCAATTCTTCCGACAGGAATATCCCATCCATCAGTGCTCCAAGACCTGACAGACGCAGCTTCTTATTCTGCGCGATGATCGTCCCGTTGGATACGACATACTGTCTGACTTTTCCCCGCAGCTTACGAACGATCTCCAGGCTGTTATCCCTCGGCACGATAGTATCCCCCAACGCATACTGATACTTTGCATTAAACTCTTCTGCCACACCGGCATCCAGCCCTTCCGACGCGAAAAACTCTTTAAAACGTCCTACCAGAACCTGTTGTTTTGTGATCTCGTTTCGCTCCAGCCGCTCCCAGTAAGAGCGGTTTATCTTCGAATAGCGAGTCAGCATCTCATCGCTGCACTCTCCCATGTCAAATTCCAGAAACAGCTTCCGGATCGCAGCTTCTTCTGCCGCCAGAAAATCCAGAAGCGTACCATCCACATCCCATAAAATCGTCTGTATCATCAGTCCATATCCTCCATAAAAAATCACCTTCAAGCTATCTCTTTTATTTCCAGACTTCTTCAGCAATTTCTTTTACAAGCTTAAGCTTTGCCCACTGCTCTTCTTCGGTGAGTTTGTTTCCGATCTCGCACGAAGCAAATCCGCACTGCGGGCTGAGACAAAGCCTGTCAAGCGGTATGTATTTTGCCGCCTCATGGATTCTGGCAATAATATCTTCCTTGTTCTCAAGTTCCGGTGTCTTTGTTGTTATGAGCCCCAGTACGACCTTCTTATCACCCGATACTTTTGAAAGAGGTTCGAATCCGCCTGATCTGTCATCATCATACTCAAGAAACAGAGCGTCCACATTTTCCTTTGCAAAGACATAGTCTGCTACAGAATCATAAGCTCCGCTGGCAAAGAATGTGGAATGATAATTCCCTCTGCATATGTGGGATGTAATGACCATGTCCTCAGGCTTGCCTTCCAGAGCGAGATTGTTTACTGCCAGCAACTGAGCCTTGACCTCTTCTAAATCTATGCCAAGAAGCTTGTATCTCTGCTTTGCAGCATCGCCAACAATCGCACCCCATGTACAGTCGTCAAGCTGAAGGTTGCGGCAGCCAGCTTCATAAAACTGCTTGATCACATCCTGATAAGCCGTTCCAATATCCCGGATCAAATCTTCGTTTGTGGAATAAAACTTTCTTGTGGATTCATGGTTTTCAGGAATGATCATCTGCTGAAACATCTGTGCTGGTGCTGGGATCGTATATTTTGCAACAGTGTTTTCATCTTCAAATTGTTTTAAGAATTGAAACCCATCCACAAAAGGGTGTGGTTTTGCCTTTATCTTTCCGACAAGATATGTATCATCTAGGACAGCCAGCTCCGCGTCAAACTTTACGCCATTACCTGTATTTTCATGGGCGACTCCATCAAATCCCCACATGAAATCAAGATGCCAGAAGCTTCTTCTGAATTCCCCATCAGTGATCACATGGAAGCCAAGGTCTTTCTGTTTAGTTACAATTTTTATTACTTCTTCATCTACGATCTTATCAAATTCTTTTTTTGATACTTCCCCATTCTGATATGCCTTCTTTGCATCTTTAAGGGCTTGCGGTCTTAAAAAGCTTCCCACAAAATCATATCTGTATGGCGTCTGTATATTACTCATTTTCATATCCTCCCGTTTCTTTATTTTCTTGAGGATATCCTACCACGTATATCTATTTATGAAAAATACATATCGTTCTTGCCTGATCATAGTTTTAACCTATGGTCAGGTGCTTTTTTAATGCTTCAACATAGAAGCATGCATATTTACTTAACACCACATTTTTCTTTTTGACAATGCCGATTCTCATGGATTTATCTACTGCAAGAGGCTTCGCGATAATGCTGCTGCCATTGAGTTCCGAATCAAGAATGCCGCTGCTCACCGTAAAACCATTTAACCCAATAACGAGATTGAATAAAGTAGCTCTATCTCTGACCTGGATATTTTTAGAAAAATCCAGCACGCTCATAAATTCTTCTGAAAAATAAAATGAATTCTTATTCCCTTGTTCATAGACCAGATATGGATACGCCTGCAGATCATCCATAGCGATGATTTCCTTTTCTGCCAACGGATGATTGTTGCTGATAAATACATGCGGGCCTGCTACATACATTTCCTCAAAAACCAGGTTATTGTTCTTGATCAGCTTAGATATCACCTCTTCGTTATGTTCCGAAAGATAAATCACGCCGATCTCGCTTTTTCCGTCAGACACGTCCTCTATGATCTCTCCGGTCTGAGTTTCCCTGATAATAAAACTGTACTGATCTGCATCGTATTTCTTGATCAGATCTACAAAGGCATTTACTGCGAAAGAATAATGCTGACAGGATACTGAAAATTTTGGTGTGCGTTTTTCACCGCCACCGAAATAATCTTTCATGTTGTCAGCCTGCTCTAAAAGCATTCTAGCGAAGGATAATAATTCTTCCCCTTCTCTCGTCACTGTCACACCTTTATTGGAACGAACAAATGCTGTAACGCCCATCTCATTTTCAAGGTTATGTATTGCTGCACTTAAAGACGGCTGGGAAATAAAAAGTTTTTCCGCAGCTTCTGTAATGTTTCCACAGTCAGCTACCGTCACAATGTATTTTAACTGTTGCAATGTCATATTGACTAGTTCCTTTATTTCTTTTTTAGTGCCAAGCAGCACCTCTCTATTATAATTTAATGATCCCTGGTTTGAAACAGATTTTTTGCAACTTCAAAAAAAAGAAACCTTCCGAGGGTAAATAGAAGGTTTCTTTTTGAAACATGGTATACTAAGTTAAATTTAGGTAATGTTGTTTTACTTTATAGGTTTTGATTACAAGTTTGTTTATGGTCTGAGTCCCATGCCGCCTTCCAGCGTGATAGTCTCGCCGCTCATGAACTTGAAATCCGGTGAAGACAACTGCACGCAGGCACGACCGATCTCGGTCTCCACATTGCCATAATGGCCTGCCGGAGGCATCTTTACATTTGCCTTGAAAGCATCCGGATACTGTTTTTCAAAATTCTCAAGCTGTGCCGTCCAGGCCAGCGGACACACGATATTGACATTGATGCCGTCAGGACCCCATTCCGTAGCAGCTACACGAGTCAGACCGCGGATCCCTTCCTTTGCAGCAGCGTAAGCACACTGCCCGAAGTTACCGAACAGCCCCGCTCCCGATGCGAAATTGATGACCGAGCCCTTGGTTTCCTTCAAGTACGGATAGCAAGCCTTCATGTAATAAAATACTGCGTACAGCCCGGAATATACAGCCAGGTCGAACTGCTCTGTCGTGTGATCTTCCAGCGTCACCCCTGAAGCCGACGCCTGTGCATTGTTGATCAGCACATCGATACGACCGAAGGTATCCACAGCCTGCTTCACCACATTCTGCACAGCAGTCTCATTATCCGAGCCTGCGCTCACGTCTGCGGCAACAGGCAGGACTTTTATGCCATATAACCGTTCCAGCTCTTCTTTCGCATCTTCCAGTTTCTTTACATTCCGTCCCGTGATGACCAGGTTGGCACCTTCCTTCGCATATGCCGTTGCGATCCCATATCCAATAGAGCCGCAGCTCCCGTCACTTAATACTGCTCTTCCACCGCCGGTAATGATCGCGGTTTTTCCTTGTAAATGTCCCATCGCGTTTCTCCTTTGATTGCATTAAAGTGTCATTGAATTGTTTGACTTTTCTGCGATCATTATACCATAATTATAAATTTGTTTCAAGGCAAAACTGAAACTAGTTACAAATTGTTTTGATAAACAAATTTTTAACAATAAAAAAGGGCGATTCTGCGCACAATTTTAGAATCGCTCTTTTTCAAATCTACCTATCCGAAAATCGCCCGTTTTAAGCGGCTGAAAAACCCATCGTCCTCCACCGGCATCTCCTGTGCCGTTTTACGGCTCGGAGACGGCGCTGCAGCTCTCGTGATGGCTCTGTTGATCAGTTCCTGCTGACTGTCGATCCGCTCTCCACCTTCACCGATCCCTTTTTTCTCATAAAGACCATCGTAGCGCAGATTTCGAGCCTTGACATTATCGGAAAGCATCAGCTCCAGGATTTCCAGGATCTCTTTTTTGATCTGTGGAGAATTTACAGGGCATGCCACTTCTACCCTCCGGTTGAGATTTCTCGTCATAAAATCTGCTGAAGATATATACATGCTCCGCTCTTCTCCCGCACCAAAGCAATATACCCTGGAATGTTCCAGGAACCTGCCGACGATGCTGGTGATCTGAATGTTCTCCGTATAACCTTCCACATCCGGAAGCAGGCAGCAGATGCCTCTGATGATCATCCGTACGCGAACTCCTGCCTGAGAAGCATCTTTTAATGCATCGATGGTCTTGCGATCCGTAAGGGAATTGATCTTCACCAGGATTTCTGCCGGTTCGCCTCGCTGCGCCTCCTCGATCTCACCCTGTATCAGAGCCAGGATCTTGTCTTTCATACTGTTTGGAGCTACAAAAAGCCGGTCATAATGACCATTGATGTTTGCAATCGACATGTTTTTAAAATACACAGCTGCATCGTTTCCGATTTCTTCATCAGCTGTCATCAGCGAAAGATCGGTGTACAGTTTTGCCGTTTTTTCATTGTAATTACCGGTTCCCACCTGCGTGATCCGCTTAATCTTCTTCTTTTCCATCAGTGTGATCTGACACACTTTCGAGTGAACTTTGTAATCTTCCAGCCCGTACAGCACCGTGCAGCCGGCTTCTTCCAGGCTTTCCGACCAGTTGATGTTGTTCGCTTCATCAAAGCGCGCCCGAAGTTCCATCAGCACCGTTACTTCCTTGCCGTTTTCCGCCGCCAAACGCAAATAATCTATCAAAACCGCCTTGCTAGCCAGACGATAGATCGTGATCTTGATAGAAAGCACACGTGGATCCAGCGCCGCTTCTTTGATCAGCTGTAGAAACGGAGTCATCTGTTCATACGGATACGAAAGGATCAGATCCTCCTGCATCACTTTATCGATCATGCTGTCACCGGTCTTAAACCACGGCGGCACCTGCGGCTCAAACGGCACATACGTGACAGCCTGCCTGATCCGATCCGGAACCTTGTCTAAAAGCGGGAACACATAGGACATTTCCAGCGGCGCGCTGCTCTGAAAAACCTGTTCTTTCTTTAATTCCAACTTGCCCCGGAGGAATTTTTCCAGTTTATCATGGATCGGCCCGCAATGTTCCAGCCGCACCGGAGCCAGCCTGGAACGTTTTCTCAGAACTTTCTTCATATGATGACGAAAATCCTCATCCTCATCCGGAAGGCTATCCACGTTGATATCCGCATTCCGCGTCACACATATGATACTCTTCGCATTGATCTCACAATTATCAAAAACGCGTTCCGCATACTGATAGATCAGTTCCTCCAGCAAAACATACCGCATCCCGCTTCCCGGCAGGAAAATCAGCCGATCCTGCATCGCCGGCATCGGGATGATACCGTATGCCGTCTTGTCGCTGATCTTCATCTGAAGCACGATGTAGAGCGCTTTATTGACAAGATGCGGGAAAGGATGATGTGCATTTATGATCTGCGGGGACAAGACCGGGAGCACATCTGCTATGAAGTATTTTTCTGCAAAGCTTCTCTCTTCGGCCGTAAGACTCTCCATCTGCGGATGAGCGATCCCCTTCTCGCACAGAAGCCCCGCAACCTCTCTGTAAATCTTATCACGCTTTTTATACAAAGGTGCTACCGCACGGAAAATCTCCAAAAGCTGTTCGGCGGCATCCATCCCCGTCTTATTATCGATCTGCGGTTTTGGCAGGAACGTCTGGTCGTACAGACTCCCGACACGGATCATAAAAAATTCATCCAGATTGCTGGTAAAAATAGAAATGAATTTCAGTTTTTCAAATGCCGGCACATCTTTTTCTCTTGCCTCTTCCAGGACTCTTTCATTGAAGCGAAGCCAGGAAAGCTCTCTATTCTGTGTATAGATCGTATCTTTCATTTTCCCATTACCACCTTTTTATATAAATAGCCTTCTCGTACACCGAAATTGCTCATGCGGATCTCTTCGCAGCCGAAATAATCGCAAAGCGTGTCTAAAATGATCATCCCCGGCACCATGGTGTGCACACGATCCGGAGCAACGCGCAGGATCTTGTTTAACGTCAGCTTCTCCTCTTCCTGCAGATCCTCCAGCAAAAGATGCATCTGATCCATAAGGATACGATCGTTCTCCTTCGGAAGTCCGAAACGATCATTGTTGAATTTTTTTACCGCACGGATCGTTCCACCGATCCCCACCATATCAGCGAACTGCTTCTTCTTTAAAAACTTGACTTTCTTGATTTCATTTTCGACCTTTTTTCGAATCGCTCTCTCTTCGCTGTTTTTAGGAAACAGACGGGATACATAGGTTTTATACATGGACAGTGAACCGAATTCAAGGCTGACCGCATCGGTTATTTTACCATCTGCAAAGGCAACAACTTCCGTACTGCCGCCTCCGATATCCACCATGACGCCATCTTTAAGCTTCTGTGCATGCGCTGCTCCCTCAAAATCCAGCACAGCCTCATCATGACCGCTGATCACATCGATATCAAGTCCTGTTTCCTTTTCGATTTCCTCTACCGCTTCTTTGGTATTGGCAATGTTTCGCAGCGATGCTGTCGCAAACACGTACAGTTTTTCCACCTGTGCATGCGCCGCAACCTTCTGCAAAGAATTCAGCACATCGCAGGCTTTTCGAATCCCCTTCCTGCTCAGTTCTCCATCGTTTACATACCCGATCAGTCCTGCAGTATTCTTATTGCTGAACAGTGACTCGATCCGATTTTCCTTCACTTCGTAGATCACCAGCCGGATCGTGTTCGATCCCACATCGATCACACCATAAGTCATCTCCTGCATCTCCTCCAGTCTCTTATCGTTCGTTTTCTTTTATCGTATTCCTCCTTATTTTAAGCGATCAGTATCAAATACATATGTTTTACATGTTAAACATCTGTAAAATCTATTCAGCTTCTTTTTTCAGGCTGTCTAAATATTGTTTTACTTCCTCTGCAGTACCCAGAGACATCACCTTGTCCGCCACTGCTATCGCATCTTCACTGCTCCAAAGCGAAAGTTTTTTTCTTGTAGCTAAAACTTTTTCGGGACTTACACTAAATTCGTCCAGTCCAAATGCGATCAGGCACGGTGTAAGCGCCGGATCTGCCGCCGCTTCACCGCACATACCAACAGGTATGTCAGCTTTGCCTGCGGCCTTGCACACATCACGGATCATCCGAAGCACCGCTGGCTGATACGTTTCGTAAAGATATGCAACCTTTGCATTACCTCTGTCTGCTGCCATCATATACCCGGTCAGATCATTTGTTCCTATGCTGAAAAAATCCACTTCTTCTGCGAGGATATCAGCTGTTGCCGCCGCCGCCGGCGTCTCTACCATGATCCCGGTCTTTATATCCGGATCAAATCTTTTTCCTTCTGCTTTAAGTTCCTCGCAGCATTCTGCCATGAGCGCTTTAACGCCTCTGATTTCCGCAAGACATGTCACCATCGGGATCATGATCCGAATGCAGCCTTCTGCACCGGCTCTAAGCAGTGCTCGCAGCTGTGTTTTAAAAAGTTCTCTGTTTTCCAGGCAATAACGCACAGCTCGAAATCCCATAAACGGATTTTCTTCCTGATCCATATGCAGATATGGAATGTCTTTATCTCCGCCCACATCAAGTGTCCGGATCACCACCGGATCAGGCGAGAAAGCTTTCGCTGCCTTGCAGTACGCTTCAAATTGTTCTTCTTCATCCGGAGCTTTGGTGCGATCCATATATAGAAATTCCGTCCGAAACAGGCCTACACCTTCTGCATCCGCTGCTCTGGCTGATTCTGCGTCTTCCACGCTTCCGATATTGGCAAAGATTTCCTTGATAGTTCCTGAAGCCGTAACGCTTTTCTTTCCTCTAAAAACGTTTAACCGTTCTCTTTGCAGCTGGAACATCTCGGCTTTCTTGTTGTACTCTTTTTTTGTATCGTTGTCCGGCTCTTGCAGAACAATACCACTGATTCCGTCCAGAATCAGAGTTTTACCGTTCTCTATATAAGTAAGAGCACCCTTAACTCCCAGTACCGCAGGGATCCCCAGCGCCCGTGCCAGGATCGCCGCATGAGAAGTGTAGCCTCCAGTCTCCGCAATGATCCCCAGCGCCCGTGCCGGATCTATCTTTACTGCCATGGATGGGGTCAACTCACGGATCACAAGGATGGCGCCCTTCGGTAATTGAGCAGGATCCATGAGATCATTATTTGTGAGTTTACTGCAAAGGCTGCTGTTTATGTCTCTGATATCTGCTGCTCGCTGCATCGTCAGTTCATCACCTGTCGCTTCAAAGAGATCTGCGAAAAACTTCATTGTCTTGTCGACTGCCTCTTCGGCACAGCATCCGTTATCGATCTCTTCCTTGATTTTCGATGTGACAGAAGGATCTTTTATCATTTCCATATGACTGCGTAATATTCCCGCTTCTTCTGACATACCACGCTTCTCAAGATCACGTGCCGCACGTTCTGTTTCTTCAAGAAACGCCGTCATTGCTTCCTGAAATCTTGCCGACTCTTCGTCCTTGCTTTCAGCCTTTCTATAGGAATCTTCACAGTTTTCTTTATTTCTGCCTGTATCGATGCAAAACGCAATTCCCTGTGCGATTCCTTCTGATACTGCAATTCCCTTTAGCATCTTTCCACCCTCCACAATAAAAACTTTTTTATTCTTCTCCAAATCCCGACTCGATCATGCCGATCGCTTCCTGAAGTGCTGCATCCTCATCAGCTCCGCTACATTGAACTTCGACCTCATCACCACATTTTATGCAGGCTGCTACGATGGCCATCAGGCTCTTGCCGTTGATCTCATTTCCCTTAGACAGGATTTTGATATCGGAATCGTATTTACCCATAGCACCTACGAATGTCGTCACCGGTCTCATGTGAAATCCCTGTGAATTTACTACCTTTACCTTCTTTGATACCATCTTACTTTCCTCCTTTTTCCTGTGTTGCGATATTCTTTTTCAAAAGAGCCAGCAGGATCATGCCTACTAATGCACCTGCTGCCAGTGCCATCACATAAAACAATACATTTCCAACTACCGGTAATACGAAAATTCCCCCATGAGGTGCTCGAAGAGTACATCCAAATGCCATGGAAAGTCCTCCGGCCACTGCTGATCCTGCTATGCATGACGGTATAACTCTGAGAGGATCCGCTGCAGCATATGGGATCGCACCTTCTGTGATGAAGCACAGCCCCATGATGTAGTTTACCGGTGCCGACTTCAGTTCCGCCTCCGTCCATTTCTTCTTAAAGAAGGTGGCACAAAGCGCGATGGCGATCGGAGGCACCATACCGCCGATCATGACTGCCGCCATGATATCGAATCCTCCTGTAGTGATAGCTGCTGTACCAAATACATATGCCGCCTTATTGAACGGTCCTCCCATATCTACTGCCATCATGCCGGCGACGATACATCCCAGTATGATCTTGCTCGTTTCTCCCATTGAGTTGAGAGCATCCGTGATCCACTGGTTCAGGGCTCCAACAGCAGGATTGATCGCACACATGAACAGTCCCATTATAATGATACCCAGCAGTGGCAGGATCAGTACCGGCAACATGCTTTCCACAGACTTCGGCAGGAATGAGAAGCTCTTTTTCAGTAAAAGTACGATATATCCACCGGCAAATCCAGCGATCAATGCGCCGAGAAATCCTGAAACAGCCGTACTGTCACCGGTGATCGCTCCAAAAGTACATCCAATAGTTGCGATATATCCACCTACGAACCCAACTGCAAGTCCCGGTCTGTCTGCGATGCTCCTTGCAATGTAACCGGCAAGAACAGGGAGCATGAAACTGAATGCGTATCCTCCTATCGTCTTAAAGAAGGCTGCTGCTGCATTATATGTCCCAAAGGTAGAATCCTTTGGTGCTCCCGCGATCGTATCTATAAGAAATGCGACAGCGATCATGATCCCTCCGCCGATCACAAACGGGAGCATATAGGAAACTCCGTTCATAAGATGTTTATAGATCTGACGACCTGCCGTTTCCTCCGAGACATTACTCTCTGTCGTCTTTCCGCCCTGATAGGTATACTGAGGTGCTTTTCCATCTATCACCGCCTGGATCAGAACCTCCGGTTCATTGATCCCCTTCGAAACATTTGTCATAATAACAGGTTTCCCGTCAAATCTAACCATCTCGACATTCTTGTCAGCTGCGACTATGACACCATCTGCTTCCTGTATTTCCTGCGGAGTCAGAACGTTTTTAGCACCACCGGATCCATTGGTTTCCACTTTTATGCTTACGCCCAGCTCCTTTGCTTTCTGTTCCAGAGCTTCCGCAGCCATATACGTATGGGCGATTCCGGTAGGACATGCTGTAACCGCAACGATCCTGCACCTTTTATCTTCATGATCAATTTCTGCTGCGGTTTCCTTTTCCTTATCATGTTCAGATTCTGCTCCGAATTTTGCTTCTTCTGCTTCATCGATCATATGCAGAAATTCATCTGCAGTCTGTGCCGACAAAAGTTTTTTCCGAAGATCCAGATCCATCAGAAGAGTCATCAGCCTCGAAAGCACTTCCAGGTGAAGATCCCCATCCTCGGGAGCTGCGATCATAAAGAACAAATTGGAAGGCTTCCCGTCAGGAGCACCATACTCGATTCCATTCGGCACAGTCATGGCAGCAAGACCCGGTCGCTTCACCGCGCTGCTCTTTGCATGCGGTATTGCGATTCCTTCCCCGACTGCCGTGGTGCTCTCTGCCTCTCTTGCAAAGATTCCTTCCTTGTATTTTTCCTTATCAGAAAGATTCCCTGCTTTATCATGCATTTCGATAAGAGTATTGATCGCTGTATTCTTATCCGAAATGTCAGCGTTTAACAAGATTGCGTTTTTATCCAGTAAATTCGTAATGCGCATTAGCTGCACCCCTTTCTTATCGTAATGATCTCGATCTCAGTTCGTCCATACAATCATAGATCTGTCGTCTTGCGGCAAGCCCCGGTGAAAAAGCAGTTGCTGCACCTGCAGCACTTCCAAGATCCAGTGCGTACTGATAATCTTTTTTCTCCAGATACCCTGAAACAAATCCTGCTACCATAGAATCGCCTGCACCAACGGAGTTTATCATTTTACCGCGACACACACCTGCCGTATAAAGAGTTCCATTTTCGGCTTTAAGAACTGCCCCGTCTCCACCCATGGATACGATCACATTGCGTGCACCGGCTTTCTGCAGTTTTTCAGCTCCTTCTTCCGCCGAAATCTTTTCTCCAAAGATATCTCTAAGCTCATCCATGTTTGGCTTGATCAGGAATGGATGATACTTCAGTACATCCATGAGGGCTGCTCCATTGGTATCTACGATACACAGAACATCTTTTTCTTTCACTGCTTCCAGAAGTCTGCTGTAAGTATCCTGTGGAACAGCGACCGGGATATTCCCGGAAATGATCAGCACATCTCCGTCCTTCAGTTTCCTGAGTTTATCATAAAGCATCCTTAAATCTGATTCGTCCGCAATAGTCCCCTGACCATTTATCTCAGTCTCTTCTCCCGCTTTGATTTTGACATTGATCCGTGTGATTCCCTGCTTCGGATAAATGAAATCCGTTTTTATCTCCCCCTGATGCAATCCATTTTCCAGAGCCTTTCCTGTAAAGCCATTTACAAAGCCCAGTACGATGCTCTCCATCCCAAGCTCCTTCAGTATCTGAGAAACATTGATTCCCTTGCCTCCCAGAAAATATTCCTCCCCGGTGGAACGATTCGTTGCCCCTTTTTGAAGCCTGTCCAGATGAACCACATAGTCGATCGCCGGACTGATTGTAACAGTATAGATCATCCTATTTATTCGCCTCCTTCACGATAGCATGCTTCCTGTAAAGATCATTATCAAGTCGATCCGTTATGATACATTTTCCCTTCAGTTTTGTAAATGTTACTGCAAATACCTGCTCAAATTTGGATGAATCTGCAAGAATGTAAACATCGTTTGAATGATTCACGATTTCTTCATCATCATCACGGATCAGTCCTGCCGCATACCTGGCGATCGCGTCTTTTTCTCTTACATGAGCAGATGCTTTTGTGACAACATCATCTTCTTTGGTATTGACAGGTCTCTTCAATCCAATAGCACCACCGAAAACTTTTCTACGCTTCTCTAAAAAAAGAAGCCCGCTTCCGCGAACTTCTTTTTTAATCAAAACAGAAAAAATACCCTGATCCTGATCGTATGCTTCTTGTATGGATAGTACGGCATTCAAAATTCTGCTAAAGTCGTTTTTTAGGGGGAATTAATGGAGATCTTCCCGTATGTATGACCGATAAAATAACCTGACCGACAGCCAAAACGGCATGCAAGATAATTTCACGAAACAGAAAAGCTGAGAAAGCGCAAAAACTAACATAAGAGGCCATTTGATAAGAATCTGCGATATTATTGGCTGTAAGACTACACTCAAAGTTACGCCAGCTGTCCCGTGCAGATATAAAAAAAGAAGCCCGCTTTCGGGGCGGTTCAATAAAACAGTATAATATTGTTTTCGGGAAGGCGGCATGATTTCGATCATGCCGCTTTTCCGTTCATAACGTCATAGAGTAAATTGGCGGGGAGTATGCCGATATAGTTGTAGCTGATGGTCACATCCTGCACTCGGTGTCCGCTGGACTTGTCCGGTGCATGAACATATACGGCGTTAACCATATCGTTCAAAATGGTGGGTGTCAGCTTCTCCAAGTGCAGGTACTTCTTTGACTGTCGGATAAACCTATCAACATTCTCCGCTTGAACTTCTTGATTCTGTATTTCGTTTTCAAGCATTTCAATCTTGACTCTCAGGTCTGCCTGCTCTTGCTCATAATCATCAGCCAACATCTGAAAGCGAGCTTCAGACAGTTTGCCGTTGACCATATCCTCGTAAATACGCTTGAACAATCTGTTCAGTTCAGCCAGACGGTTTTCAGCTTTCTGCAAAGTTCGCTTCTTGGCAGAAAGCTCTTTCTTTGCTTCCTCACTTCGCTTTGCACCCAATGCCCTGCGGAACGCATACTCGTAATCGGCAACACATTGGATTACCAACCTCATGTGTTGGAGCGTACCTTCTTCCAGCACCACAGCACGGATGAAGTGGGTGTCACAGACTTCCTTTCCCTTTTTGCGTGAAGTGGAGCATACGAAGTGGTCTTGTCTGGTTTCAAAACTGTTGCTGGTGCAGTAGAACAATTTCTCACCACAACCGGCACAGCGTACGAGACCAGAGAACATATTGGTTTTGCCTGTTCTGGCGGGTCTGCGTTTGTTCTTGTGAAGTTCCTGCACACGGGCGAAGGTTTCTTCGTCTATAATGGCTTCATGGGTGTTCTCGAAAATCTTTCATTCTTGGAATGAGCCTGCCGTTTTCATCCAGGGTGGGCGTCATGGTGAATTCGTCATGCTCAAAAGTGAGGTAAGCTTCAGCGGCAGAATAGTCGGCATTTTTAGAGCTTATATGCTTGAACGTTGCCAACAGCATCACCTACCTTTTTCATCACTTCAAACTTTAGATTGGTGAGATCAGCGACAGCATCCTGTAATTCCTTCGCCATTCGTTGAGGTGTCGGGCAATCTGATTTAGGTTGTTGCCGATTCTTCCGTACTCAGCGGTCAGCTTGCCTATAGCAGCGAGCAGATCGTCGCTGACCAATGTTGCCACGATGGTCGGTTTGATGGTCGCACCGGAGATTGCTTCACGGATGAACTCTGATTGATTCATGTCGTAAATCTCCAAGCGGCGGAGAAAGTCAGTGTGTTCTTCATCATCCAGACGGGTTTTTACGCTGTGGCTTCGTTTCGGTGTGTTGTAGGTTTTTGTCATTCGGTTCCTCCTTCGTTTTTGCCGATTTTTCAAGTTCACGCTTTCTGAGCTGAACTGTGTTTTGGAAAAATGACAAAACAAAAAGAGCCAATTACACAAAACATCAGAAATCGGCGGGAGCATGGCTCTCGCATCAAAGTGATGTTCTATGTAATCGGCTCTGAAAATTCAAAGTCGGGTTCTGCTTCGTACAGCTCCCGCCAACAGAACCAAAGGCGTGGTGGAGCAGTTCGACACTTCCGGTGTACCAATACCGTGTCGGACAAATCCGACTCTCATAAAATATGTTTGAACATTCTTATTTAGTTTTTATGTGTGGACAAACTTCCACGACCTCATTATACAAACAGCGACACCGATTGACATATTTGCACAGGAAATGTTTGGCATCGTAATTGCAACTTTTTTATGAACAGGGGCGGCAGCACTTTTTGCTGTCGCCCCTTAACTGCCATGTTATAAATCAATCTCCGTATTTAGACTTCATCCAACGCAGATTGAATTCTTCCAATGCGTCTTCGTAATCGTCATAATGTCTGGTGGAACCATTGCCGAGCACACAATAGGAAATCTTGTTGTTCCTGCATCCAATTTTTAGAAGTCGAATATCGCTTTCTTCTCTCATAATCTCAGTATCGCCAAATTCCATATGTAATCCTCCTTCAAATCTTTAGTACAGATCTACATCCAGATTGCTGCATTCGCCGCATTCTGGACACTCGTAGTCACAAACCTCTGCCACACAGTTTTTGATATCGTTGCTGAAGCAGATTGTATCTGTTACACTTTCACCACAATGAGGGCAGGTGTAGCTTACCTCGACTTCAGTACCGTATGCCATCTTATACTTTCCCAAAACGCTAACATCAATAGCCATGATTTTTGCCTCCTGAATTTTTAGTTGTTGACAAGTAGCACTGCAACCACAAGCATTGCGACAGGCAATAGAAGAATCACCCCACCTGCTAAAAACAAGCAGCCAATCAATGTCGGAATCGCAAAAACTGATAGAAGCAGGGCGATTACCTTGGTTACTCCCCATGCAAGTTTGAACATCAGCCTAAAGGCCATGAAAAGCAACCAACAGAATAGAACAATAATTATGAGTTCAAGCATAACCCTTTCTCCTCTGTCGGTTAAAATTTGAAGATGTCTATTTCCCCGTTATGTACATTGGTGTGGCACTTATAGCACAGGGAAATAATGTTGTCGGCAGAGGGTGCGCCTGAGTATTGATGGTCGAAAATGTGATGCCCTTGCACTTTCTCTGTAGACCCGCAGGCTTGGCAAGTCTCGTAGTCTCGAACCCTGCCAGCCTTTTGAGCCTTGGTGTGTGCGTTTGAACGTTTCGCCACAAACTTAACCTCCAATTCTTTTCTTGATGCCACCTTGAATCAACGCTCCAACTGTGCTGCGCTCTCCGGTGGCAATAGTACCTCTTCCGAGAGGGGCGTGCTTATCTTTTGCCCTCATAATACCCTTAGATATCTGTGCAGCTTGACTGCGAGTAAGGTCTGAAATCACAGCTACGACAGCTCTGTCCTTTTTACCAGCCATATCTCTGTCTCCTTAGAAATTTGTGATCGTGAGACCATTTTCGGTCTCAATTTGAATCGTGTTGTTTCCATATCCAAGGGTGAGGATGTGTTGCGTATCAATCCACATTCCGCCCTTCTCTTCGATGAGGGGGAGAATGTCTGCCTCGCCGCTCACTCGTTCTACGGCAACAAATTCATTCGTAACATTGAGGACTCGATCCCCCTCGTGCAAAACATTTACTTTCATTAGCCTTCCTCCTTATTCTTCATAGGCAGAGCTAAGAGCCCCACCACCTACAGTGCAAAGCAACAGAATGATATCATCTACAGGACCAGGGCAGAAATCAACTGGGGAAACGATATAGATGATCAAGAGGACCAACAACATACCTTTGAGAACTCCGTTCATCTGTATCCCTCCTTATCAAACATATTGCTTGAGCCAATCAGGCATATCGGAATCATTGATCCCCCACAATTCAACTCTTTCTTCATCCTCATTCCAATTACTTTCGTGACCATCGAAGAACTTCTGGCGGTGACATTTGTATTTAACGACCTCGTCACCTTCAAGTCGATACTCGTTCCAGTAATAATTCTGCTTACCATAGCCCTTCCATTCCTGCGTTGTGTAAATTGTCATTTTTCTCTTCCTTTCTTTTTTCGGTCTCTATGCGCCTTTTGTTTATGTAATAATTTTACCGTGATCATCCCTTTGGTAAAATGGTTATCGGTGCAAAATAGATGGTGCTATTTTGCACCGATAGAGTTCGTTAGGCTCGGCGTACACCGGCGCTCAGAACAACGGTTGCGCTGGAGATCAGCAGGCCAGCAAACACGCTTGCTACTACGTAGCCAAAACCCGTAGCTTTACGCTTCGCCTGCTGACGAGTAGTGTTCAGACGCTGTACATCCAGTTCAAGCACGTTTGCTGCGCACTGCTTAGTTTCAGGCTTCTCTACAATCATGGTTGTTGCCTCCTGCTTTTCGGCAGTATCCTGCAGCACTACAAGCGCTTCTGCAAGACTACGGCGTATTTCGTCGTAATTCAGTTTGGTCTCAAAGCGCTTAACATTGGACTCCATTTCGGAAAAGATTTCGCCAAGCTGTGCGAGCTGCTCAGCCTTGTAGTACGCACAACCGATATAGCTCTCGATCTTCTTATTATGACCGGTGCGGAAGCAGTGCTTCTCACGGCGGTATCTATCATCGATCTTGATGAACTGCCCCTTGGGAGCGGAGAATACGATAAAGCTGTCTACATACACGGGAATATTGAAGCCTTTGTCACCAACAGCCTTTTCCAAGCACTTCTTGAGCATGCGGCGTTTAAGTACCATCTTCTGTGCCAGAGGAACCTTATCGTAGCACTCATCACCAGCGAATACCATTCTGCCATCTTCTGTGAGGGTCAAGTCGGATTTTACTTTCTTGACTTCAAGAATAATCACACCATTGTCGGTCAGCACAATGCCAGCCAATTCGGTTTCATCAATACCATCGGTGATGTACACATTGCGGAAAATTTGGGTGTTCGGTCTATTAAGAAATTCTAAGGTTCTGGACACAAGGCTTTCGCCCTTGGCGCCGGACATGGTGATTGCCATTTCCTTTGCCAGTTTCTTCATGGTCAGCACACCCTTATGTACTGCCGGGTGGCTGCGGAGTTCTCTCTTGCGGGCGGTAGACTCCATGATGAACAGCGCTTCATCAATGCGCATACCTTCATGGTAATTGTCACCGGAAATCATCTTTCAGACCATGTCCTGGAACTGTACGATGTCGGAAACATATTCCTTAAATGTACACTCCCTGGACATTAGCACATTACTGCGTTCCATCTCTCTGATAAAATCTTCTGCCGTTTTCATAATTCTTTCTCCTTTGAAATTAGTTTTTCTTCTCTTTTTTCTGAACGGACTTCTTATTGCTGTTGTTAATTCCAACCGACGCCACCGCACAACTGAGACCGATTTGCCTTGCGTACTGTTCGTTATTGTCGATCTTCTGGATGAGGCGGCTAGCTAATACACGCTCCCTCGCAGTCACGAAACCATCTCCTCTCAACGATGTATTTTCTTGATTGCTTTCTATGACTAAATTATACTGCCGCAGTTGTCGAGCAAAAATGGGGTTCTAAAAAATATGTTGGGGTGGCTCGCAGATAGCGAGTCATCTTTTTTAATGAAAAGAAAGCATTAGAAGCCAGAATCCT
>OKRW01000320.1_pt1 | contig 48971 bp, 39 predicted proteins | sample 1601151 | NCBI WGS metagenome assembly OKRW01 (sample SAMEA3541471, study PRJEB24748) | human gut metagenome | biome: human gut; feature: human-associated habitat; material: faeces | place: China | collected 2012 | reverse complement strand
CCTCCGGCGGGGCGGTGTTCTTTGCCTCCGGGGTGTTCTATTACTTTCTGACCCAACAGGTCCGGGAACTGGTGCGGGGGATGGCGGACGCTTTCCCCGGCAGTGTGCTGGTCTTTGATGCTGCCAATCGGACGGCGGTAAAGATGATCGCAAAAACATGGCTTAAGACTGCAAAAATCAAGGATGTGGGGGCATATTTTGCGGTTTCGGATGCCGCCAAGGAAATCGGCACGTGGGGCAGACGTCTGCAGGTCACAAGTCGCGGCTATATGCTGGGTTACAACGATTTGAAAGACCCTTCTGTCAGCGGCTTTTTCCGGTTTCTCGCAAGGGTCGGTGACAACGGGATGAAAATGCAAATCGTGAAAATAAGATTTTGAGAGGCGAAAACGAAGCGCATTCACTTTGACGTCGAAGAAGACGGCTTTTACGGCGCATATTGGGCGTGCAAGGACACGCATACAGCAGCGGGCACGGATTCAATTGAAACCGTGCCCGCTATCTGATACTATATTATTTTATCGAACGTATGTTCTATTCCCACTCAATCGTCGCGGGCGGCTTGGACGTGATGTCGTAGCACACGCGGTTGGCGCCGGGAACCTCGGCCACGATGCGGCCGGAAATCTTGGCCAGCACGTCGTAGGGCAGCTTGGCCCAGTCGGCCGTCATGGCGTCGCTCGACTCAACGGCACGCAGGATGATCGGGCGCTGGTAGGTGCGCTCGTCACCCATGACACCCACGCTCTTGATGTCGGGCAGCACGGCGAAGTACTGCCAGCAGCTGTGCTCGGAGTTGCGGTCGCCCGTCTCCTCAAAGAGGCGCTGGTTGTAGGCGTCGAGCTCCTCGCGCACGATGGCGTCGGCGTTCTTCAGGATCTCGAGCTTCTCCTTGTCCACCGCGCCAATGATGCGGATGGCCAGGCCAGGGCCCGGGAACGGCTGACGGAACACAATGTGCTCGGGCAGGCCCAGCGCCAGGCCAAGCGCGCGCACCTCGTCCTTGAAGAAGTGGTCGAGGGGCTCGATCAGGTCAAAGTGCACGCCGTCCGGGAACGGGATGAGGTTGTGGTGGCTCTTGATGGTGCTCGCCTTGCCGCCCGTCTTGCGCGCGCCGCTCTCGATGATGTCGGGGTAGATGGTGCCCTGGGCCAGGTACTTCACCGGCTTGCCATCGGTCTCGAGCTGCTGGGCAACGGCGAAGAACTCCTTCCAGAACTGCGTACCGATGATGCGGCGCTTCTGTTCCGGTTCAGTGACGCCGGCGAGGAGCTCAGCGTAGCGGTCCTCAGCGTGAACGTGGATGAAGTCAACGTCGAACTGCTTGGTGAAGACTTCCTCGACCTGCTCGGGCTCGCCCTTGCGAAGCAGGCCATGGTTGATGAACACGCAGGTCATCTGCTTGCCCACGGCACGGGCGCCAAGCGCAGCCACCACGGAGGAGTCCACGCCGCCAGACAGGGCCAGAATCACGCGGTCCTCGCCCACCTTCTCGCGGAACTCGGCCGTCATGGTCTCGACCAGGTTGTCCATGCTCCAGTTGGCCTCGAGGCCGCAGATGCCAAACAGGAAGTTCTTGAGCAGCTGCTGGCCATACTCGGTGTGCTTGACCTCGGGGTGGAACTGCGTGGTGTAGATCTTGCGCTCAGCGTTCTCCATCGCGGCGACAGGGCACACGTCGGTGCTCGCCGTCACCACAAAGCCCTCGGGCACGTTGTTTACGGCATCGAAGTGGCTCATCCACACCGTCTGGCTGGCCGGCGTGTCGGCGAACAGCTTTGAGTCGCCGGCGACGTGCAGCTCGGCGGGGCCGTACTCGCCAATCTCGGGATGGAAGACGGTGCCGCCCAGCGTCACGGCCGTGATCTGGTGGCCGTAGCAGAAGCCGAGCACCGGCACGCCCAGCTCGTAGATGGCCGGGTCGACGCGCGGGGCGTCCTCGGCATTGACGGAGGCGGGCCCACCGGACAGGATGATGGCGCTGGGACCGGCCGCAGAGATCTCCTCGGCGGTGGCGTCACAGGGCATGATCTCGGAGTAGACATGCAGGTCACGAACGCGACGAGCTATGAGCTGGCCATACTGTGCGCCAAAGTCGAGAACGATGACCTTCTGCTGACTTGTCTGCATGAACCCTCCTGGAACGCGAATTTGCTTGCGTGCGGCAGCGGGCCGCATCTATACAATCCGTCTAATCATACGACATCGCATGTCGCACGTGTGAACATCGCTTAGCTTTCCTGTGGACTTTCCGCAGCTTTACGCCCGTGCTAGTACCATTTGTTCGTTGAATTCAAATCTCGCGCGCGAGCAGAGCCGCCCGATGCCGCCGAGTCGGTGCGGCCGCCCGCGTAGGAACAAGGAGCGCACATGCCCAGGCACCACGCGCAGAACTCTCACAGCTCTCACATGAAGAACAACGCCGCCGGCAACAGGCCCGCCACCAGCGACTTCTCCCGCGCACAGGCCACCGAGCGCTACTCGGGCGCTCGCCGCAAGCGTGGTCGTCGCCGCGGCCTCAAGGTCTTCCTCATCACCATCGTTGTCATCGCGGCCCTTGGCTGCACGGCCGCCTTCGCCTTCATGGCGCGCTTCTCGGGCAGCTTTGGCATGTCAGGCGACTCTGCCCTCCACGGCACCCTCACCGAGGCCACCTCGGGCGACCCGTTCTACATGGTGCTCATCGGCGTCGACAAGGACGAGGCCCGCGGCGAGGGCAACGAGTATGGCTCCGCCGACAGCGCCTACCGCACCGACACGATTCTTCTCGCCCGCGTCGACCCAACCGAGAAGCAGGTGACGCTCGTCTCGATTCACCGTGACACCCTCATCGACTTTGGCAGCTACGGCAAGCAGAAGATCAACTCCGCCTACTCCATTGGCTCCGAGCGCAAGGAGGCCGGCGAGGAGGGTGTCTCGGGCGCCTCGTACACCGTCGAGACCATCTCCAAGTTCGCCGGCGTGCCCATCGCCCACTACGCAGAGATCGACCTCGACCAGTTCATCTCGGTGGTCGACACGATCGGCGGCGTCGAGGTCAACGTGCCGGTGGACGTCTACGACCCCGAGTACACCGGCGCAGACATCAAGGCCGGCGTGCAGACCCTCAACGGCGACCAGGCCCTGAAGCTGTGCCGCGCGCGCCACGCCTACGACAAGTACGGCGACGGAGACGTCTACCGTGCCGCCAACCAGCGCATGGTCATTGGCGCCATTCTCAAGAAGGTCCTCGCGAGCGACCCCGTGACCATCGCCAGCACCGTCACCACCCTGGCCGATGCCGTGCAGACGGACCTCTCGATCTCTGACATCGTGGCGCTGGCCACGCAGTTCCAGGGCTTTGACATGAGCACCAACATGTTCAGCGGCATGGAGCCCACCAACTCCAAGTACGTCAACGACACCTGGTACGAGATCTGCGACACCGCCGCGTGGAAGAAGATGATGACCCGCGTGAACCAGGGCCTCTCCCCTTACGAGAGCGAGGACGAGGACATCACGTTGGGCGTTGCAGGCGCGGGCACCGCAACCAAGGATGCCGACGGCACCACGAGTGCGTCCGAGACGGGCACAAGCTCGTCCGAGAGCGCCGAGACCGACTACTCCGGCTCGGTTGCCGTCCTCAACGGCGCAGGCGTGAGCGGGCTTGCCGGCCGCATCGCCGCCACCCTCGACAACCAGGGCTTCAACGCTACCTCCGACACCGCCGACTCCTACGACTACGGCACCACGAGCATCCTGTACGTGGGCGATGCCAACAAGGCCAAGGCCCAGGCCGTGGCCGACACGCTGGGGCTTTCCAACGTCGTGGCGGACGACGGCACCTACTCCGGCACAGCCGACGTCGTGGTGATCCTTGGCGCAGACATGGCAAACCACTAGCCAACACGTAACCGGGAGGCCCCATGGCAAGGCGCGAGCACAGGCACATGAGCTCGGAGCAGCAGCGTGCCGCGGGGCGCGCCGCGCGCAGCCGAGGCGAGCTTGGCAATGCCGAACCAAACCAGCAGGTGAGCTATCCCGTCGCCGATTATCCCGATCAGGGCTACGGCTCCCAGGACTATGGCTCGCAGGAGGGCCGCTATCCCGCCCCCAATGCCCGCCATCCCCAGGGTGGGGCGGACGGCTACGGACGGGGCGACCGGCAGGCGCGTCGAACCGTCTCCGAGGGCGAGGTCTACGACGCCTCTCGCTATCGCCGGATGCGCCAGCAGCGCGAGGAGGCAACGCCCCTGGGCCGCGTTCGCAAGGCGGCGCAAGACCGCGAGCGCGCCCAGGCGTATAGCGAAGACAGTCCCGAACGCAGCCATGGCCTTGACGGGCACCGCGCCCTCAAGTATGCGAAGCGCACACTCATTGGCGTACTCGTTGCCCTTTTTGCGTTCTCGGTGCTCATCACGGTGAGGCTCGGGGCTGGCATTTCGCTCGAGACCCGCGGCGCACTGATGCCGGCGCTGCCGGGCACCCCGTTCTACATGCTGCTCGTTGGCACCGACAAATCGGCCGACCGCGTGGAGAACAACAGCACGGACGGCGTCTACCGCACCGACTCGATCATCCTGGCGCGCGTCGACCCCATCGCGGCCAAGCTAACGCTCGTCTCGATTCAGCGCGACACGGCCGTAGACCTGGGTGGCGACTACGGCACCCAGAAGATCAACGCGGCCTACACCTATGGCGGGGCTCCCCTGCTCATCAAGACCGTGTCCCAGCTTGCCGGCGTGCCCATCGCCCACTACGCAGAGATCGACCTCGACCAGTTCATCTCGGTGGTCGACACGATCGGCGGCGTCGAGGTCAACGTGCCGGTGGACGTCTACGACCCCGAGTACACCGGCGCAGACATCAAGGCCGGCGTGCAGACCCTCAACGGCGACCAGGCCCTGAAGCTGTGCCGCGCGCGCCACGCCTACGACAAGTACGGAGCAGGCGACTATTACCGCACGGCCAACCAGCGCATGGTGCTGGGCGCCATTCTCAAGAAGGCCCTGAGCGGCAACCCCTTCACGCTGCTGGCGACGCTCAACACCGCGAGCAACAGCGTGTCCACCGACATCACGGGCATCGAGCTCATGCTGTTGGGCGCTCGCTTTGTTGGGTTCGACATGAGCACGAACCTCTACTCGGCTCTTGAGCCCACTACCAGCAGCTATGAGGGCGGTATCTGGTACGAGCGTGTAGACGAGGCAAAGTGGCAGACCATGATGAGCCGCGTGGGCCAGGGACTGCCGCCCTACGAGGACAGCTCCGAGGACCCCACCGCCGGCGTCGCCGGCGTCGCAAACTAGGCTCGACAAGCGGCGTAGCCATTAGGCAGAATACGGCTCGGCCAAATAACACGCCAAATAGGTAACCTCACTCGGCGTCCTCCAAAGTGGCCAGGCTTCTCACCCAGCAAACCGCCAGTTGGCAGCTGCCAACATAAGGGGGCTGCTCGGCATCATCGTCAGAGGTTACCTACTTGCTGCCTTTTTTCGATTTGCGAAGCAAATCCCTAAAAAATGAGGCTGGCGCCAGCCAGCCTCATTTTTCCCTACACCCCGGCACCGGACCTAGTAGTAGCCCGGCGACGCAGCGTCCTCGCAACACCGTAAACAGCAGACGGGCCTGGACAACCCTCGCAAACGTCAGGCGGGGCGGAGCATGCCTTCGTGAAAGGCTAAGGGAGATTGCTCAGCAATCTGTCCTTTCACGAAGGCATGCTCTGCCCCGCCATCGAGCGTCTAGGCAAAACCAGGCCCGTCGTCGAACACGTCTACACGTTGAAGCGGAAGTGCATCACGTCGCCGTCAGCCACGACGTAGTCCTTGCCCTCCATGCGGAGCTTGCCGGCAGCCTTGCAACCCTGCTCGCCACCCAGCTCAACGTAGTCCTCGTAGCTCGCGACCTCAGCCTTAATGAAGCCGCGCTCGAAGTCTGAGTGGATGACGCCGGCGGCCTGCGGTGCCTTGGCGCCCACGGGGATCGTCCAGGCCTTGACCTCCATCTCGCCAGCCGTGAAGTAGCTCTGCAGGCCCAGCGTGCTGTAGGCAACACGCGCGAGGACGTCCAGGCCGCTCGCCTCGATGCCCAGGTCGGCCAGGTACTCCGCGGCCTCCTCGGCGTCGAGCTCGGATAGCTCGGCCTCGATCTTGGCGCACACCGGAATGGGCTTGATGCCATCGATGGGGGCAAGGTCAGCGCCCAGGTCGTCCTCGTCGACGTTGGCAACGTAGATGATGGGCTTGAGCGTCAGCAGGAAGAGCTCGCGGGCGGCAGCGCGCTCGTCGTCGGTCATGTCCATGGTGGCGGCGCGATTGCCGTCATTCAGCCACTCGACCAGGCGCTTTGCTACCTCGAGCTTAGGGGCGAGCTCCTTGTCGCGGCGCGCCTCCTTCTCCAGCTTGGGAATCTGCTTCTCGAGCGTCTGGATGTCGGCGAGGATGAGCTCGGTCATGATCGTGTCGGCGTCGCCCGCGGGGTCGACGAAGTCTGTCGTACGGCCAACCTCGCGTATGACGTTGGGGTCGGAGAAGTAGCGCACGACCTCGCAGATGGCATCGGTCTCGCGAATGTTGGCCAGGAACTGGTTGCCCAGGCCCTCGCCCTCGCTCGCGCCCTTGACCAGGCCGGCGATGTCGACGAACTCGACCGTGGCGGGCACGATGCGGCCCGGGTGCACGATGTCGGCAAGCTTCTGCAGGCGGCCGTCGGGCACGTCGACGATGCCCACGTTGGGCTCGATCGTGGCGAAGGGGTAGTTGGCCGCAAGACCGCCCTTCTTGGTGAGGGCCGTGAACAGGGTGGACTTGCCAACGTTGGGCAGGCCAACGATGCCGATGGAGAGAGACACATTCATTCCTTCCTGAGCTGCCGGGCGCCTGGCCCAGCTACCAGCGGGGGCGCTGGCGCCATACGTTCAGCCCAACGAATCGGGCGGTTTTACCTAGTTGTCGTCGCCACCAAGGTCGAGTTTGTCGAGGAAGTCGAGGCCGCGCTTGAGCTGCTCCATGCCCTGCTTCTTGAGCTTCTCGACCTCGGCCTTCTGCTCGGCTTGGCGCTTCTTGCGCTCGATCTCCTCCTTGTCGGGGACAACGAGCTCGGCGGCGTCGTAGCTCTCGAACGTGAGAGCCTTCTCGCCGCAGGCGCACAGGCACGCGCCGCACTCGTTGCAGTAGGAAGCCTCGACGGAGAAGATGCCGTTCTCGCTCAGCTCGCAGGCGTGCGTGGGGCAGATGTCGACACACTCGCCGCACGAGGTGCAGCGCTCGGAGTCGCACACCGGGCGCTGGGGCTTGAAGCGCACCGCATACTTGGGGTGACGCTGCAGCGTCGAGAGCAGCAGCTGCCTGCGCTGCGTGAGGATGCGACGCTTGCGTGCCGGAGCGGGGGCCGAGGCGCCTTCAATCGAGCGGGTGAGCGCGTTGATGCGGCGCGTGTTCTCGTCGAGCTTCTTGGTGATGGCGCGCGCGGCGGCAATGGCCGGGTTCACGCTGCCCAGAGCGTTCATGCCCTGTTTGCTGATGCTGTTGATGAACTCGCGGCGCTCGAACTCATGGTTCTTGGTGCGGTCGAGGGCCTTCTCGTCGATCTCGACGCCCATGCCCTTGCCCGCGAGCTCCTCCGCGGCGCCGATGTTCTCGGCCAGCGCGTCCTCGCCCGTCGTGTTGCGACAGCGGTCGCAGATGCCAAGCGGCAGGTAGACCGAGACGTTGGGGTAGTCGGCGAGAATGGCGTACCAGACCTCGGTGGGCACGCACCCCACGCAGGACAGCACGACCTCGTTGCCCTCGGGCATGCGACCCAGTGCACGCGTGCAGGTGACATAGGCGTGCTCGAACGCCGTGGCGGCGCGAACGATGCGGTCGTAGAGCTTGCGCGGGGTAATCTGGAACGCGGTGAAGCTCTCGGACGGGCAGGCAGCCGAGCACAGGCCGCACTTGCGGCAGGTGTCGGCGATCTCGATGCCGCCCTCGGACATGTCGATGGCGTTGACCGGGCAGATGTCACGGCACAACGTGCACGCCTTCTCGCTTCCGGCCTTGCAGGCTACGCAGTTGTTGACGTTGGCGCGCGGGCGCTCCTTGTAGTCCGCCGGATTCCAGGTCTTGACCTCTTCGGGGTTGGCCGACAGCGCATTGGCAACGTCGGTCACGGGATTGGACAGCGCCCGCCAGTCGTTGCGTATGTCAATGAACTCGTCGAGCAGATCTCGCTTCTCGGCCATGTCTCTCCCTTTCGAGCAACGCCGCTCCCCGGCGGCATAACTGTCTAATCATACCCCGCCCAGAGAGCTCTCGGCATTGTGGAGCAAACATCCCGCAGCGCACAAAGTGCGCGAGGACGTTTGCGAACAATGCCGAGAGCTCGGGAGGCGGAGGCTTGAGTTCGACCCTCCAGCACGCCCGGCGATCCGTATCGTGCCGCCGAAGGCGAGCGGCGGGCTCGCGCGAACGCATTCCCCCACTCTAAAGACAAGCATCGACGGCGAAAACAGCAGAAGCCCCGGTCGGCGTTGCCAAGCAAACATTCCGCAGCGCACGTAGCGCGAGGACGTTTGCGGGCAACGCCGATCCGGGGCTTCGTCATCTAACGACTGAGCCGGCGATCGGGCTTAGTACATGCCGCCACCCTGGCCGCCCTGGGCAGCCGCAGCGGAGATGGCCTCCTCGATCGTGGTGTCCTTGGGCTCGTCGGTAACCGTGGCCTCGGTGATGAGAATCAGGCTGGCGACGGAGGCGGCGTTCTGCAGGGTCACGCGGGAGACCTTGACCGGGTCGAGCACGCCCATCTCGATCATGTCGCCCCACTCGCCGTTGGCGGAGTTGAGGCCCTGGCCGGCGGGCAGGCTCTTGATCTTCTCGACCACAACGGAGCCCTCGAAGCCAGCGTTCTCGGCAATCTTCTTGACCGGGGCGGTCAGCGCCTTGCGCACGATCTCGACGCCGATCTTCTCCTCGTCGGTGGCATCGACCTTGTCGAGCTCGGGCAGGGCCTCGAGGAACGCGACGCCGCCGCCGGCGACGATGCCCTCCTCAACGGCCGCACGGGTGGCCTGCAGGGCGTCCTCGATGCGGTGCTTGATCTCCTTGAGCTCGACCTCGGTAGCGGCGCCAACCTTGATGACGGCCACGCCGCCGGAGAGCTTGGCGAGACGCTCCTGGAGCTTCTCGCGGTCAAAGTCGGAGTCGGTGTGCTCGAGCTCGCCCTTGATCTGGGCAACGCGCTCGTCGATGGCAGCCTTGGAGCCGGCGCCGGAGACGATGGTAGTGTTGTCCTTGGTGATCTTGACAGACTTGGCGCGGCCGAGCATCTCGGCGGTGGTGTCGGCGAGCTTGATGCCAAGCTCCTCCATGGCAACCTGGCCACCGGTGAGGACGGCGATGTCCTCGAGCATGCGCTTACGACGGTCACCGTAGCCAGGGGCCTTCACGGCGGCGATCTTCAGGGTGCCACGGAGCTTGTTGAGAATCAGCGTGGCGAGGGCCTCGCCCTCGACGTCCTCGGCGATGATGAGCAGCGAGGAGCCGGACTTCTGAACGGCCTCGAGGACAGGCAGGATGTCCTGGATGTTGGAGACCTTCTGGTCGGTCATGAGGATGTAGGGGTTCTCGAGCTCGGCGACCTGGGCGGAGTTGTCGGTCGCGAAGTACGGGGAGATGTAGCCCTTGTCGAACTGCATGCCCTCGACCGTGTCGACGGAGATGCCGAAGTTGGTCTTGTCCTCGTCAACGGTGATGACGCCGTCCTTGCCCACGACCTCCATGGCGTCGGAGATCTTCTGGCCAACCTGCGGGTCAGAGGCGGAGATGGTGCCGACGGAGGCAATCTGCTCCTTGGTGTCGACGGTCTTGGCGGAGGCCTTCATAGAAGCGACAACGGCGTTGACGGCCTTGTCGATGCCACGACGGATGGCCAGCGGGTCGGCGCCGGCGGCGACGTTGCGCAGGCCCTCGTTCACGATGACCTGGGCGAGCAGGGTCGCGGTGGTGGTACCGTCACCCACGGTGTCGTTGGTCTTGGTGGCAACCTCCTTGACGAGCTGGGCGCCCATGTTCTCCACGTGGTCCTTCAGCTCGATCTCCTTGGCGACGGACACGCCGTCGTTGGTAATCGTGGGGGCGCCGTAGGAGCGCTCGAGGGCAACGTAGCGACCCTTGGGGCCCATGGTGGCGGTGACGGCATCGGCCAGGGTGTTGACGCCCTTGGCGAGCTTGGCACGAGCGTCCGTGCCGAACATGATGTTCTTAGCCATTGGTGGCTTCCTTTCTAGCAGCCGCGCTGGGCCGAGTCTTGCTTTGCGCGGCGATCAATCAGATGCAAGCGGGACAGACCCGCACGGAGCTAGTCCTCGATGACGGCGTAAATGTCGTCGGCGCGAAGCAGCAGGTAGTCCTCGCCATCGACCTTGACCTCGTTGCCACCGAACTTGCCGTAGTAGACCTGGTCGCCAACCTTGACGTCCATGGCGACGCGCTCGCCCTTGTCGTTGAACTTGCCAGCGCCAACGGCGATTACCTCGCCGCGCTGCGGCTTCTCCTGGGCGCCACTGGAGATGTACAGACCGGTCGAGGTCTTCTCCTCCTTGGGGGCGGGCTTAACGAGAACGCGGTCTCCAAGCGGCTTCAGAGTCATATCCAAGAACCTCCTTCTTGAGCGCTGGCGGGTTGCGTTGACGCCAGTCGCTGGCGCGGCGGCGTGCCGCGCGCTAGTTACCAACGCTAGAAATGGTACCCAGCACTTCTCGATATAACAACGAGAAATGAAAAAATCTTCTTTGAGCGCGCTTAGATTTTGTGAGTGCAACCGAACGGCACAATCTCAGCGCCACGGCGCAGGGAATTTGCGCCGCCGAGAAGAGCCGTCGCCCTCGGACGCTCGTGAGCCGCGCACCCACATTTACGTGCCCAGCCAACGAGCACCCACATATACGCGCTAGACGCCCTCCTAGCACGTCTATGTGGGTGCTGAACGACTCTTGGCGCGTACAAATGGGTTCGAGAAGAAACGCGATGTCAAAGGCTTGTAGACACCCCGCTTCCCAACTTCATATGCTCCGTCTACAGACATCAGATCACAAATAGTGGACGCTGCACTCACCCGGAGAAGGGAGAGAAGATGCACCAGCCCACCAAAGCGACGCTCGACATCGCGGCGTCCAAGATGAGAAGCCCGCTCGCGGCGCTTGCGGCCTCAACGCTCAGAGTGTGCCTCCAGGACAGGCCAACACTCGCCATTCTTGTCCTCGTTCAGGTTTTGCTCCTGCTTCCCGCGCTCATGGGATACCCCACCTTGTCAGACCAGGCAATCGGCCAGGAACAGGCACGCCAGACGAGCGAAATCCTGTCGACAAGCACGGCCAACGGCGTCTACGACTCCGCACCGGCAGACCTCAAGGACATCAACGCCCGCGAGCTCACTGTCCTTGGGGAGGCTGCGTCCACACCCTATCCAAGCAGGGACTTCTTCGACGCCTACGCACGCTACTACGACATTGAGCTCGAAAGCGTCAAGGCGGGCTACAGCGAGCCAGATTCAAGCCTCTACGCCCGCTCCGAGCTCATCCACCGGCTGGCGCAACTCGAGAACCCCGAGGTCTACGACACTGCGGCCGAGATGCCCGCCACCTACTACCTCGCCTTTGTTCTGGGCCTTATGCCCGGTATCGTGCCGCTGCTTCCCGTTGCCCTGCTTGCGAGCGCGTCGCAGCGACGCCTCGCCACAAGGTCGCTCGAGCAAGCGGCACCGATTCATCGAGCCAAGAAGCGCGCGACGGCCCTTGGCGTGGCACTCGCCCTTGCCCTTGCCGCGCTCGCCCTGGAGCTTGCACCCGCCACATTGCTCGCCCTGGTGAGGAACGGGCTTGGGAACCTCGCCTATCCCGTCGTGCAGATTGTCGACGGAAACGTCGCGAGCACCACCGTGGGGGAGGTCCTCGCAAAGGACGTGGCGCTCATCATGGGGGCAGCCCTCGTAACCACCGCGCTCGCCGCCACGGCTGAGGCCATCCTGCCGCGTTGTGGCCTTGGGCTCTCCCTGGCCCTACTCGTTGCGCCGCTCCTTCCCCTGTATGCCTCGCGGGAGACGGAATGGCAGAAGATTGCGCGCCACCTTCCCAGCTCGTACCTCTCGTGTGGAAGCGTCGTGGGCATGCCGGTCTATGCCAACGGGCTCGACATCCGCGTCATCTCGGGCACGACGTGGGAGCTGGGTTGCGCCACACTCTTGGCATTTGCGGCGGCGTTGGTTCTCGCGGCCCTTCTCGTTGACTCGTTACAAGAAAGATCCCGCTCAGGGCGGCTGCAGAGGAGGTTCTCATGACCACGTTCCTTGACCTCTTCGTTCGCCGAGGAAATAGCCTAGTAATCGATAATGCGCGCATCGACGTCCCCTCGGGAACCGTCACGGGGCTTGTCGCGCCCAACGGCAGCGGCAAGACAACGCTGCTCGAATCGATTTGGGAACCCTGGGACGAGCGCGTAAGCTGCACGATTGGCCCCAGCATCAACGGAGGCGCACCCACCGCAGCTGATTGGAGGCAAGGCGTCTTCTACCTGCCCTCTCCCGGCATTCTCAGCGCGCGAGCCACTGTGCGTCAAAACATCGAGTTCGCCAGGGATTGTTGGAGGTCCCAGGTAGACGTCGGCAAACTCGCTTCGCGCCTGGGCATCGAGGCGTTCCTCGACCTACCCGTTCGCAAGTGCTCGCAGGGAATGGCCCAGCTCGCCGCCATAGCCACGGCCATGGCAACCGGAGCGAAACTGTTGCTTCTCGACGAGCCCATGAGCGCGCTCGACCCCACCAACGTGGGCGTCGTCACGAGGGCCATGCGCTCGTACGTGCGGGGCGGACGCTCCATCGTCATGTCCACCCACAACCTTGCGAACGTCGACCAGTCCTGCGACCGCGTTGCCTTCATCGTTCACGGCAAGATCGAGTGCCACGACCATCCACGAAACCATCCCGGCTCCTGCGCCACCCGTTATCGCGAGCTTTATGAGTGAGAGGAGGATTCAAGGTAGACCCGCCCCACAGCTTCAAAAGGAGGAATCGTGTTTAAGAAAGCCAAGAAGTTCCTGCTAGTCGCACTGGTCGCCTGTTCAATTGCCCCAACGGCCCTCGTTGCTACGCCCGCGCATGCTCAGAGTGGCGGTATCGTTGCCCCCTATCTGCTCATTGACGATGTCCTCGACACTTACAGCGCCTTCGCGAGCGCAAATGACTCTTCGCACAACGTCTCCTGCTACGACAAGATCTACAAGAGCCTTTCCTATCGAAGCGGTTATAGCCTAAAGGGCACCACGATTCTTTGGAGCGCGGCGGGCTTCAGCCCAAAGGACGGTTATCCAGGCACCGTTAGCCGCCTGAAGTGCAACTATCGCACCTGGTAATCCCTCGGGGCTCGCTCGATTAATTTCGAGCGAGCCCACTTACTTAATCGAGAAACTTTCGGCATTCCTCGGCAAGCTCGGTGCGGGAATGAATGCCCAGCTTTCGATAGGCTCCACGGCGGGCGGAGTTGACGGCACCTCTCGAGAGGTTGAGCCTCGAAGCGATTTCCGGGCTCGCCAAACCTTGCAGCACCAGGCGCGCAACATCCACCTCGGTAGGATTGAGGCCCTTGCTCACGAGATACGCAGAGAATCTGCGGATGCCCTGGCCTCCATCGGCTTCCTCCGCAGGCGTAGCGAAATGGTCGAACACGCTTCGCAGCGCAAGCACACACGAGGTCACCCCGACGAGGCAGAGCGCGCCCGCAACGACTCCCGTTAGCACGGCAAGCAGCATCGCGCCCTCATTGTTGCTCGCCAAGGCGAGCAAGGCGGGCAGCCGGGGCAACAACCCGGACGCATAGCTCCCGACGCATACGCCCAGGCCAAATGCAACGAACAGGTCAGAGAACGAATCGAGGTGCTCGCCGCCCCTCTCGCCCACCATCACAAGCAGGGCAAGCAGCGCTGCAGCCAGAGAAACCAAAGGCACAAGGCCCGCCAGAAAGCCCACGAAGGCGCAGGCCCCGAATTCGTACCAGACGAGCGGTACCCGCTCGTCCCAGCCAGCGCCACGGAGCAGAGAACAGAGACTCAAGGAGATGCCGAGAACCATAGTTTCCGAGACGGCGTCAGCCCACGTCTTCTGTGTTCGGGAAAACGCCACGAGCACCGCACCGATTAGCACGGCGAGCAAAAGGGACACCGCGACACCCAATGAAGCCGGCTTCAATCCGCAAGTACCGAGATCGGACGCCCCGCCCGCACGAAGCTCGTCAAGCGACCCGACGCCAAGCTTATCCAGCGCTCGCGCCTGCAGGTTCCTCACCGTCGAGGCGCTCACGCCCATCTTCCCGGCGGCCTCCGAGGAAGAGAGCCCGCCCAAGCGTAGGTGCAACGCCTCCGACTCTCGCGGAGAGAGGACGCCCGTCAGCGACGAGGCCGGCTCGCCGCCATCGCCCTTCGCTGCGCCGAGACGATGCGAACGGCAGGAAACAGCGAGCAAGGAACCCGCGAGCGCCAGGAGCAAGACCGGAACAGCCGCGCTCCAGACAAGGGCGCGCCCAAGCTCCTGGAACAGCGCACACAGGGCCCAAGCAGCGAAGAGACCGGAGCATATACCCCGCACCATCGTTCGTGGGCGCGCCCTCAGCACAGTGACCAAGACGGCCCAGGCCAAACTGGGCGCTAGAGCCAGGGCCGAAGCGAAGGGAATCCCTGCCGCCAGGGGGCAAAGCCCACGAGCGGCCTCGAGGCTTCCCAGAGAGAGGGACTCCGCAAAGAGACGGCCATCCGGCCCCGAAAACGAGGCGGCAATACGCATCATGGTCCAGTTGGGGAGAAAGCGCCCCGCAACGCCGAGCATCCCCGCAGCCGCCAGGGCGCAGACAAGCACGCGGCAAGCAGATGCAGGCGAGGCAGCCCGTGCCTCCGTGCCCCCATCGCATGCCATATAGCAGCAGCCAAACATGCCAACGCCAGCAGCGGCCATCCCCATCACGTCCAAGACGAACGTGGCGGCAACCCCAAGGGGCGCCACGCCCGCACCCCACGACCAGCTAAGAACCACCCACCACGACAACGCAAGATAGATTGCCGTCGCGGCAAGTCCAGCACATGCAACCAGGCGCTCGCGACACCCGCCGCCGCCCTTTGCAGCGGCAACGGACGCGCCGAACAGCCCCGCCAGAGATACGACAGGTAGCAGCGAGGAAAGCGCCAGAGAAAGCCCATCACTCGCAAAGGGCGCCGGCAGAGCAAGCACCTGTGGAGTGCCCAGAATCAGGGAAATCCCCAGAAGCGGTAGGGCTTCCCTCCAACCGCCGCCGAGACCCACCCGCTGGGAACCCTCCATGCGCCACCACTACCCCAGCTCGTCGAGCTCGCGAATCCAGAGGTTCACGCAGGCGTCGGACGGCATGCGTAGGTCGCCCCTGGGGCTCACCGCGACGCTGCCCACCTTGGGGCCATCGGGCAGGCAGCTGCGCTTGAACTGCTGCGAGAAGAAGCGCCAGTAGAACTTGCGCAGCCACTTGAGGACCGTCTCGGCATCATAGGTCCCAACCGCGGCATCGTCGGCATCGGCACCGCTCGCGTAGCGGCCGCCGAACGCCGCAAGCGCCAGGCGGTAGACCTTGCGCGGAGCAAACCCGCAGCGAAGCACCTGGTAGAGGAAGAAGTCGTGCAGCTCGTAGGGCCCCACGAGGTCCTCGGTCTTCTGAGAGATCTTGCCATCGCCCGTCGCGGGCAGAAGCTCGGGCGACACCGGCGTGTCGAGCACGTCGAGCAGCACGCCCGCGAGCGCGGCGTTGCCGTGGGTGCGCGCGTCGTCTGCCACGTAGCGCACGAGGTGGCGCACGAGCGTCTTGGGCACGCCGGCGTTGACGCCATACATGCTCATGTGATCGGCGTTGTAGGTGGCCCAGCCAAGCGCGAGCTCGGAGAGGTCGCCCGTGCCAACCACGAGGCCACCCTCGCGGTTGGCCACATCCATGAGGATCTGCGTGCGCTCGCGGGCCTGCGCGTTCTCGTAGGTCACGGAGTGGTCCGCCTCGTCATGGCCGATGTCAGCGAAGTGCTGGCGCACGGCCGCGGCAATGCCAATCTCGCGCAGCTCGCAGCCGAGCGCCTCGCTCATGGCCGCCGCGTTGCCGTGGGTGCGGCTCGTGGTGCCAAAGCCAGGCATCGTGATGGCAAGGATGCCGGAGCGCTCGAGCCCCAGCAGGTCAAAGGCACGCGCGCAGACGAGCAGCGCCAGCGTCGAGTCGAGGCCGCCCGACACGCCAATGACGGCGCGCTTGGAGTGCGTGTGGGCCAGGCGCTTTGCCAGACCGTGCGCCTGGATCGAGAAGATCGACTCGCAGCGCTCCGCCCTGCGGGCAGGGTCGGCCGGCACGAACGGATGCGGGTCGACGAAGCGACCATCCAGCGACTCATCGACGACGTCGAGGTCAAAGAGGGTGGTCACGAACCCCGCGGCCGCGGGGTCGACCTCAAAGGTCGACATGCGCATGCGGTCGTGGGCAAGAAGGCCCAGGTCAACCACCGAGACGGCGCCGCGAACGCCGCCCGCCTCGCCCGCCGCAACGAGCGCGGCGTCATCGAGCGGCTTGGCCTCGGCCACCACGCGGCCGTTCTCGGCCACCAGGCAGTGCCCGCCATAGACCACGTCCTGGGTCGACTCGCCCCAGCCGGCGCTCGCGTAGGCATAGGCGCAGACGAGACGCGCGCTCGTGGAGCTCACGAGGCCGCGGCGGTAGTCGGCCTTGCCCACGAGCTCGTTGGACGCGCTGAGATTGCAGACGAGCGTGGCGCCGGCAAGCACCGCGGCGGTGCTGGGCGGGTTGGGTACCCAGAGGTCCTCGCAGATCTCTGCCGCAACGACCAGGCCCGGCACGCTCTCGCACTCGAAGAGCTGCTCGGCGCCAAACGGCACCTCTTCATAGCCGGCAAAGCGCACGAGCGTCACGTCGCGCGGCCCGCGCGAGAAGCGCCTGCCCTCGTAGAACTCGCCGTAGGTGGGAATGTTGAGCTTGGGAACGAGGCCCAGCAGCTCGCCATGGCAGAGGGCGGCGGCGCAGTTGTAGAGCTTGGCGGCCACGCGAACGGGCGCGCCCGCGAGCACGAGCGCGTCGAGGTCCGCCGTGGAGGCGGCGAGCATCGCCAGGCCCCGCTCGGCAGCCGCGAGAAGGGAGTCCTGCCAGAAGAGGTCCTCGCAGGTGTAGCCCGTGATGGCAAGCTCGGGCAGCACGATGACGCTCGCGTCCGTCGCGTGCGCCGCGGCCGAGCACGCCTCAACGTTGTAGTCGACGTCGGCCACGCGAACCGCCGGCGTCAGCGCCGCCACCTGCACGAATCCGTCTCTCATTGGCTCTCCTTAGCAGCGAGGTCGAGGGCTGCTCGCCCTTGGTTTACAGGCTCATGTTGGGGTCGGCGTCCATGCGCAGGGTGGCGAACTCGCCCAGGTCGTACTTGCGCTTGGCCACGAGGGCAATCATCGCCGCGTTGTCGGTGCAGGCCGTGAGGGGCGGCACCGTGACGCGCACGCCCATGCGGCCAAACTTGCGCTTGTACGCCTCGCGCAGCTGCGGGTTTGCCGCAACGCCGCCACCCACGCAGAAGTCGCTCACGCCCGTGCGCTCGACGGCCTCGGCGGCCTTGGCAACCTGCACGTCGATGACGGCGGCCTCGAAGCTCGCTGCGAGGTCGGGCAGGTTGATGGGCCTGCCGGCGCGGTTCTCGTTGTTGATGTAGGTGATGACGCTCGTCTTGAGGCCCGACAGCGAGAAGCTGTAGTCGCCGCTGTGCATCATCGCGCGCGGGAAGTGGATGGCCTTGCGGTTGCCCTTCTCGGCCAGGCGCGAGATGACGGGGCCGCCGGGGTATCCCAGCCCCAGGGCCTTGGCGACCTTGTCGAAGGCCTCACCCACGGCATCGTCGATCGTCTCGCCCAGCACCTCGTAGCTGCCCCAGTCCCTCACGTGCACGAGCATCGTGTGGCCGCCCGAGACGAGGCTCGCCACGAAGGGCGGCCTGAGGTCGGGGGTCTCGAACAGGTTGGCAAAGAGGTGGCCCTCGAGGTGGTCGACACCAATAAGCGGCAGGTCGGCGGCGCCGGCGAGGCCCTTGGCGAACGCGATGCCCACCACAAGGGCGCCCACCAGGCCCGGACCCTGAGTCACGCCCACGGCCGCGAGGTCTGCCGGCACGAGCGTGTCGACGCCAAAGTGCGCGCCGGCCTGCGCCATGGTCTCCTCGTAGACGCCCACCAGGGCCTCCACGTGCTTGCGGCTGGCGATCTCGGGGACCACGCCGCCAAAGCGGGCGTGGAAGTCAATCGAGGTGGCAACGACGCTCGAGACGATGGCGCCCGAGCCGTCGATGATGGCCATGGCCGTCTCGTCGCAGCTGCTCTCGATGGCAAGGACGAGCGGGGCGGCCGCGGCGATGGCGGAGGCCACGTCGTCGCCGCGCTTCTCGGCCACGATGGGCCAGGGGCGAAGCGAGGCGTGCGGGTCTGGGGTGTCGTGGCGGCTCGGCGTCACGAGCGGCAGCTCCGCCTGCATGATGAGGGCGTCGTGGCCCCGGCCATAGTAGTTGGGACGGCGGCCGCACTCGACGTAGCCCAGCTTGGCATAGAGTGCCTGAGCTGCGGCGTTACCGGCCTCGACCTCGAGCACCGAGGTGGTGGCGCCCAGCATCTGGCCGTCGTAGGTCACGCGCGCGAGCAGCCTCGCCGCGATTCCCTCGCGACGGCGCGACTCGACGACGGCAACGTTGGAGATCTGGACCTCGGAGCCCGCGACGACGGCGCCGGCATACCCCACGATGGTGCCCTCGTCGTGGGCGACCCACCAGATGTGGCCCGGCTCGGCAAGGTCATCCGAGAAGAGCCGCTCGCTCCAGGGCGTGTGGTTGGAGGGGGCAAAGACCTCAGTCTCGAGCGCCGCCACGGCAACCGGGTCGTTGACGTTCATGGGGCGAAGCTGGAGGTGACGGTCTGCCAGGGCATCGTCGCAGCCCGTGATGGCAACGGTCGCCGGTTCGGCGAGGCCCAGACGCTTGGCCTCGTTCTCCTCGGCGTCGGAGAGGCGGGTGTAGACGGGCAGCACCAGTGCCGGGTCTCCCGAGTCGACGGCGGCGTCGGACTTGCCAAACGCCACGCCGCTCGCTGCGGCGGCGCGCAACAGGCCCTCGCCCGTGGGGTGCCAGGCACCCTCGTCGACGAAGCGCGAGAAGCCCGCAGCCTCGAACTGGGCACGGTACTTCTTGAGGCCGTCGCCCGTGAGCCAGATCTGGTCATGGTCGGTGCGCTGCGCCCACGCCTCGACGGCAGCGGGCGTCTTCACCACGGACTCGACCTCGAACAGGCGCACGGGGCCGGCCTCCCCCACCTGGTAGAGGCCGGGGTAGACCTCGCGGCGCATGGCGTCTGCCACCACGCCCACCAGGCCGCGGACGCCCGCCGACCAGGCAGTCCAGGCAACGGCGTCGAGCGTGGAGGTGCCATAGAGCGGGCACTCGAGGCCGCAGGCGAGGCCCTTGGCCGTGGCGATGCCAATGCGCACGCCCGTAAACGAGCCGGGACCGCGGCCGGCAAGCACCGCGTCGACGTCGCCGCGGGCAAGGCCCGCCCGCTCGAGAACGTTGGCGCAGGTCTCCACCAGCTCCTCATTGGCATGGCGGCGGCACAGGTGGTCGCCCGTCGCGAGCACCTCGACGCCTTGCTCGTCCATGCGCCCAACGGCGCAGGCGAGCATGTCCGTCGAGGTGTCGACGGCAAGGATGGTCTTGGCGGCTTTGGCTTCGCTCATGGGTGAGAACCTCTCTTGCACTTGGTTAACCCATCCAGTTTAGCCGTCTGCCCGAGAGCATGGCGGCGCGAGGGCGCGCGCCCGTACCGCAAAGCGCGCCGGCAAGAGAGTGCGCATTCACGCCACGTGGCGCCACGTTTACGGCAACGCGCGGCCACCGCGACGCCGCCGCCTACTCCTGCCGCTCGCCGCCGGTCATGGCCTCGTGCTCGCCGGCCACGGCGCAGATGAGCCGGCCCAACGGCCAGTTCTTGTTGGCCGGCGTGAGCAGGGCCTTGGCTCCCACGGTGCAGCCCGCCTCGCGGCTCTTGGCAATGAGCCCGTTGACCTGCTCGTTCGAGAAGCCACACAGCAACATGAACTCGCAGGTGGGGACCGGCCCGTCATAGGCGGGGCCCGCCACGCCCGCGCCCGCGCGCGCAACGAGGCCCGCGGGCATACCCAGCTGATTGGGCGCGGCGACCCTCACGGACGCACCGACCTCGCGCAGCACCGCCGCCACCTGCGTGCCCTTGCCGCAAGAGGGGTCAAGCCCCCAGAGCACCGCATATGCGGGCCTTGAGGGCTTGACCTTCTTGCCAGGCTTCTTCTTTGAAGTCTTGGCACCCATGATCTAGAACAGGCGGTCGAGAAGACCCTTGAGGGCCTTGCCGTGACGAGCCTCGTCGCGAGCCATCTCGTGGACGGTGTCGTGGATGGCGTCCAGGCCGTTCTTCTTGGCGCAGGTAGCCAGCTCGGTCTTGCCCTGCGTGGCGCCAAACTCGCAGTCGACGCGCCAGGCGAGGTTCTCCTTGGTGGAGGCCTTCATGTTGGGCTCGAGCTCGGAGCCGAGGAGCTCGGCGAACTTGGAGGCGTGCTCGGCCTCCTCGTAGGCGGCCTTCTCCCAGTACAGGCCAACCTCGGGGTAGCCCTCGCGGTGGGCGATGCGGGCCATGCAGAGGTACATGCCAACCTCGGAGCACTCGCCGTTGAAGTTGGCCTTCAGCTGCTCGAGGATGTACTGCTTGTCCTCGTCGGAGATGTTGGGGTTGTCCTTGACCGTCTTGTCATAGACGCCGTACTCGTGCTCGGCGGCAAGCTCGAGCTCGCCCTCGACCTTCTTGAACTGGCTGGCCGGAGCGTGGCAGACCGGGCACTCCGCAGGAGGCTCGGCGCCCTCGTAGATGTAACCGCAAACCTTGCAGACCCACTTGTCCATAACGGACCTCCTTCTTTGGGGACGGCTCCCAAACCGTCCTCGTCCTCTCCAACCGGCGGCGCTTTTGCCGCCGAGACGCCTATGCGCCCTTTTTCTGCTCGAGGGCCTCACGAGCCCTCTGGCAAGCGGGGCAAATCCCGTCGAACTGCAGCGTGTGACCCGTGATGACGTAGTCAGTTCCCGCCGCAGCGGCGCGCTCGATGTTCTCGAGCACGGGTACCTCGACATCGTCGACCTTGCCGCACTTCGTGCAGCGCACGTGGTAGTGGGCGTGCGTCTGGTGGTCGAAGTGATCCGCGCCGTTGTTGATCTTGACGCGCAGAACCTCGCCTTCATCCGCAAGTCTACCCAGCGTGCGGTAGACCGTAGCCTTGCTGATGGTGGGGTGCTTCTCGTGAACGGACGCAAAGACCTCGTCTGCCGTGGGGTGATTGGCCATGGAGCGCAACTCACCTGCGATGAGCTCCCGCTGAATGGTCTGCCTGGCTGGCATGGCGATTCCTTTCCGTCCGTCCCCGCTTGCTGTCTAAGACTATAAGCTTATTGAGAACTATTCGCAATAGGATTTTTCTACTATTTAGTTATCCTTGGCAAACACCTGAAAGGCGGCCACAAGGGGTTCGTCCGCGAGCGCGTCGATGACCTGCTCGCCGCGGGCGTCGTGGGCAACGAGGCGAACGCTGCGCTCGGGCTCTTCGCCGGGGGCGGCCTGCTCCTCGAGGCGCGTCACGAAGACGTCGAGCCGCTCGTCGCCAATCTCGTCAGCGAACTGCTCGCCCCACTCGATGACGCAGGGGCCATCGCCACCCAGCACGTCCCACAGGCCGGCATCACCCAGCTCGTCGGCGTCATGCAGGCGGTAGAGGTCGAAGTGGTAGAGGGGCATCTGCGTGCCCTCGTGCACGGCCTCCAGCGCAAACGTGGGGCTCGTGACCTCGCCCTCGACGCCCATGGCGCGGGCGATGCCCTTGGTGAGCTGAGTCTTTCCGGCGCCCAGGTCTCCCGTGAGCACCAGCACGTCGCCCGCCTCGAGCAGCCCGCCCAGGCGCTCGCCAATCTCCCTCGTCTGCTCGGTCGAGACCGAGCGAAGCGTCAGCTCCCTCACCTTGCCCCCTCCTCGCCCGCGGCGGACGCGGGGTTGGCGGCAAGCCAGGCCCCTACGCGCGCCAGGTCCTCCTCGAGCAGCGGCTGCCAGTCCTCGTGGTAGAGGCATGCGGCCGGGTGGAAGGTGGGCGCCACCACGAAGTGTCCCTGCTGGTAGAGCTTGCCGCGCAGACTCATGACGCCTTTGTCGGTCTTGAGGACCCACTGCGAGGCGAAGTTGCCCAGGCACACGATGACGTCGGGCCACACGGAGCGGATCTGCTCGCGCAGGAAGGGCGAGCAGGCCTCGATCTCCTCGGGCTTGGGATTGCGATTTCCGGGCGGGCGGCACTTCACCACGTTGGCGATGTAGACCTCGTCTCGGGTGAGGCCGGCCACCGAGAGCAGCGCGTCGAGCTTGTGGCCCGCGGCCCCCACGAACGGCTCGCCCTTGAGGTCCTCGTTTCTGCCCGGCCCCTCGCCCACGAACATGACGCGGGCATGCGGGTTGCCCACGCCAAAGACGATGTGCGAGCGGGTCTGCCCCAGCTCGCAGCGCTTGCAGTCTCCCAGCAGGTTCTCGATCTCCTCGAGCATGACCTCGCCAGGCTTCTGCCCCTCGTGACCGGGGATCTGCATGACTGACATGCGTTCCTCCTCGTCTAGACGTAGACCTTCTCGAGACGCGCGCCAAAGTTGCACGTGACCTCGTAGTTGATCGTATCCCTGATGTCGGCGAGCTCGTCGGCCGTGATGCACTGGTCGCCATCGGAGCCCATGATGGTCACGAGGTCGCCGTAGCTCACCTCGTCCATGGGGTGCGACGCGCTGCGCGGGTCGACGTTGACGGCGAACATGCACTGGTCCATGCAGATGTGGCCCACCTGGCGGCAGCGTCTGCCGTGCACCAGCACGTCCATCTTGTCGGACAGGGCGCGCGACAGGCCGTCGGCATAGCCCACCGGGATCGTAGCGATCTGGGTGTTCTGCCTGCCCACCGAGTAGGTCTGGCCGTAGCTCACGCCCGTGCCCACGGCTGGGTAGACCACGCGCGTAACGCGGGCGCGAACGCTCATGACCGGCTCGAGCGAGATGTGCGGGCGCGTGGAGTCGGCCGGCTGCATGCCGTAAAGGCCCACGCCCACGCGGCACATGTCGAGGTGGGTCTCGGGGTAGAGGATCGTGGCGGGCGTGTTGTCGCAGTGCACGAGACCGCAGTCGATGCCGGCGCCACGCATCGCGGCCACCGCCTCGGAGAAGCGGCGATACTGCAGCGCGTAGGTCCAGTCGCCGGGGATGTCGGCCGTGGCGAAGTGCGTAAAGGTTCCCGCGCAGGCAAGACCGCGGTGGAAGTCGATGCCGCGACGGAACTCCACGGCCTCGCGCCAGTCGACACCAATGCGCGTCATGCCCGTCTCGAGGGCCAGGTGGTACTTGCCCACCTTGTCGAAGGCCGCGGCGCACTCGCCATAGGCCAAGGCAAACTCCTGGGTGTAGACGCTGGGCATCAGGTCGTTCTCGACGAGCGCCTGCACGCACTCCATGGGCGGCTCGCTCAGGATGAGGATGGGCCAGGTGATGCCCGCGCGGCGCAGCTCGAGGCCCTCGGCCACCGTGGCCACGGCAAACTGGTCGGCACCAGCGGCGTGCATGACCTTGGCGCACTCGACGGCGCCGTGGCCGTAGGCGTCGGCCTTCACGACGGCCATCATGCGCACGCCCGGCTCGAGCAGGCCCTTGAACGCGCGTGTGTTGCGGCGCAGGGCCGCCTTGTTGATCTCGACCCACGACCATCGCGTGTCCGGACACCTGTGCTGAGCCATGGGATTGCCCCCTGAGTTGGTGCCGGCCGCAGGATTGGCCCGCTGCGGCCGGCTTCGTTGCTAGTTCTGAGCGTCGTCGCCCTGCTCGGCGCCGTCATCGGCGCCACTAAAGGCAGCGCGGTCCTCGACCGCGTCAACGGCAAGGCCCACGCAGTCGATTATATCGGCGGCCATGACACCCCTCGTGCCGTAGCGCTCCTGGGCGATCGAGGCGGCGTAGCCATGGACCTCGCAGGCAAAGGCCGCAAGGGTCGGCAGGCCCTGGGTCTCGACGCCACGGGCGAGAAGGCCCGCCATGATGCCGGCGAGCACGTCGCCGGAGCCGGCCGTGGCAAGGCAGGCGGGGCCTGGCTTGGGCAGCAGGGCAATCTCGACGCCCACGCAGGCAGTCGCCGTGCCCTTGGCAACGACGACGAGCTCGCTGCCGCCCTCGGCCCACACGATGCGGCGCGAGGCCTCGAGAGCGCTCGTAAGCGTGGCGGGGGCGGAGTCGGTGAGGCCCACGAGCCTTCCCAGCTCGCGGCGGTGCGGGGTGAGGACGAGCGGAGCCTTGCGGCGCAGCAGCTCGGGGAACTCGTCGAGGCGGTTGCTCGTGAGGCGGGCGAGGCTGTTGAGGCCGTCGGCGTCGATGACGAGCGGGGCCTCGGTCTCGATGAGGGTCGAGACGACGCCCACCGTGCCGCTCGTCACGCACATGCCGGGGCCCACGAGCACGGCGGAGCGGCGGGCGGCGAGCTCGGCCACCTGGGCGCGCGCGGCGTTGGAGAAGGTGCCGTCGGCATCTGCCGGCAGGCCCACGACGGGGATCTCGAGCAGGTGCGTGCGACAGAGGTTGGCGATGGGCTCGGGCACGGCAAGCGTCACGTAGCCGGCGCCGGCGCGAGCCGCGGCCTTGGCGGCCATGATCGCGGCGCCCGGGAAGCGCGTAGAGCCGCCCACGACGAGCACGCTGCCGCGCGTGTACTTGTCGACCACGCAGGTGGGAGGCACGAGGACATCGAGGTAGTCGGGCGTCTCGCAGCGCCAGGCCACGGGGTCGGCCTCATAGACGAGCTTGGCGGTCTGCTCGGCCAGGGGCGCCACGACGATGGAGCCGCAGACGTCGCGGCCGTCGTCGCTCAGCAGGCCCGGCTTGAGGGCGAGCATCGTGATCGTGACGTCGGCCACCACCACGGCGCCGGGCGCACGGCCCGTCTGGGCGGAGAGGCCGCTCGGAACGTCGACGGACACCACGCGGGCGCCAGACGAGTTGAGGGCGTCGATCCAGATGGAGAAGGGCGCAACGGGGGCATCGTGAAAGCCGGTGCCCAGCATCGCGTCGAGCACGGCGTCGCAGCCGCCGAGCAGAACGTCGAGCTCGTCGCGTGGGGGGCCGGCGACGTAGACGACGCCCGCCTCGACGGCGGCCTTCGCCACCATGCGGGCAAGATCGCTGCGGAGCTGGTCGGGCTCGCAGGGCGTCACGACGCGCACGTCGACGCCCGCGGCCTTGAGCTGCTCGGCGGCGACCCAGCCGTCTCCGCCGTTGTTGCCAAATCCGGCAAGCACCACGGCGCGCGAGACGTCGCCCAGGCGCAGGACCTCCTGCGCGGCGGCGGCACCGGCGCGGTGCATGAGCTCAGAGATGCTAACGCCAGCGTCGGCCAGACGGGTCTCGACGGCGCGGACGTCCTCGATATTCAGTACAGGCTGCATGCCCAACTCACTTTCCGTCCGTGACGCGCTCGAGCTCATCGATGACGGAGCGCGCCTCCCTGAATGATTCTGCAAGCTCGCGACGGGGGTCGCGGGCAGTCTCGGCCTTGGGGGCCGTCTGCGCGGTGGTGGCTACGGCGTTGGCCACGGCCATCTCGCGCGTGAACGACAGGGAGATGGCAACCGACAGCACGCCTTTCTCGCGCGCGACCTCGGCCGCGCGGCCACGAAGCTCGACCTGCGGCCTTCCCGACGCATCGGCCGCGACGCTCACGTCGTCGAAGCGAATGCCCGGGCCAAAGCCGCAGCCCAAGGCCTTAAGCGTGGCCTCGCGCGCGGCAAAGCGGCAGGCGTAGTGGGCCGCGGGGCGCGCGGTCGACTCGCAGTAGGCGCGTTCCTCGTCCGTGAAGACGCGGCGGGCAAACCGCGGCGTGCGCTCGAGGATGCGCTCCATGCGCGCAATCTCGACTATGTCGACGCCAACGCCAGCCAGTGCCATGTCTCCCCCGTCCTCGGTATCTCTCCTAGTCTAGCGCGATGGCGGCCCGCTTCGAGCGCGAGCCGCCATCGAGAGGTTCATATGTGTCGCCGGCGTGCGAGAGACGCTGGCGATGCGCGCGGGTACGCGGGGCGAGCACGCGTCGCCGGGAACGACGCCTTGCAGCCAGTCCCTATTCCACCGTCACCGACTTGGCGAGGTTCCTCGGCTTGTCGACGTCGCAGCCGCGGGCCAACGCCACGTAGCGGGCGAGCATCTGCAGGTGCAGCACCGCCACGATGGGCACGATGTTGTCGGGGCACTCCGGGATCCACATCACGCGGCTGGCAACGGCCGCCACGTCCTCGTCGCCATCGGTGGCAACGGCCACGCAGGTGGCGCCGCGGGCGATGACCTCCTGGATGTTCGAGAACATCTTGTCGCGCACGTTGTCGCGCGGGCAGATGGCCACCACGGGGAAGCCCGGCTCGAGCAGGGCGATGGGACCGTGCTTCATCTCGCCCGCGGGGTAGGCCTCGGCATGCAGGTAGCTGACCTCCTTGAGCTTGAGCGCGCCCTCGGAGGCGGTGGCGGAGTTGGCGGCGCGGCCAATGAACAGCGCGGACGACGCGTGCTCGAAGTCGTGGGCCGCGGCCTTGGCCTGCCAGCTGCGGTCGAGCACCGTGCGCATGAGGTCGGGCACGTGGCGCAGCTCACGGAACTTGCGGCCCACCTCACCCGTCGCCATGCTTCCGTTCTTCTGGGCCAGCAGCAGCGCCAGGATCGAGGCGGCCACCATCTGGGCGGTGTAGGCCTTGGTCGAGGCCACGCAGACCTCGGGGCCGGCCTTGATGTAGAGCACGCCATCGCTCTCGCGCGCAGCCGTGGAGCCCAGCACGTTGGTGATGGCGAACACATTGGCGCCAGCGGCGCGCATCTTACGGGCCGCGGCGAGGGTGTCGGCCGTCTCGCCGGACTGGGTGATAATCACGCAGAGGGTGTGGTCGGTCACGAGCACGTCCTCGTAAATGAACTCGCTCGCGGCTTCGGCCACGACGGGGATGCGTGCCCACCTCTCGATGAGGCGGCGTGCGAGCAGGCCCACGTGCAGGCTCGTGCCACAGGCAACGACGTAGACGCGGTCGATCTGGGCGATCTGTTCGTCGGAGAGGGTGAGCTCGTCGAGAAGCACGCGGCCATCGGCGAAGCGACCCTCGAGGAGACGCTCGATGGCAGCCGGCTGCTCAGCGATCTCCTTGGCCATGAAGTCGTCGTAGCCGCCCAGGGTCGCCGCCGAGGCGTCCCAGTCGATGTCGAGGGAGTCGGGCTCGGCCACGGCGTCGCCCTGCTCGTCATAGACGGCGACCTCGCCACTCGGCAGCATGCGGGCAAGCTGCCCGTCATCGAGCTGCAGCACGTGGGAGGTGACGCCCGCGAGCGCGGTGATGTCGCTTGCGGCGTAGGCGCCGCCCTCGGTCGAGGCGAGCACGAGGGGCGAGCCCTTGCGAGCGCAGGCGAGCACGCCCGGCTCGTCGGCGCTCATGGCGACAATGGCCCACGAGCCCTCGAGCCTGCGGGTGGCGAGGCGCAGCGCCTCGAGCAGGTTGCCCGACGCGGCGCCGCTCATGGTCTCCTCGACGAGGTGCGCCACGACCTCGGAGTCGGTCTCGCTCCTGAAGGTGTGGCCGCGGGCCTGCAGCTCCTCGCGCAGGGCGCGGTAGTTCTCGATGATTCCGTTGTGGACGATGGCGATGCGACCGTCACAGCTCTCGTGGGGGTGGGCGTTTCGGTCGGTGGGCGCGCCGTGCGTGGCCCAGCGCGTGTGGGCGATGCCGCAGGTGGAGCGCAGGTCCTCGGTCTTGCAGCGGTCGGCCAGAGCCGAGACGCGCCCGGCACACTTGACCCCGCGAAGCCTGCCCGAGGCGTCGAGAATCTCGACGCCCGCCGAGTCATAGCCGCGGTACTCAAGCGTCTTGAGGCCCTCGATAAGGAAGGGCGCCGCCTGCGAGCTGCCCGTGTAGCCAACGATTCCGCACATATGGTCTCCCCTGTTCGTGAGGCGCATCCGGTTTTGCGCCCGCGTGAAGGTGCATGGGTACCAACCCTAGACCCCTGGATGCACATTGGGGACATGAGACGAAATCTAGGTGAACTTGTACAACTCATCTCGACAAAACCGCAGGTATAGCTTCCTCACTTGTTATAGCAACCATCAAATCTATAGAGAGTGACGTTGATGGTTACTATCCGTTGGCCCTCGCTCGCCCGCAATGGCAAACCAAAGCAAAGCATGCCTATCTAACGCTCCGGCAATCTACCGCCCCTGAACTAGCACCCACTTTTACGCTCCACTCCCCAAACACCCATTTCTACGCCCTCGCTCTCCAAGCACCCACTTTTACGCGTCAGACAGCCATCTAGCACGTAGGAATGGGTGCGCGGTGAGATTCAACGCGTAAATTCGCGTTCTGGCGATTTCGCCATCCAAGACGCTGGCCAAAACGCAAGTCGCAGCAAGAACACGCGCCGCAACAAATAGACACGCACCGCAACAAAAAGACCCGCCGGCAAAACCGACGGGTCTCGAAAATGCGATGCAAGGGGCAAGCCCAGGCAACTCCAAGAAGACTTAGCGCTTGGAGAACTGCGGGCGCTTGCGGGCCTTCTTCAGGCCGTACTTCTTGCGCTCGACGGCACGGGCGTCGCGGGTGAGGAAGCCAGCCTTCTTGAGGTCGGCGCGGTAGTCGCCAGCCTCGAGGAGGGCGCGGGCGATGCCGAGGCGCAGGGCGCCGGACTGACCGGAGATGCCGCCGCCATCGCACAGGGCGATGACGTCGAAGTGCTCAACGGTGTCGGTAACCTTGAAGGGCGCGCAGGCGTCGTCGACGAGCTGCTGGCGGCCGAAGTAGTTCAGCGCGTCGCGGCCGTTGACGGTGACCTTGCCGGTGCCGGGGACGAGACGGACTCGGGTGACAGCCTCCTTGCGGCGGCCGGTGCCATAGTAGACAGCGGTGTTCTCAGCCATCGGTTAGGCCCTCCAATCAATCTGAACGGGGTTCTGGGCCGCGTGCGGGTGCTCGGGGCCAGCGTAGACCTTGAGCTTGGTGAACTGCTGGCGGCCAAGGGTGCTCTTGGGGAGCATGCCCTTGACGGCGTGCTCGATGACGCGCTCGGGGTGCTTCTCCATGGCCTCCTTGAAGCTCTCGAACTTCATGCCGCCCAGCCAACCGCTGTAGCGCCAGTAGCGCTTGTGGTCGGCCTTAACGCCGGTAAGCTGGACCTTATCAGCGTTGATGATGACGACGAAGTCACCCGTGTCGGTGTTGGGGGTGTACTGCGGCTTGTTCTTGCCGCGAAGGATCATAGCGGCCTTCGTGGCGAGGCGGCCGAGCGTGGCGCCCTCAGCGTCGATGAGGACCCAATTGCGGGTAACCTCGCCGGGCTTGGCGTACTGAGTCGACTTCATTTGACTCCTCCGTGTGCTTACGTGTTGCTCTGTACTTTTACGAGATTACGGGGCTCAGCAAAAGTAGCTTTCCAAGTGTAGCGCGCACGCAGGAAAGTTCAAGGAAAACGCTTGGGTTTTTGGCCTCGTCTGCTCAAAAGCAGCACAAGTTCGCGGCGGCTTGCGCGCCTACGCCCCCAGGGAGCGAATCGCGTCGAGCGTGGCCAGCGCCTGGCGCCTGCCATCGAGGTACAGACGCAGCAGCCCCTCGCCGTCCGAGCCCGAGGTGCTGCCCACCGTGACGGGCTCGCTCGGGGCCACCACGACGATGCGCCCCCGCTCCTCGAGGTCCCAGATGTGCTGACGCTGCTCGTTGTAGCGCGCGGCGCGCGTGCGCATCGCCTCGAGGTAGTAGGGATAGCCCGCATAGCGACGGTCAGCCAGGCGCTGCAGCTCGTAGGCGCCCTTCTTCTCGTAGCCGCGCTCCTGGGTGAGCACCACCACCGCGGTGTCGGCCCCCTCCTCGAGCGCGTGCTCGATGGGCACGGAGTCCGTGGTGCCGCCGTCGAGGAACAGGCCCTCCTCGAGCTCCACCGTGCGTGTGATGACGGGGAGCGAGGCAGACGCCCTCACCTTGTCGATGTCCTCGGGCAGGCTCTTGATCTCGAGATAGGTGGGCGTGCCAAAGGCCAGGCTCGACGCCACGACCATGTAGCGGCTCCTACGCTGGGCAAACGCGTCGTAGTCAAAGGGGTCGATGTCGTCTTGCACCGTGTGGTACATGAACTCGGAGCCCGTCATGTCTCCCGTCTTGGCGAGCGACCACAGGCTGATGAATCGCGGGTCGTCTCGAAAGGCGAGGCTCTGGCGCAGATAGCGGCCCTGCTGGTGCGAGAGGTAGCTCGCGGCGTTGATGGCTCCGGCCGAGACGCCCCAGACGTTGTCAAAGCCAAAGACGCCCTTCTCCTGCAGCACATCGAGCACGCCCGCGGTGAACACGCCGCGCATGCCGCCGCCCTCGAGCACCAGGTCAACGCCCGTGCGGGGCGCGCCCATCGCGTTGAGCGTCTCAGCGCCCCTGCCCCTGCCAAAGATTCCCAGCGCCATGCGCCCTCCCTCTTCCAGCCCCGTCGGGCACCCTTCATTGCATCTCTTATACCCCATTGGCTTACATAATCCGGCACGCCGACGCCAGACGGTGAAGAAGCGTCCTCCCCCAAGCTGCCATATCAGGCTATTCTCGGTATAAAAAAGCCCTGCCCGCACGAATGCGAGCAGGGCGAAGCGTACATGGTGGAGGCGCGGAGGATCGAACTCCGGTCCAGAACAGTCCCCTGGCAGGTGTCTCCAAGCTCAGTCACCGATTAAGTCTCGGACGCGTCACACTCCGTGACCCGCGCTCGGCGTCCCAGCCGGTTCGGTCTTAGCGCGCGGCATACCAGCCACGTCCGCGCGCGCATCTCCCTAAGATGACGTCTCCACGGGAACAGGAGAAATCCCCGCTTCGACGGCCGCTAATTAATTAAGCAGCGAGGGCGTAAGAGCCCTGGAAAGAGTTGTCGTCAATTCAATTTGACGGTACCCCTGTTTAACGTGGCGAGGAGACCACGGCTTGCTGCCCACCTCAGGACCACCCTGTCGAAACCAGTCGCCCCCACGGGTGTGGATGGGGACAAGGCCACCATGCGAGCTTTCAAGGAACGGATGCGGCCAAGCCGCATAGGGCATTCTACCCCGAACTACTGCAGTTCGTCGATGAGGTCGACAAAGTCGCCAATGGTCTGAGGAGTGGAGTCCGGGTCAAACTCGACGCCAAACTCGTCCTCGCAGGCCATAATCGCCTCGACGACGGCCAGGCTATCCAGGCCAAGGTCGGCAAGGGTGGTCTCGGGGGTGAACTCGACGTTCTCAAGGCCGTCCTGCTCCTGCAGCACCTTGACGACGCGGTCGTACGTAGATTCCTCGGCCATGGTGGCCTCCCTTCATAGCGCCCAACGCGCGGGCTCGTTCTCGTCGCGCCTTACTATACCCATCCAGTCCCCCGCGGAGGACTTCGTCGCCACAATCTAGCGGTTGCGCTCCTTGAGCGCGCGGGCGATCTCGCGGTCGGTGTCGCGCTTGGCCATGTCGGCGCGCTTGTCGTAGAGCTTCTTGCCGCGGCCCAGGCCTATGACAACCTTCACGCGGTTGTGGTCGTCGAACAAAAGCTCGAGCGGCACGAGCGCCATGCCCTTCGTGCGCAGCTTGCCGTCGAGGTAGTCAATCTGCTTGCGGTGCAGCAGCAGCTTGCGCTTTCGGTCGGAGTCGACGTTGAAAATCGTGCCGTGCGAGAAGGGTGGGATGTGCACGCCATGCATCCAGCACTCGCCGTTGCGGATGAGACAAAACGAGTCGGTAATCTGGCACGCACGCTCGCGCAGGCTCCTGACCTCGGTGCCCTTGAGCACGAGGCCCGCCTCGAACGTCTCCTCGATCGCATACTCGTGGCGCGCCGAGCGGTTGCGCGCGATGCTCTTGCGCTCGCGCTTCTTAGGCATCGGCATGGCTGCCCTCCCCTTCCGCGTCGGTGCTGCGGATGAGCTCGAGCAGGGCCTTCACGGCGGGGGTGCCCACCAGGTCGCGGGCCCTCACCGTGAGGTTCGTGGCGAGGCTGCGGTCCTTCGACGCCACGTCGGTGGCGCACATGAGCAGGCACAGGGCCACCTCGGCGTTGGCACCCTCGGGCAGGCCGTTCTCGGCCATGACCTGGGATGTCTGCTCGTCAGTGAGCGCATCGGGGTCGCAGGGCGTTCCCTTCACGCGGTCGACGAGATCATCGAGCACGTTGTCGGACCAGTCGAGCCTGCGGGCGCTGCGCAGGCAGGCCGCGGCGGCGGAGTCGGCGCCAGTGTCCATGAAGTGGCGAGCAAAGTTGCAGAAGGCGCGCACGAGGTGGCGCACGTCGCTCGCACGCTCGAAGACCGAGAAGGTGAGGCCCAGGTACTCGTCGATGTCCCCGTTCGTGCGATAGAGCTCGGCGAGGTCGAGGCGGTAGCCGCAGCCCATCGGGTTCCAGCGCACGGCCTGACGCAGCGCCTCGGTGGCGGCGGCGTAGTCGCCCTCGCTCACCAGCACAAACGCGAGGTCGGCATAGAGGCGGTCGAGAGGCTCGCCAACGTCGCGCAGCTCGCGCGGGTCCTTCTCGACACGGCGGTAGCACAGGCGCTCGAAGACCGTGGGAAAGCTGAACCACTGCACCTCGTCGGTGGTGGGGCAGTTGCGGTCAACGTACTCCTCGGCATCGGCCGCAAGGCGCTCGAGCAGCTCGCAGGCGAGCTCCCCCTGGCCTCCGGCAAACAGGCCCTCGGCAGCATCGAGCTCGTCGGTCATATTGGTGCGTTCGTTCATTGCACGTCCTTTCGGGCGGCGGCCTGCGGGCAGGCACCGCGCGCAAGAGTGAAGTCTATCTGGCCCTTCTCGGGCTTGCAGCCAGCCACGGTAACGGCGACGCGCCGCCCCAGGTGCCAGCGGCGACCCGTGGACTCGCCGGTGAGACACATCGTACCCTCATCGTAGGCGAACCACTCGTCCCCCAAGGCGCGAATGGGCAGCAGCCCCTCGGCGCACGTCACGTCAAGGCGAACGAAGAGGCCAAAGCGCTCGACGCCCACGACCACGCCCGAGAAGCTCTCGCCCACATGCTGCTCCATGAGCTGCGCCATCTTGACGCGCTGGCTCTCGCGGGCGGCGGCGTCGGCGGCGCGCTCTCGCTCGGAGCAGGTGCGGCACAGCTGCGGCATCGCGGCAAGCTCCGCCCTGCGGGCGCGCACGTCAAAGCCGGCATCGGCAGCCATCCCGATGTGCACCTTGAGCGCGCGGTGCACCGTTACGTCGGGATAGCGGCGGATGGGCGAGGTGAAGTGGCAGTATGCCGAAGCCCCCAGCGCATAGTGCCCGTCGTTTCTGGGCAAGTAGACGGCGCGCTTCTGGGCGCGCAGCAAAAGCGAGTTGGCCGGAACCTCGGCGCTCGTGCTGCTTGCCCGTTCAAGCACGTCCTGCAAGGCAAACGGGTCGGCCGCGCGCAGGCGCTCGTACTCGCCCGGCTCCAGCAGGTCGAGCTCACGCAGGGCAAGCAACGCCTGGCCCATGGAGTCGGGGGCGGGCCGCTCGTGCACGCGGAAGGCGCAGGGCACCTCCTCGGCATGCGGCGCGAGCATCTGGGCCACCACCTCGTTGGCAACGAGCATGGCCTCCTCGACGAGCGACGTGGCACGGGTGCGCTCGCGCACGCTCACCCCCGTGGGCACGCCCTCGCCGTCGAGTTCCACCTTGGCCTCGACGGTCTCGAAGTCCACCGCACCGCGCTCGCGGCGCACGTGGCGTCGCAGACGGGCCACCTCGTCGAGCATGCGCAGCAGCTCCTCAAGGTCTTGGGCGCTCGCCTCGGGCTCGTGCGGCAATTCGGCGGCCGGGAACGCGCCCTCGAGCACGGCATCGACCTGGTCATAGCTCAGGCGCGCCTTGGAGTGGATCGTCGAGCACCACGCGGCGTGGCCCACGACCTCGCCGCCCTCGTCGATGTCGGCGAACACGCTCATGGCCAGGCGGTCCCTGCCCGCAACGAGTGAGCACAGATCGTCGCACAGGCGCTCGGGAAGCATGGGCAGCACGCGGTCGACGAGGTAGGCCGAGCACGTGCGCACCCGGGCGTCGAGGTCGATGGGCGAGCCCGGCCTCACGTAGTGCGAGACGTCCGCGATGTGCACGCCCAGGCGCCAGCCGCCGCCCTCGCGCCTCTCGCACGAGACCGCATCGTCAAAGTCGCGCGCCGTGGCGGGGTCGATCGTGACGCAGAGCAGCTCGCGCAGATCATGGCGCTTGGGCTCGGCCGCAATCGTCTCGGCCACGTCGTCATGGATCTGCTCGGCCTGCTCGAGCGCCGCCTGGCCAAAGTGGGTTGCCAGGCCATTGCTCGCGATGACGCACTCGATGGGCAGGTCGAGCCCCTCGGGGCGGCCAATCCTGCGCTCGAGCGTTACCACGCCGGCCTCGCGACGGGCCGGGTAGGTGAGAATGCACGCCTCGACGACGTCGCCCTCGCTCACATGCAGCCGCTCGGGCGTCTTGTCGTCGGGAAGCACAAAGAAGTCGCGGCGGATGCGCTCGTCGAGCGCCACGACCGCACCCAGCGGCCCCGCCCACTCGAACGTGCCCACGAAGCGCTCGCAGGCACGGCGCAGGACGCCCTGGACCACGGCCTGGGGCTCGCCGGGGCCACGGCGCACGAGGGTCACGGTCGCCTCGTCGCCGTCCATGCCCTCGCGCAGGCCGCCGCGGGCCACCAAAAACGTACCCTCGGCCGTCTCGACCGTGGCAGACCCCGGGCGCGCCACGTGCAGTGTGCCCACATACGCCGCATGCCGGCCCCGCGTGGGACCGGCATGACGGTAGCTCGATGTCTTGTGACGCCTTCGACCCATCTGCACCTAGACCTTGAGGTAGCGCCTCATGGCGATGGCGGAGCCAAACAGGCCGATGACCAGGCCCATGGCGATGAGCAGGCCGTAGGTCGACAGCGTGGCGCGGGTGCTCACGACGAAGCTGAGGAACGAGATGCGCTCGGCGAGCATCGGCAGGCCAAAGCGGCGGATGACCTCGAGCGCGCCAATGGAGAGCACCGAGCCGATGACGGCCTGGAGCACGCCCTCCATGATGAACGGCCCGCGGATGAAGCCGTTCGACGCACCCACCAGGCGCTGGATCGCAATCTCGCGGCGGCGGGCAGAGATCGACAGGCGAATCGTGTTGTTGATGAAAACGAAGGCCACGAAGGTCAGCAGCACGACGAGCACGAGCATAATCACGCGGATCCAGTTGGTGACGGTAAACAGGCGCTCGACGGTACCCTGGCCGTACTGGACCTGGTCTGCCGGGTCCGACGTGGTGCCGTCGTCGCTCGTGGCGACGTCCGCGACCTTGGCGAAGTCGTCGTCGGAGCCAAGGCGCTTGGCCACGCCCTCGACATCCTGCGGGTCGTGGAGCTTGATGACGAGCGAGGCGGGAATCGGGTTGCGGTCGTCGAGGGCGGCGACGGCGTCGGCGGCGTTGCGCTTCGTCATCGTGTCGCGGTACTCGGTAAGCGCCTCGTCCTTGCTCTTGTACGAGACGCTCTCGACCTCGCCCCAGCCCGAGATCTTGGACTGCAGCGCGTCGACGTCGTCCTGCGAGGCGTTGTCGGAGAGGAACGCCTGAATCGTGACCTGGTCCTCCACGGTGCCAACCATGCCGTTGAGCAGCACGGAGCCCATGGCGAACAGGCCAATGATGAACAGCGAGAGGAAAATCGTGATGACGGCGCCAAAGGTCGTGGAGCCGTTGCGCACAAAGTGGTGACCTGCCTCGCGCAGGGAATAGCCAAGGTTAGAAGGAGCCATAGAAGCCGTAGCCTCCCCTCTCCTGATCGCGGACGACATGACCGGCCTCGAGGGCGATGACGCGCTTGCGCATGGAGTCGACCATCTCGCGGTCGTGCGTGGCCATCAGGATGGTCGTGCCCGTGCGGTTGATTCGCTCGAGGAGTTTCATGATGCCCAGCGAGATGGCCGGGTCGAGGTTGCCGGTGGGCTCGTCGCAGACAAGCAGCGGCGGGCGATTCACCATGGCGCGGGCAACGGAGACGCGCTGCTGCTCGCCGCCGGAGAGCTGGTCGGGGTAGACGTCCATCTTCTCGCCAAGGCCCACGAGGCGAAGCACCTCGGGAACCTGGGCGCGCACGACGGAGCGCGGCTTGCCGATGCACTCGAGGGCAAAGGCCACGTTGTCGAAGATCGTCTTGTCCGGGAGCAGCTTGAAGTCCTGGAACACGCAGCCAATCTGGCGGCGCAGGTAGGGCACCTTCCAGTTGCGCATGTTGGTGAGGTCCTGGCCCGAGACCATCACACGGCCGTGCGTGGGCTTGAGCTCGCGGGTGATGAGCTTGAGGAAGGTCGACTTGCCCGAGCCGGAGTGGCCCACGAGGAAGACGAACTCGCCCGCGTAGACGTCGACGTTTACGCCCTGCAGCGCCGGCTTGTTGGGCTGCGCGGGATAGATCATCGAGACGTCCTGGAACGAGATGACGGGCGTGGAGCCCTCGTTGACCTTGGTCGTGTCAACGTCCGAGGTGATGGGGGCAAACGCCGTCGTGAAGCCCGGCTGGTTTGACGGGTCGAACGAGGCGTCAGCGCGGACGTCTGCGGGCATGGCGGTGAGGCCGGAGTCGTCGGGCTGGGGTGCCGAGACGGGCTGGGCCTGCGTGGGCTGGGAGTTCATAACCGGGATGTTCATGGAGGGGACCCTCGAGGCGACGTTGGCCTCGGGCTGGGGAGCAGGCACCGCCGGTTGAGCCGGCGCCTGGGTCTGAGCAGAGCTCTGCGTCTGGTCGACCTGGTCGGCCGGCGCAGGCTGTGCCTCGTACGGCATGGTGCCCTCGGCCTGCTTGACCGGGGCCATTCCGTCCTGTCCCTCGCTGCTGCGGAAGTGGTTGGCCACTTATTGCTCCTTTTTTCGCGCGATAGGAAGGCAGATACGCGCTCAATCATAGCAAATGCGAGATAGGCACCACATAGGCCACATAGCCCTGATAGCCGCATGCACGCCCTTCTCGGCATGCGGCTCAGCCGCTCGCCACGGTGGCCAGGCGGCGTCGCGGCAGGCAAGGGGAGCGCCAGGACGAGCCATGGCGCCCAGGCACGAGAAGGGCGCCGATCCCATCCGAGGCCGGCGCCCAAAGCCAGATTAGTTGGAGGGGACGCCCTAGGCGTTCACGACCTTCTCCCAGTCGGCGGCGAAGGACGCGAGGCCCTTGTCGGTGAGCGGGTGGTGCACGCACTTCTTGAGCGCGGCGAACGGCACGGTGGCGATGTCGGCACCCATGAGGGCGGCCTGCGTCACGTGGTGCGGGGTGCGCACGGAGGCGGTGATGATCTCGGGGCCGCCCTCCTGCTCCCAGTAGCCGTAGCTGTAGTTCTTGACACAGGTCACGACGGTCTCGAGCTGCTCGATGCCATCCTCGCCGCAGTCCTCGAAGCGGCCGACGAACGGCGAGATGTAGCGGGCGCCGGCGCTGGCGGCGAGCAGGGCCTGCGGGGCGGAGAAGATCAGCGTCATGTTGACGCGGATGCCCTCGGTGGCAAGCGTGTGGCACGCCGGCAGGGAGGCCTCGCAGATCGGGAGCTTCACGACGATGTTCGGGGCGATGGCGGCCAGGCGACGGCCCTCGGCGACCATCTCCTCGGTGGTCTCGGCCGTGGACTCGGCGGAGACGGGGATGTCCTTGCAGATCTCGCAGATCTTGGCCATGTGGCCCTCGAAGTCGGCAAGCTTGCCGCCCGTCTTGGCATACAGGGACGGGTTCGTCGTCACGCCGGCGAGGATACCCCAGGTCTCGGCCTCGCGAATCTCGTCAAGGTTGGCGGTGTCGATAAAGAACTTCATTCGCTTGCCCTCCAGTCACATGTGTGCGGCGCCACGCCTTTGCGTGGTCTTATTGTTCGCAAGAAAAATGGGCGTTGGAGGTTGGCCCCTCTGGCCCGTCAACTTGCAAATTAAATGTATACCACTCGGTAATCATTTGCGATACCCCATCGGTAAACGGGCTGGTAGATACCCCTGTTATTTCTTCTTGTTATGCGATTAACCATTCGCATATACTCTTACTTTGATGAAGGTAACCAAAGTCAAGAACAACTTCTGGTTTTCCGCCAACGCAGTTTTCTTCGTCGAGAGGGGTCCCGCATGGCTGGTAGGGTGACGATCGTAGACGTCGCTAAGCTCGCCGCAACCTCCACGGCTTCCGTCTCCTACTTCCTCAACGGCAAGCTCGAGAAGCTCGGCAAGCCCACGCAGGAGCGCATCGCCGCGGCCATCCGCGAGACGGGCTACGTCCCCAACGCGCAGGCCCAGGCGCTGTCGGGAAAGCCCACGCACGTCATCGGCGAGATCATCCTCGACAACACCAACCTATGGGCCGGCCAGATTCAGCTGGGCGTTGAGAGCGTCGCGCGCGAGGCCGGCTACCAGACGGTCGTGTGCGGCACCAACTTCGACCGCGCGACCGAGCAGGCCTGCGTCGAGAAGCTGCTGTCGCTAGGGGTCGATGGCTTCATCATCCAGCCCACCTCGAACTTCAAAGCCATCCACGAGCGCATCAAGCGCGCGGGGCGGCCGGTCGTCTTCTATGACTGCGACACCTTCGACCTCAGCACGAGCTGGATCAAGGCAAACCTGTACGACGGCATCTACTCGGCCATCCAGCGCTGCGTCGAGATGGGATACGACCGCTTCTTGGCCGTAGGCGCCGAGGCCAAGGCGGCCACGGGCCAGTTCCGCACGCGGTTCGAGCGCGCGAGCGCCATGTCGGACGCGCTCTCGGCGCACGGCCTCGACTTCGAGCAGATCAACATCGACCACGAGACGCCCACGGTGGCCGAGCTGCGCGAGCTGCTCAAGTTCCGCATCTCGCCGGCCAGCCGCACGCTCATCTTCGTCGAGAACCAGTGGGCCCTCCCCCGCGTCTTCCAAGCGCTCGAGCCCTCGCGCCACCTCATCCCAGACCGCATCGGCATCCTGGGCCTCAACTGCACCGAGTGGACCGACCTCACGGCCCCCACGATCTCGACCGTCGTGGAGCCGGTGCGCCAGGAGGGCCGCATGGCCTGCCAGATGCTCGTCGAGCTGCTCGAGGGCAGCGAGAAGCGTCCGCGCCAGGAAATCCTCGCCTGTCACACGCGCTGGCTCGGCTCCACCAAGTAGTGGAGTTCTGGGGCGCTGGGATTCGCCCGTTTGAGGAGCAAGGATGTGCGCGGCCTGCGCCGCATCGCTACGAGAAGGGTCAGCCGCAGGGACTCCCGCGACCGCGCAGCCGAGTGAGGAAGCCGGGGACACAGGCTTCTCGAATGCACCGCTCGTCACCAAGCGGGCCGCAATGCGGCGCTGCATCCAGCTCCCGCCGCCTGCAGCGCCCCTCGCATAGGCAACGAAAAGGGGCTCGTACCAACTGGTACGAGCCCCTTCGCATGCGAGATGCAAGAGCTTTAGGCGAGCAGGCCCTTGACGGTCTCCTCGAGGTCGGAGGCCGTGAGCTTGAACTCCTTCTGCAGCCAGTCGGCGGTGCCAACCTGGCCGAACTGCTCAACGATGCCGTGACGCTTGAAGGGCACAGCAACGGCGTTCTCGGCGAGGACGGACGCAACAGCGTCGCCCAGGCCACCGATGACACCGTGGTTCTCGAAAGTCACGATGGCCTTCTTGCCCTTGGCCTCGGAGAGGATGAGCTCCTCGTCGAGCGGCTTGATGCAGAACATGTCGATGACCTCGGCAGAGATGCCCTGCTTCTCGAGGTTCTCGGCGGCGTCGAGCGCGTCGGAGACGATGCGGCCGGCGGAGATGATCAGCACGTCGGAGCCTTCGCGAAGGACATTGCCCTTGCCGAGCTCGAACTCGGAGCCCTCGGCGTAGACGTTGCGGATGGCCTTGCGGTCGCCACGGAAGTAGTTGATGCCGGGCAGGCCAGCGCAGGTCTTGACGATCCAGGCCATCTGCACGGCGTCTGCGGCGTCGAAGACGCGGGCGTGCGGGATAGTGCGCATGATGGCAACGTCCTCGAAGGAGGTGTGGGTGCCACCGTTGGCAGCAACGGAGAAGCCAGGGTCGGAGCCATACATGTTGATGGTGTTGTGAGCGTAGGCGCCAGAGAGGAAGACCTGGTCGAACGCACGACGCGCGATGAACGGCGCGAAGGTGTGGACGAACGGGATGTAGCCCTCGGACGACATGCCGGCGGCAACGCCCATCATGTTGGCCTCGGAGATGCCGCACTCGATGAAGTTGTCAGGGTTGGAAGCCTTGATCTTCAGGGAGTTGGAGGCGCCACCCAGGTCGGCCTCGAGCATGACGATCTTGTCATTCTCGGCAATGAGGCTCTGGAGGGTCTTCATGACGACGTTGCGCAGATCAGCGCCGGTGGCGCTGCGATCTTCAGCGAGCTTGAACATTAAGCGAGCGCCTCCTCGAGCTTCTCGACCTGGGCGTTAAGGGCGTCAACAGCATCCTGGGCGGTCTTCTTGAGCTCAGGGGTGTTGAACTTGGGAGCGTGGTTGCTCTCCATCTCCTCGAAGGCCTTGACGCCAGCGCCCTTGACGGTGTCGAGGATGATGCAGAGGGCCTCGCCCTTGTGCTGCTTGGCCTCGGTGATGGCGGCGTCGACGGCGACGACGTCCTGGCCGTTGACCTTCTGGGTGTAGAAGCCGAAGGACTGCATCTTGGCGACGTAGTCGAACGGGTTCATGATGTCCTTGGTCCAACCGTCAAGCTGACGCTTGTTGTCGTCGATGAAGACGATGAGGTTGTCCATCTTGTAGTTGGCGATGTACTGGAAGGCCTCCCAGCACTGGCCCTCGTTGAGCTCGCCGTCGCCCACGATGAGGTAGGTGAAGGCGTCGGAGCCCTTCTTGGCGAGGGCGGTGGCGATGCCGGCAGCGGTGGAGCAGCCCTGACCGAGGGAGCCGGTCGTCATGTCGACACCCGGGGTCTTGGTGCGGTCGGGGTGGCTCGGCAGGTTGGTGCCGCCGTCATTCAGCGTGAAAAGCATGTCGCGGTCGAAGAAGCCGCGCTCAGCGAGGACAGAGTACCAGGCGGGGCCGGCGTGGCCCTTGGACAGCACGAGACGGTCGCGGTCCTCCCACTTGGGGTTCTTCGGATCGTGCTTGAGCTGCTTGCCGTACAGCACGGCCATGACCTCGACGATGGAGAGCGAGCCGCCCAGGTGGCCGTAGCCACGGTGCAGCAGCATCTCGACGACGTCGCGGCGAACCTTCGCGGCGAGTAGCTCGAGCTCCTTCTGCTCCTTCTCTTCCATGAGACTCCTTTGGTCTGATGGTTCCGACAGACAAAACGTTGCTTTTCCAGAGGAACGTCGGCTTCGAGTGTATCCCATGACTGGTAGGTCGAACGAACTTTTTTTCGAAATATCGAGAACAAACCCGCAGGTGAAAGGCTTAACCGGCTCCTATTATGCTGCTCGTGTGAATGAGGGGGGCGCAGGCGCGTCCCTGCATAGAAAACGGCGGGGCGCCCATGCCAAGCACCCCGCCGTTCTATCAATATGTAAACCTTTGGAAGCCCACCAGGCTATTCCTCGTCCTCGGTCACGACGGGCTCGCGACCGCCAACGGCCCATCGGTGATAGGCCGTCACAAACGGATCGAGGTCGCCGTCGGAGAGCACCGCGTCCACGTTGCCCGTCTCGCACCCCGAGCGCAAGTCCTTGACCATTCGGTAGGGGTAGAGCACGTACGAGCGAATCTGGTTGCCAAAGCCAATCTCGTGCTTGGGGCCGCGCAGCTCGTCGAGCGCCTCGGCGCGCTTCTGGAGCTCGAGCTCGTAGAGCTTCGAGCGCAGAATCTGCATGCACGTGGCCTTGTTCTGAATCTGGCTGCGCTCGTTTTGGCAGGTGACGACGATGCCCGTAGGCAGGTGCGTCACGCGCACGGCCGAGTCGGTCGTGTTGACGCCCTGACCGCCAGGGCCGCTCGCGTGATAGACGTCGACGCGAACGTCACCCGGGTCGATCTCCACCTCGATGTCGTCGGGAAGGACCGGCAGCACCTCAACGCCCGCGAACGTGGTCTGGCGACGCCTCTTGGCATCGGTGGGAGAGATTCGCACGAGGCGGTGCACGCCTTGCTCCGCGCGAAGCATGCCGTAGGCGTTCTTACCCGATACGGTGATCGTGGCGCGGTCGATGCCGATTACCTCTGCGGCGGGCGCGTCGTTGACCGTCACCTTCCAGCCGCGGCGGTCGCAGTAGCGCAGGTACATGTGCAGCAGCATCCCACACCAGTCCTGCGCCTCGAGGCCACCCTGACCCGGCGTGATGTTGACGATGGCGTCGCCCTGGTCAAACTCGCCAGTGAACCAGCTCGTCAGCTCGAGCTCCGAGAGGTCGCGCTCAAGGGCATCGGCGCACTGCTCGGCCTCGGCGGCAAGGCCCTCGTCACCCGTCTCCTCGGCAAGCTCGTAGGCGGTCTGCGCATCGTCGAGGCGAGCATGGGCAGCCTCGATGCTCGCAACGTCATCCTTTGCCTTGGAGAGGTGTGCCATGGTCTGGCGCGCCGCGTTGGGATCGTCCCAAAAGCCTGGTTCGGCGCTCCTCGCCTCGAGGTCGAGCACGGTGGCTCGACTCTCGTCGACGTGAAGGTAACCCTCGACTTCCTCGAGCCTCGCCACGAGAGCGGCGAGGCGCTCACTCGTTAGCTCGGCCACTATCGGTTTCTCCCGTGGCAGTTCTTGAACTTCTTACCGCTGCCACAGGGGCAGGGGTCGTTGCGACCAACGCCGACGTAAGGGTCGGGGTCATCGGCCTTGCGATACGTGTGCGGCTTGGCGGCGCTCGCCTTGGGCGAGGGCGCGCTGGCATCACGGCGCTCGGCACGCTCGACAGCGGTCGCGGGGGCAGCTTGGTTGGCACGGGCGCGCGACAGCACGGAGGAGCGGGCCGCATCGGCACCGTCGACCTCGGTGGGGCCGGAGTATCTGGCTCCCTCAAGGGCAGACGGGGCAGGCGTGGCGGCGGCGACCGGCGCGGTGTTGCGACGGATGTGGAGCATCGTGCGCAGGAAGTCCTCGTACATGGTGTCGACGAGCTGACCAAAGGCGGCGTAGGCCTCCTGCTTGTACTCAACCAGCGGGTCGCGCTGACCAAAGCCGCGCAGGCCAATGCCCGTCTTGAGGTAGTCCATCTCCTGAAGGTAGGCCATCCAACGGGTGTCGATGACGCGCAGCATCACCTGGGTCGCGAGGCGGTGGGTGATGTCCTCGCCGAGGTCCTCGGTGCGCTTGGTGTACAGGTCGCCAACGTAGGCGTCAACGGCCTCCACAACATCGGCGGTCGTGCCCTCCTTGGAGAGCTCGGGCATGCCATCCGCGCCGGTAAGCTCGTGGAGCCAAGAGCGCAGGCCCTCGAGGTCCCAGTCCTCGCTCGCGGTGCCCTCGGGACAGAACTCGCGCGCCTCGCGCTCGACCGTGGCGCTCGTGACCTCAGAGATGTGCTCGGTCAGGTCCTTGCCATCGAGAATCTTGTTGCGCTCCTCGTAGATGACCTGGCGCTGCTGGTTCATGACGTCATCGTAATCGAGGACGCTCTTGCGCATCGCGTAGTTGATCTCCTCGACCTTGCGCTGCGCGCCCTCGATGGCCTTGCTGACCATCTTGGCCTTGAGCGGCATGTCGGGCGGCATGTCGTACTTGGCCATCATCGCGCCGATGCGGTCCATGCGGTCGGCGCCGAAGAGGCGCATGAGGTCGTCCTCGAGCGAGAGGTAGAACTGGGTCTCACCCGGGTCTCCCTGGCGGCCGGCGCGGCCACGCAGCTGGTTGTCGATTCGCCTGCTCTCGTGACGCTCGGTACCAATGACGGCAAGGCCGCCAGCGGCAAGGACGTGCTCGCGCTCGGCGTCACAAATCTGGCGGGCGCGGGCGCGGGCATCGGCGACCTGCTCGGGCGTGGCGACGTCTGCCGGGGTGCCGGCCTCGGCAAGCATCTCGTCGGCGAGCTCGTCGGGGTTACCGCCCAGCAGGATGTCGGTACCACGGCCAGCCATGTTCGTGGCGATCGTAACGGCGCCCTCGCGACCGGCTTGGGCAACGATCTGGGCCTCGCGCTCGTGGAACTTGGCGTTGAGCACCTCGTGCTTGATGCCTCGCTGATCGAGGAGCTTCGAGAGGCGCTCGGAGCTCTCGATGGAGACGGTGCCCACAAGGACGGGTTGACCGTTCTCGTGACGACGCTCGACGTCATCTGCGACCGCCTTGAACTTGTACTCGACGTTGCGATAGATCATGTCGTCATGGTCTATGCGCTTGACGGGCTTGTTGGGCGGAATCTCGGTGACCGGGAGCTTGTAGATCTCGCGGAACTCGGCGTCCTCGGTCATGGCGGTGCCCGTCATGCCCGAAAGCTTGTCGTAGAGGCGGAAGTAGTTCTGCAGGGTGATGGTGGCCAGCGTCTGGTTCTCCTCGCGAACCAGAACGCCTTCCTTGGCCTCGACGGCCTGGTGCAGGCCCTCGGACCAGCGCCTGCCCTCCATGATGCGGCCGGTGAACTCATCGACGATCTTGACCTCGCCGTTCATGACGACGTAGTCCTTGTCGCGATGGAACATGTACTGGGCCTTGAGCGCCTGCTGGAGGTGGTTGGCAAGCTGGCCGGAGAGGTCGGCGTAGATGTCGGCGCCAAGGCGCTGCTCGATCTTGCGCAGGCCCTGCTCGGTCGCGGCAATCGTGTGCTTGGCCTCGTCCATGATGTAGTCACCATCGGGCTCGGGAACGGGGCCGCCCAGCGGATCGCGCTCAGGCTCCTCGCCGCGTTCGAGGCCGCGAACGGCACGGGCAAAGTCCTTGTACGTGTCGGCGGACTTCGTGCCGGCGCCCGAGATGATCAGGGGCGTACGGGCCTCGTCGATGAGGATCGAGTCGACCTCGTCGACGATGGCGAAGCGGTGGCCGCGCTGCACGCGCATGTCGGCCCTCATGACCATGTTGTCACGCAGGTAGTCAAAGCCAAACTCGGAGTTCGTGCCATAGGTGATGTCTGCCTCGTAGGCAGGGCGCTTGTCCGCAAGGGGCATGCCGTTCTGGAGCAGACCAACCTTGAGGCCCAGGAAGTTATAGAGCTTGCCCATCCACTCGGAGTCACGACGCGCAAGGTAGTCGTTGACCGTGACGATGTGAACGCCCTCGCCGGCAATGCCGTTGAGGTAGCCCGCGAGGGTGGAGACGAGCGTCTTGCCCTCGCCGGTCTTCATCTCGGCGATGGTGCCACGATGCAGGGCGATGCCGCCCACCACCTGAACGTCAAAGTGACGCATGCCAAGCACGCGGTCCGACGCCTCGCGTGCGCAGGCAAAGGCCTCGGGCAGCAGGTCGTCAAGAGATTCACCGTTAGCGTGGCGCTCGCGGAACAGCGCGGTCTGTCCGGCAAGCTCAGCATCGTCCATCTTGGCAAAAGTGTCGCCAAGGGACGAGACCTTGTCGGCGATGGAGTTGTACTCCTTCAGCTCCTTGTCGGAGCCAAGGGAGAGAATCTTCGAGAAGAGACCAGCCATGGCAATCCTGCTTACTCTCGAGGTGTCTAACTCGTGCGGGCCGAGGACCGCACGTCTAATCTATCCTTTTTACTTTATCTGTTCATAGCATACGTGCGTGCGGCTGAAAGCGCCCAAACAGGGAACTGCCACATATGCCATTCGGGCTACGGCTAGGCGACGGCCTTGGCAACCTGCGTAAACCAGGCGGCCTGGCGTGCGTCACGCAGGCGCGAGGCGGCCTCGGCACCCGCCAGCATCGCGTCACGATACCTTTGGGCCAGCTCGTCATGCCGACGCCTGAAGCAGCCCAGGGCGTCTGTGGCAGGCACGAACGAGCCGCCCGAGTACAGCCCCTCGAGCGCCACGCAAAGCGACACGACCTCGTCGTCGCTCGCATCCCTCGAAGATATTCTTCTCACCATGCTCTCGAACTCATCAACGTCGCAGCTCACAAGGGCTGGGTCAAGCCTGATCTGGCCCATCTCTCCCAGTACGTATTGGTTCGAGACGGGTGTTTGCCCAATGGAGGACCTCAGCGAGCTCAGCACCGTATAGAGATACTCTCGTCCACGCGCCAGGTCGACGTCGGGCCAGAGCGCCGCAATTATCTCGTGACGTTGCATGAGGTGCCCAGGGGTAAGGGCCAGCATTGCCAGCAGAACCTTCGCCTGCCTCCTGCGCCAGCTCGCTTCGGGAATGCACTCGTCGCCCAAGCTCACCGTGATTCCCCCGAATATGCTAATCCGCAAGATGGGCGTGGCGGCAGCATCGGCCTTCGCCTTTGTCCTAGCCTGCCTTCCCAGGGCAGGACGAGAGCTCGCGACATCCTTGCCTCTCCAAGTCAGCGGAAGCATCGAGCGCAGTGCCTTGCCGCTCGGGCCAGACCGCGTGGCGAGCCCCGCCATCGCCGCCACACCCATACGCGGCGTTGCGGCCCTCATCTCCCTTACGGCGCAGCCAACAGCCTCTTCGCTGCCCTCGGCCGCGGCCGCGTAAGCCCTCAAGAGCGCACGAACGTCGGGAGAACAGCCTTCAACGGCCTCCTCCAGCTCAAGGTTTTCCCTGTCGAGGCTTTCTCCAAGCCCCTGAATAGACACCCAGCGGGCCAGCTGAGCAAGGCCCCTCACATCACGCTCCTCTAGACGCTCGCAGCAATCGAGCGCCCCGGCCGCCCGGACATATGCCCTCCTTGCTTGCCCGCCAAGCGAGTCAGAGAACGAGAGCATCACGCAAGCCCAGGCAAGAAGCCTGCTCAAATCGGCCTCCTGCCAGCGCACCATAGCTCTTGGCAGCGCTTCCAGGTCACGCTTCTCTCCGCTCACGATGCCAGCCAGCTCCATCAGCGCCACGGCGTCTCCCCGAAGGGCAGGAGCAGTCGATGCCTCAAGCGTCCGCAGGGCCTTCTTGAGTAACTCAGTCTCACCCAGGCTTATGGGGTCACCGATAACCCTACGGAGGGCCTCAAAATCAAATTGGAGCACTGCCGAGAAGAGCGACGGATCTCCCTCGTCCTGGCCCCTCAGCTCTCGCGCGAGCATTAACTCGCGAAACGCCTCGAGCGATGACCCCTCGAACCAAAGCGCGAGGGCCCGATAGTGCTGGTACAGCTTCTGCGTGAGAATCCCTTTGCATCCCATCACGCGAGGTCGAAGTGCGGCCAGCTCGGTCGCGACTTCCTCGAGCGAGCGGTTCTTCTTAAGCCCGCAGATGGCCTCGAGAAGCTCGATCTGTAGGGAAACCCGGTTCACGTGAGAAGAGGCGTGCCCAGCCAGCATTGTTTCCCCCTCGTTGGCGGATAGCGTTACGCCCAATAGCCGCAGCATCCTTCTTACGTGGGGCAGCTCCGCCCCATCAACGTGAAGCGCGGCATGTGTCACCAATGGAAGATGCCCAGCGTCGATGAGCTCCAGAGGGTAGTTGGAGACGCATGACACCGCGCTCCTTTCGAGCGGGTTGGCCCAAAGGAGCGCTCCCGCTCGGGCAAAGTTGCCCTTCGACGCAAGCCTGCGCGCAACACGACAGAGCAGGGAGCCCTCATTATTCAGGCTCTTGTTGCCCTCGCGAACCGCAGGAGTCTGGCCCAGAATCTCGCGGAGCGCATCGCCATCGATCGGAACGCACTCGAACAGCCCCTTCTCTGGCTCTATTCCAAAAAGAGGACAGCAGCTGCGCGTATCGAGCAAGAGATCCGAAGAAGCTCTTACGCCAATTGCCTGAAGGTCATCGACGGAGCCCGAACCAAATGCGGCCATGGCGCAGCGCAGAGTCAGCTCTTCATCGATGAGAGTGTTTCTCAGGGCAGACTCGTACAGCTGAGTCACGCGCTCGGTCCAGACAGCGGAGCCCGGCCCCACCGCGCTCCTTGTCGAAGAGGCACACATGAGGCTTACAAGTGAAGCAATTCCGTGGGTGCACTCGACAATGTAATCAACTGAAGTGCCGCGCTTCCTGCCGCACCACGTTCTTACCTCGCGTTTCTTAAGGACAAGGTCCCGCGCGCCAAACACCTTGCAGCGAGGAAATTCGTCAATGAGGTACTCATGCTCAGGCATGAGTATGACTATTACCCTGATGCCAGCAAAGAGGGCACCGGTAATGGCCTTGCCAAACTTTATGGTCGTCTCTTCGCTGTGAAGTCCCACGCCATCAATAACAAGAAGAGCAAGGGGATCGCCGAGAGACGCGACATCTTCTTCCACGCATGATGAGACCGCCTGTCGAACGCGCCTGATTGCCACGGCATCAGACTTTACGTTTAGCCTGAGCCATTTTGCGGGAATCCCCTTCTCATCAAACGCCTGGCAGACAAGCTTCGCCAGGCTATGACGTCCAAGCCCAACCTCTGAGCAAATTACGGCAAGGCCGTCATGCTCGAGAGATTCAACAACAGCGCTAACGAGACCAGGGCGCTGAAGAAGCTCCTTCTCGCCTGGATCAACTTTCGCCTTATGAGAACGCTTAGTCTCGCGGGTACCGTTGGAAGCAGCCATCGCGCCCGCGTCCGTCGCGGGATGATTTGGCTTAGAAATCGAAGACATAAAGGGCCTCCCTTAGAAATGGTTGGCCCTAACGCTAAAGGCAGGGACCCTCAGTAAAGCTGAAAGGTGCCTAAAACACCGCAGACGGCTGACAGGTTTTTGCAAGGTTGTGAGAGGTAGTTAATCTACCTGCGAAAACATAGCAGATTCCAAGTTTAAGAAATCAAAAATGCTCAAATTCGGTCGGTGAACGGTAATGAAGATATCCGAATAGCAGCAACGCTCGAGAACTAATTTGCGGAGCCGAAATCAAATTTAGGGCCAGAGGCGCCGCCGTAGGCTTACCCCGGGACGTAGGCACAGGGACGTCCACGACGCCCGCCCC
>OKRW01000318.1_pt1 | contig 49027 bp, 39 predicted proteins | sample 1601151 | NCBI WGS metagenome assembly OKRW01 (sample SAMEA3541471, study PRJEB24748) | human gut metagenome | biome: human gut; feature: human-associated habitat; material: faeces | place: China | collected 2012 | reverse complement strand
AGGAAATGGCATATACATACGCTTCAGAAGCGGATATTTTAATTTTGCATACATTCTGAAACGTGCGAAAGCTCAGAAAAAGAATCCGTGGAAAGAAGAAATCTTCACAGACACAAGAGATTATCAGGAAGCAATGGCAAGAGCAAAATAAAGAGAATAAAAGAATTTAGAAGAATCCTGTACGGCTGCAGTAAAACTGTTTCTGTACAGGATTTCTTTGTCTTATTCTAACGCAATTATACGTGACAAACATGGTGCAATCACGTATACTCAAATCATATCAGAAAGTTATGGATGAAAGGGTGAAATCTATGATGTTACGGAAAAGTATTTTGTCAGTCGTGCTTACCATTGCAATGCTTATGCCGCTTGCGCAGGCTGTTACGGTGAAAGCTGCAGCTGATACAAAACAGATAGATGTCTTATTTACTCATGACACGCATTCCCACCTGGACAGCTTCTCCACAATCGTAAATGGAGAGCAAAAAGAAGTCGGCGGATTTGCAAAAATAAAGACACTGATCAATGAAAAAAAGAAAGAAGATCCAGATACACTCATACTGGATGGCGGTGATTTTTCAATGGGAACGCTGATCCAGACGGTATATGATACTGAGGCAGCGGAGCTTAGAATGCTTGGATATCTTGGATATGATGTGACTACATTTGGCAATCATGAATTCGACTATCGATCCCAGGGGCTTGCCAACATGCTTAAGGCAGCCAAAAGCTCCGGAGAGACACTGCCTGAGATCGTAGTGTGCAATGTGGATTGGGACAGCATGGAAAAGGCTGGGCTAAACGACGGTCAGAAACAGATACAGTCAGCGTTTGAAACATATGGTGTGAAGGACTATGTAATGGTACAGAAAGGTGACGTAAAGATCGCCGTTGTCGGTGTCTTCGGAAAAGATGCCCTGGAATGCGCACCAACCTGTGAATTATCTTTCAAAGATCCTGTTGAGGCCGTTAAGAAAACAGTAGAAGAAATCAAGAAAAACGAAGAAGCAGACATGATCGCCTGTGTTTCTCATGGTGGAACCTGGGAAGATGAAAGCAAGTCGGAGGACGAACTCCTTGCCAAGGCGGTTCCGGATCTTGATCTGATCATCAGTGGACATACACATTCAGAGCTGCAGGAGGCAATCCGGCACGGTAACACATACATCGTGTCCTGTGGTGAATACGGAAGAAATCTTGGCTCTCTTTCGATGACGCAGAATTCCGACGGACGCTGGGATCTGAGCGCTTATGAGCTGATTCCTGTATCTGAGGATGTAAAAGCCGACAAGGCAACACAGGAGCGCATCGACGCATTGATGGATACGGTGGATACGAATTACCTTGCAGACTTTGGTTATACAAGAAAAGAAGTTCTTGCGCAGAACGATGTGGAATTTAACAGCCTGGAGGAAATGGGCACAGAGCATAAAGAACTGAATCTTGGGGATATCATGGCAGATGCCTACGTATATGCTGTGGAAAATTCAGAGTATTATGATGGAGACCCGGTAGATGTAGCGGTTGTACCGAGTGGGACTGTACGTGACACGTATACAAAGGGTGATATTACCGTAGAAGATGTATACAATTCATTTTCACTTGGAATTGGCAAAGACGGAGTAGCCGGATATCCTCTGATCAACGCATACCTGACAGGAAAAGAACTGAAGCTGGTGGCTGAAGTGGACGCCTCTATTTCTGATTTTATGATGACTGCAAGATTATACTGCAGTGGCCTGAATTTTACATACAACCCGCATCGAATGATCCTGAATAAAGTGACAGACTGCTATCTGACCAGAGCAGATGGAGAAAGGACAGAGATTGAGGATGATAAGCTGTATCATGTTGTAACAGATCTGTACACCGGACAGATGTTAGGTTCTGTAATGAAAATGTCTTACGGACTTCTGTCTCTTGAGCCAAAGGATAAAGATGGAAATCCAATTGAAAATCTGGAAGATCATGCAGTCATGGAAGGCGATAAGGAGCTGAAAGCCTGGGATGCGATCGCAAGATATATGCAGTCTTTTGATGATGCAGATGGAGATGGCATTGCAAATGTATCTGAATACTATGCGACAACCCATGATCGTAAGGTTGTGGATGACAGCAAAAATATACTTGATCTGGTGAAAAAACCGAATAAATTTACCGCAATCATAGTATGTATCGGCCTGATCATTATTATAATAATTGTTCTTGTGGTATCCCTGATTCGAAAGATCGTCCGCAAGTCCAGAAAGAAGAAAAATATACATAACACAAATTATTGCGGCAGTAAAAAACATGAATGATCTGGAAATCTGTTGTTCCCTGGAGGATATCCGGGAACTAATACAGGAGGAAGCAGATGGTAAAAGCCATAAAAGTAATGTTGATACCAAATAACGTGCAGAAAACTAAGTTGTTTCAGTACGCCGGTGCTTCAAGATTTGCCTATAACTGGGCTTTGGCAAGGGAAATAGAAAACTATGAAAAAGGCGGAAAATTCATTTCAGATGCAGAACTCAGAAAAGAATTTACAAAGCTTAGACATTCTGATGAATATGCATGGTTATTGAGTATTTCAAATAATGTAACCAAACAGGCGATCAAAGATGCCTGTACTGCGTATAAGAACTTTTTCAAGGGTTTGCAAAAATTCCCAAGATTCAAGTCCAGAAAGAGATCAATGCCGAAGTTCTATCAGGACAACGTTAAGATACAATTCAGTAATACCCACGTTAAGCTTGAAGGCTTTTCTTCCAGCAGGAAAGCAAATAAGCAAAAAAAGAATTGGGTAAGACTTGCAGAACATGGACGTATTCCAACAGATGTTAAATATATGAATCCGAGAATATCCTTTGATGGATTGAACTGGTGGATCAGTGTATGTGTAGAATTTCCTGACTGCAAGGAAACACTTAATGATGATGGAGTTGGCATAGACTTAGGAATTAAAGACTTAGCTGTCTGCTCTGATGCCGTTAAGTATAAGAACATCAATAAGAGTCAGAAAGTAAAGAAACTAGAAAAACAGAAACGCAGATTACAGCGTAGTATCTCTCGTTCTTACGAGAAAAATAAGAAAGGGGAAAGTTACTGTAAAACAAATAATGTAATCAAAAAGGAAAAACTTTTATTAAAACGAAATCACAGATTAACAAACATCCGTAAAAACTATTTGAATCAGACCATATCTGAGATCGTAAATCGAAAGCCAAGATTTATTTGTATTGAAGATCTGAATGTCAGTGGAATGATGAAAAATAGACATTTATCCAAAGCAGTACAGGAACAAGGATTTTTTGGGTTTAGAAAACAGCTTGAATACAAATGCAATGATAAAGGGATCCAGCTTATTGTGGCTGATCGGTTTTATCCATCATCAAAGCTTTGCAGCTGCTGTGGAAACATCAAAAAAGATTTGAAGTTATCTGACAGGGTTTATAGATGTGAATGTGGGAATATGATTGACAGAGATTTCCAGGCATCTATAAATCTCAAGGCCTATGGAGAAAGATTTGCAAGCTAACACTGAAACGTTAATGCAAATATGTACGGATACGTTAGTCCGGAATTTACGCCTATGGAGAGTACAAGAACTTGTGAGTAGATAGATATTTATATCATCAAAAGCATACTCGTTGAAGTAGGAATGAAACATGGGAGTTTATAACTTTTTATAAGTTTTCAGTAACGGCATAGAGAATGAAATTAACAAAGTTATTGGAGCGTCTGGATTACAAGGTGGTCGCAGGCAGTGATAATATAGAGATTACAGAACTTGTCAATGATTCCAGAAAGATCTTACCGGGAAGTGTGTTCGTATGCATCAGCGGTGCTGTTTCAGACGGTCATCAGTATGTAAAAGATGTAGCAGAAAAAGGTGCTGCAGCGGTTATTGTGGAAAAAGATGTGGAAGTGCCAGAGGGATTGACAGTTATCAAAGTAGAAGATACAAGATACGCACTGGCACTTATGTCAGCAGCCTACTTTGGATATCCGGCTGAAAAGCTTAAGACCATTGGAATTACCGGTACCAAGGGTAAGACGACAACAACTTATATGGTAAAAGCTATTCTGGAGGAAGTAGGACACAAAGTCGGATTGATTGGTACGATTGAGGCGATTATCGGGGATAAGACCATTCCATCTAATAATACAACACCGGAGTCTTACACGATTCAGAAGTATTTTGCACAGATGGTGGAAGCTGGATGTGACTGTGTGGTTATGGAAGTTTCTTCACAGGGACTGATGCTTCACAGAACCGCAGGGATTATGTTTGATATCGGAATCTTCACAAATCTTGGAGAAGACCATATTGGACCGAATGAGCATAAAGATTTTGAGGACTATAAGCGCTGTAAAGGACTTCTGTTCAAACAGTGCAAAGTTGGAATTGGGAATGTAGATGACAAGTGGTTTGAAGATGTATTTAAAGGTGCAACCTGCGAAATTGAGACATTTGGATTTGGGGAGAAGGCAGATCTTCGTGCAATCAATGTGAAGCACATCTCAAGACCGGGATATCTTGGAGTTCAGTACCATGTGACAGGACTGATGGACTTTGATGTGGAAATCGACATTCCTGGGGAATTCAGTGTGTACAATTCACTGACAGCTATTGCAGTATGCAGACATTTTAATGTACCGGTCGAGAAAATCAAAGATGCATTGAAAGTCGCAAAGGTCAAAGGTCGTATTGAGATGGTCAAGGTATCCGATGATTTTACACTTATGATCGACTATGCGCATAATGCTATGGCACTGGAGAGTTTGTTACACACACTTCGTGATTACAATCCGGGACGTATTGTGACGGTATTTGGCTGTGGCGGAAACCGTTCTAAGACAAGACGTTATGAGATGGGAGAGGTATCCGGAAAACTGTCTGATTTTACAATCATTACTTCAGATAACCCGAGATTCGAAGAGCCACAGGCAATTATTGATGATATCATTGTGGGTATGAAAAAGACAGATGGAAAATATATCGACATCTGTGACCGTAAAGAGGCAATCCGTTATGCCATCGAGCATGGACGTCCGGGTGATGTCATTGTGCTGGCTGGAAAGGGACATGAGACATATCAGGAAATCAAAGGCGTGAAATATGACATGGATGAGAGAGTCCTGATTAAAGAAGTATTGGAAGAACTTAAAGGAGAGTAATGTTCGCTGATATTATTATTGATATTACGCATGAAAAATTAGATAAAGTATTTCAGTATCGCATCCCCCCAGAACTTGAGGGGGTGCTTCAAGTTGGAATGGAAGTTGTAGCTCCATTTGGCAAAGGGAATAAAGAAACTCATGGATATGTGATAGGATTTTCTGAAAAAACAGATTACGACCTCGCAAAAATTAAAGAAGTTCTTTGTATTGAAGAAAACCATCAGGAAATCGAGTCAAAACTTATTGCTCTAGCTGCATGGATCCGAGAATACTATGGTGGAACTATGATCCAGGCATTGAAGACGGTACTTCCTATTAAGAAAAAAGAGCGGATCCAGCACAAACGCAAGGTGAAGCTTCTTTTAAATGAAGAGGAAGGAAAGAAGCAGTTAGATATTTATCTGCACAAGAACCAAAAGGCAAGAGCAAGGCTTTTGGCAGGGCTGTTAGATCAGCCGCAGCAGGACTATGAGCTCATTACAAAGAAGTTAAATGTCACACTTTCGGTCATTCGTTCTCTGGAAGAGCAGGGAGTATTGGAGATTCAGGAAGAAGAGAATTTCCGTAATCCGATACACTACCAGAAAAAAGATTTCGGTCCACTTACACATACACCAGAACAACAGCAGGCAATCGACACATTCTGGAAAGATTACAGTCAGAGACATTACGGAACATATCTGCTTTATGGCGTAACCGGAAGTGGGAAGACGGAAGTTTATATTGAGATGATCAGTCGGGTGGTCAGTCAGGGAAAACAGGCAATTATGCTGATTCCGGAGATTGCGCTGACTTATCAGACGGTGATGCGCTTCTATGCCAGATTTGGAAACCGGGTGTCGATTTTGAATTCCAGACTTTCCCAGGGAGAGCGTTCTGATCAGATGGAGCGTGTCAGACGTGGAGAAGTGGATGTGATGATTGGACCTAGATCTGCGCTTTTTACACCATTTTCCAATCTGGGACTAATCGTGATTGATGAAGAGCATGAACCTACTTATAAAAGTGAGCAGGTGCCAAGATATCATGCAAGGGAGACTGCAATACGCCGTGCACAGATTGAACAGGCAAGTGTCGTACTTGGTTCAGCAACACCTTCTGTGGAAGCATTTTCCTGGTGCCAGGGCGGAAGCTGCACGATGCTGGAATTAAAGAACCGTGCTACCAGGCAAGTGATGCCAAAGGTATACACGGTCGATATGCGGGAAGAATTAAAGAATGGAAACCGCAGTATTTTAAGTGACAGACTGACAGAACTTATGGAAAAGTGTTTAAGTGAGCACCACCAGATGATGCTTTTCCTCAATCGGCGTGGATATGCGGGGTTCGTCTCTTGCAGGTCCTGTGGATATGTAGTAAAATGTCCTCATTGTGATGTTTCGCTCTCAGAGCACAGAGGAGGCAGGCTCATCTGTCATTACTGTGGGCATGAGGAGAGGATGATTAAAACTTGTCCGTCCTGTGGTTCACCTTATATTGGTGGATTCCGCATGGGAACGCAGCAGGTAGAGGATCTGGTAAAGAAGCGCTTTCCACAGGCAAGAGTCCTGCGTATGGATCTGGATACGACAAAGAATAAAGACGGGCATGAGAAGATTCTGTCAGCGTTTGCAAATGAAGAAGCAGATATTTTGATTGGAACGCAGATGATTGTGAAAGGTCATGATTTTCCTGGGGTAACACTGGTTGGAATTCTGGCGGCAGATATGTCACTGTATGGGGACGATTACCGTTCCGGAGAACGTACATTTCAACTTCTTGTGCAGGCTGCAGGCCGTGCCGGGAGAGGGAATCTTCCGGGAGAGGTTGTGATTCAGACATACAGTCCAGAGCATTATAGTATTGTAAATGCCGCAAAGCAGGATTATGAAAGTTTTTATGAAGAAGAAATCAGTTACCGGAGACTTATGGGATATCCACCGGCTGCCGGGCTGATGGCAATTTATGCCTCAGGGGCAGACGAGGCACTTCTTACGAAAGCTTCAGGATATTTGAAAGATTTTGCAGTGCGGGCAGCTGGAGAAGCACCGATGGCAGTCATTGGACCAGCAAGTCCAGGCATAGGAAAAATCAATGATATTTACCGTAAGGTCATCTATTTGAAAAGTGAAGATGAAAGAATCCTGATGGCGGTGAAGGATCGGATGGAAAAATACATTGAGATTAATCGGGGCTTTCAGTCATTAAAGATACAGTTTGATATGAATCCGTAATAATAAGATTATCAGAGTGAAGACATGATGCCGATGCAAAGCAGGTTACAATCCACAGGCGTCATAAGATAGAATGTAGCAGATAAAGGAGAAAAAAAGATTATGGCAATTAGAGAAATCAGAGTGCTTGGGGACGATGTTTTGACCAAACACTGTAAAGAAGTAACAAAGATGAGTATCCGTACAAAGATTTTGATCGAGGATATGTTAGATACCATGTATGAGGCTATGGGAGTCGGACTTGCAGCTCCACAGGTCGGAGTGTTAAAAAGAATTGTAGTGATTGATGTAGGGGAAGGCCCGATCATACTGATCAATCCGGAGATTTTGGAAACTTCCGGAGAGCAGACAGGAGAAGAAGGATGCTTAAGTGTACCTGGAAAATGTGGACAGGTGACAAGACCGAACTATGTAAAGATCAGAGCATTGGATGAAGATATGAATGAGTTCGAGATGGAAGGCGAAGGACTTCTGGCGAGGGCATTCTGCCATGAGATCGATCATCTGGATGGAAAAATGTATGTAGATCTTGTTGAAGGCGGCATTCACAATGTAGAAGAGGGAGAGGAATAGATGAAAGTCATATTTATGGGGACACCGGATTTCTCTGTTGGCACATTAGAGGCGCTTGTAGAAGCCGGGCATGAGGTTGTTCTTGCAGTGACACAGCCGGATAAACCGAAAGGGCGTGGCGGCAAGATGCAGTATACGCCGGTCAAGGAAGCAGCTCTTGCCCGGGACATTCCGGTTTATCAGCCAAAAAAAATCCGGGAACCAGAATGTATTGAAGAATTGAAAAAATATAACGCAGATATTATGGTTGTTATTGCGTTTGGGCAGATTCTTCCAAAGGAAATTCTACAGATGACACCTTATGGCTGCATTAATGTCCATGCATCTTTACTTCCAAAGTATCGAGGAGCTGCACCGATTCAGTGGGCAGTCATTGATGGTGAGAAGGTTTCCGGTGTGACAACGATGCAGATGAACGAAGGCCTGGATACAGGAGATATGATCTTAAAGACAGAAATCCCGCTAGATCCAAAGGAGACTGGTGGAAGCCTGCACGATAAACTGGCAGAGGCAGGAGCAAAGCTTTGTGTAGAGACTTTGAAATGTCTGGAAGATAAGACAGCTACATGGGAGCCGCAGGGAGAGAGCACGACTGCATATGCAAAGATGCTGGATAAGAATCTTGGTAATATTAACTGGAATGATCCGGCTGTTCAGATTGAGCGCCTGATCCGAGGTTTAAACCCATGGCCAAGTGCTTACACACACTGGAATGATAAAGTGATCAAGCTGTGGCAGGCAGATGTCGTGGAAGACAATACGAACCAGGAAGCCGGAACGATTGTAAAAGTGGAAAAAGACAGTTTTTATGTCCAGACTGGTGAAGGACTTCTGAAGATTGAGGAACTTCAGCTTCAAGGCAAAAAACGTATGGATGCAGGCGCATTTCTTAGAGGAAATCACCTGGAATATGGAGAAATTCTAAAAAAATGTTAAGAAAGTATGAAAAGACGTGTTTTTGCGTCTTTTTCATATATAATACCCCTAAAGGATAAAGGAGGTAGAAAGTTATGTATTATCCAATGTATTTTGATCCGACCTATGTACTTGTTCTGATCGGCGTAGTCATCTGCATGATCGCATCTGCGAAGATGAATTCAACATTTAATAAATATTCCAGAGTGAGAAGTCATTCTGGTATGACAGGAAGAGAGGCTGCGGAGACAATCCTGAGGAGGGCTGGTATCTATGATGTCCGGGTTGAGAGGATATCCGGTAATCTGACAGACCATTATGACCCGAGAGGAAAAGTACTCCGGCTTTCTGATGCGACTTATGGACAGACATCGGTGGCAGCTGTCGGAGTAGCAGCACATGAGTGCGGACACGCAATCCAGCATCAGGTGGGATATGCACCGCTACAGATTCGTGGTGCACTTGTTCCGGTTGCCAATTTTGGAAGTACCATTGCGTGGCCGCTGATTCTTCTGGGATTGTTCTTTAATTCCCAGATGTCCCAAGTGTTACTGAATCTTGGTATTCTGGCATTTTCACTGGCAGTGTTATTTCAGATCGTAACACTTCCGGTAGAATTCAATGCTTCCAGAAGAGCGATAAAGATTCTGGGTGAGAGCAATCTATTATATCCGGATGAACTTTCCGGAACCAAAAAGGTACTGACGGCAGCAGCACTTACTTATGTTGCAGGTGCAGCTTCTGCAATCCTTCAGCTTTTGCGAATCCTGATTCTGACAGGTGGCAGAAGAGACGACTAGACATTGAAGAGATTAGTTAAAATGAAGAAGAGTAGTCGTGAAGATGGTGTGATTGAGTGAAGATATAGTTTGATAAAAAGGAAATGAGGATAGACACATGGCAACGCAGGTAAATGTAAGGGAAATCATACTGGAGACGCTGCTCTTAATTACAAGAGACGGGGAGTACAGTCATATAGCCCTGAAAAATGTTCTTGATAAATATCAGTATTTGGAAAAACGAGAGCGTGCATTCATCACGAGAGTGGTGGAGGGCACGCTTGAGCGTCAGATAGAGATTGATTATATCATCAATCAATTTTCAAAAGTAAAAGTGAACAAACAGAAACCAGTGATCCGCACAATTTTAAGAAGTTCGGTCTACCAGTTAAAATATATGGATCACGTACCGGACAGTGCGGTGTGTAATGAAGCGGTAAAACTTGCAGGGAAAAAAGGATTTGTGAATCTAAAAGGGTTTGTAAATGGAGTCCTTCGTAATATCAGCAGAAATTTGGACATGCTTTCATATCCGGATCCTTCCAATGAGATTGCCTGTCTTTCCGTGAGATATTCTCTGCCAATGTGGATGGTAGAAAAGTGGATCTCGGTATATGGAAAAGAGACAGTAGAGAAGATGGGAAAAGCATTTCTTGAAGAGCGCCCAGTGACAGTCAGACGTAATACAGCTGTTGTTTCAAAGGAAGAATTTGAAAAAGAACTGGAAAAAGATGGTGTGGTCTATCGCAGACACCCGGTACTTCCTTATGCATATGAACTGACCAATTATGATTATCTGGCAGGACTTCTGGCATTTCAGAAAGGATATTTCTATATCCAGGATATCAGTTCCATGCAGGTGGCCGAATGGGCAGAACCGAAAGAAGGAGATTATGTGATCGATGTCTGTGCAGCACCGGGAGGAAAAGCAATTCACCTTGCGGAAAAGTTGTCTGGAACCGGGTATGTGGAAGCAAGAGATCTGACAGAATATAAGGTTGCGTTGATTGAAGAGAATATTGAAAGAAGCGGACTTGATAACATAGAGGCTGTATGCCAGGATGCGACGATCAATGATGAGGCGTCTTATGAAAAAGCAGATATTCTAATTGCAGATCTTCCGTGTTCAGGACTTGGAATTCTTGGTAAAAAACCAGACTTGAAGAGTAAGATGACAGTAGAGATGGCGAAAGGACTTGCAGACTTACAGAGACAGATTCTGACAGTTGTCCATAATTATGTAAAACCAGGAGGAAAACTTCTGTACAGCACTTGTACAATTAATCGGGAAGAAAATGAGGATAACACGGCATGGTTTGTGGAAAACTTTCCGGAATTTGAAAAAATCCGGGAAAAACAGATGCTGCCGGGAAGCGATATGGGGGATGGATTCTATATTGCTGAATTTAGAAAACAATAGATTGGAGCAAGGTCATGGAGAAAAAAGACATCGTATCTTATAACTATGATGAATTACAAGATGAGATAAAGAGCATCGGAGAAAAACCGTTCCGTGCAAAACAAATTTATGCATGGCTTCATGAAAAACTGGCAGAAGAATTCGATGAGATGACAAACTTGTCGAAAGCACTTCGGGAAAAACTTGATCAGGCGTATGAAATCCGTAAAGTGAAAGTGGTCGCCCATCAGATTTCCAAGGTGGATCCGACAGAAAAATTTTTGTTTGAGCTGGAGGACGGGAACCGTATCGAAAGCGTTCTTATGAAATATAACTATGGCAATTCGGTATGCATTTCCTCACAGGTCGGATGCAGGATGGGGTGCAGATTCTGTGCGTCTACACTGGATGGGCTTGAGAGAAATCTGACAACTTCTGAGATGTTAAGACAGATTTATCAGATCCAGAAGATGACAGGCGAAAGAGTATCCAATGTTGTTGTTATGGGAACAGGAGAGCCTTTGGATAATTACGATAACTTTGTAAAATTTATACATATGCTTAGTGATGAACATGGGTTGAATATCAGCCAGAGAAGTATTACCGCATCCACTTGTGGAATTGTACCCAATATTCACAGACTGGCAGGGGAAGGACTTCAGATTACTCTTGCATTGTCGCTGCATGGTTCCAGTCAGGAAAAGCGTAAAAAACTGATGCCGATCGCGAATAAATACGAACTTTCAGAAGTACTGGAAGCCTGTGATGATTATTACAAGCAGACCGGGCGGAGAGTGACCTTTGAATATAGTCTGGTGGCAGGCGTGAATGATGGACCGGACGATGTAAAAGAACTGACCGGGATATTGAAACACCGTAACTGTCATCTGAATTTGATTCCGGTAAATCCAATTAAGGAGAGGGATTTCAAAAAGCCAGATAGCAAAAAAGCTATGGAATTTCAAAATAAACTTGAAAAAAACGGAATAAATGTTACTATTAGAAGGGAAAGAGGCTCTGATATTGACGGAGCCTGTGGACAGCTCAGAAGACGATATGGTGCTGTAAAAGAGGAGAGACCAGATGAAGATATATGCGAAGACTGATGTGGGTCGAAAACGTGAGATGAATCAGGATTATGTCTATGTGACAGATAAGCCGGTAGGTCCTTTTCCGAATCTGCTTGTAGTAGCAGACGGAATGGGAGGACATAAAGCGGGTGATTTTGCGTCAAAATATACCGTGAAGGTTGTCCATGAAGAACTGGAAAAGACAGAACTTGATAAACCGGAAGAAATCTTGAAGAGTATTGTGTCTGTAGCAAATCATAAGCTGATACAGGCAGCACAGTCTGATGTGAAGTTAGAAGGTATGGGAACGACACTCGTAATAGCTACTGTAATAGGGAATACTTTGTATTTTTCGAATGTCGGAGACAGTCGTCTTTATCTGATCGGTGATAAGATAAAACAGTTGTCCAAGGATCATTCTCTTGTTGAAGAGATGGTTCGTCTGGGAGGTATAAAAGCAGAAGAAGCTAAGAATCATCCAGATAAAAATATTATTACAAGAGCCATGGGGGTCAAGGAAGAAGTAGAGGCTGATATTTACGAATATCGGTTGAAAAAGGGAGATATGATCCTGATGTGTACCGATGGTCTCAGTAATATGGTCGAAGATGAGGATATGTTTGATATTGTAAAGGGAGCGAGAGACATCGTCGAGGCAGTACAGATGTTGATCGAAAAAGCGAACAGCAATGGCGGGAGAGATAACATAGGGGTTGTTTTAGCTGAGCCGCTTGCAGATGAGGTGAGTGCATGGTAAAAGATGGTATTGTATTAGGAAAGAGATACGAGGTACTGAGCAAAATTGGTGCCGGTGGTATGGCAGATGTCTATAAGGGAAAAGACACAATGCTGAACCGTTATGTCGCGATCAAAGTACTGAAAAAAGAATATCGCGAAGACGAGAATTTTGTCCGTAAATTCCATTCAGAAGCGCAGGCAGCCGCAGGACTTCTGAATCCGAATATCGTAAATGTGTATGATGTCGGAGAGGATCGGGGACTTTATTATATGGTGATGGAACTGGTAGAGGGCATCACTTTAAAAGAATATATTGAAAAGAAGGGAAAGCTTTCCCATAAAGAAGTTATTAGTATTGCAATTCAGATGTGCAATGGTATTGGGGCAGCACATGCGGCAGGTATCGTACATCGTGATATTAAACCTCAGAATGTCATGATATCCAGAGATGGTAAGGTCAAAGTGACTGATTTTGGGATTGCCAAGGCTGTTTCTTCTAATACGATCAGTTCCAATGCAATGGGGTCTGTTCATTATACATCTCCGGAACAGGCAAGAGGCGGCTATAGTGATGCGAAGAGTGACATTTATTCAATTGGTATCACACTATATGAGATGGTAACCGGAAGAGTACCATTTGACGGAGAGTCAACCGTGGAAGTTGCTATGAAGCATTTGCAGCAGGAAATTACACCTCCGTCAGAGTATGCACCGGATATTCCGTACAGTCTGGAGCAGATTATTTTAAAATGTACCCAGAAGAACAGTGAGAGACGTTATGCAAGTACAGCAGATCTGACAAGAGATCTGAAGAGATCTATGATGGATCCGGACGGGGATTTTGTTGAAATTCCGCCACTTCGTAATGCAGATACAGTGATTATCACAGATGATGAACTGGATGATATCAGAAGTTCTTATGACGACTATGATGATGATTACGGAGATGACGATGATTATGGCGCCGATGACTATGACGATGATTATGGTGATGACCGTTATGATGATGACGACGAAGAGTACGATGATGACGATTATGATGGCAGAAAAGGCGCAGAAGAAGTTAATCCACGTATGAACAAGGTCATGAAGATTCTAATGATTGTAGTGGCACTGATCATTGCATTTATTTTGATTTTTGCAGTCGGAAAAGCAGCAGGAATTTTTAAATCTATCGGATCAGGAACAACAACAGAAGATTCATCAGACAAAGATACAGTAAAAGTACCTGATATTGTCGGAATGACAGAAGAAGAAGCAACAAAAGCACTGAAAGATAAGAAACTTGGAATTAAAGTTGACTCTAGAGAAGATTCTGAGAAGTATGAGGAAGGAACAGTCAGTGAGCAGAAGACAAAAGTCGGAACGAAGGTAAAAAAACATTCAACTGTTCATGTAGTTGTGAGTTCCGCATTGATTGGAAAAGAGATTCCTGTGCCGGATGTATCTGGCAAGAGTGAAGATGAAGCCCAGGAAGCACTGGGTAAAGCAGGATTTACGGATGTCAGAGCAGATTTCCAGTATGATGACAATGTAGCAGAAGGTATGGTCATCAGTACGACACCTGCAGCAAATTCAAAAGCTACAAAAGATACGCAGATTAAGATGATTGTAAGTAAAGGTGCTGAGAAGAAGACGGTGCCGGATGTGCGTGGAAAGACCGAAGCAGAAGCAAGAAGTGAAATACAGGCAGCCGGACTGACCATCGGCTCTACAAGTACTCAGCATGATGACAGTGTAGCGAAAGGAAATGTTATTTCCCAGAGCGTGACACCTGGAAAGAAGGTTTCAGCAGGTACTGCAATCAATCTGGTATTGAGTGGTGGTACAGATAAGGTGAATGTTCAGAGCTTTGTCGGTAAAGATGAAGAAGAACTTTTGTCATGGGCATCACAGAATGGTCTGAATGCAAGCAAGCAAAAGGATGAATATAGCAGCAACTATGAAGAGGGAACAATCATTTCCATGAGTCCATCCTCAGGAAGCGTATCGAAAGGCAGCACGATCACTTATGTATTAAGCCGTGGACCGAAACCGTCTGATAACACGAATACTGGTGGAAATACGGACAATGGCAACAGCGGCAGTGGAAGTGGAAGTGACAGCGGTCAGCAATAGGATATAGAAAAAGATGCAGGGAAAGATAGTAAAAGGAATTGCCGGATTCTACTACGTTCATGTAGTAGAATCCGGTGTTTATGAATGTAAAGCGAAAGGAATCTTTCGCAAGGATAAGAAAAAACCACTGGTAGGCGATGACGTAGAAATCGAAGTTTTAAGTGAAGTGGAAAAGACTGGAAGTATTATAAACATTTTTGAGAGAAAGAATGAATTGATCCGACCAGCAGTTGCTAATATTGACCAGGCACTGGTCGTATTTGCAGCGGCAAAGCCAAGCCCGCATTTTAACCTGCTTGACAGATTTCTTGTTATGATGCAGACGAAAGCGATACCGGTGATTTTGTGCTTTAATAAAGAGGATATTGCTTCTGAAGAAAAATTATCGGAACTGGCGGAAATCTATGAAAAATGTGGGTGCCAGCTTATATTTGTCAGTGCAAAAGAAGAAAAGAATATGGAAACTTTGCGCAGGATGCTGGAAGGTAAGACTACAGCAATTGCTGGTCCTTCCGGGGTCGGAAAGTCGTCAATTATCAATCTTTTAAATCCAAAGGCCAATATGGAAACCGGCAGTATCAGTAGAAAGATTGAGCGAGGAAAGCATACGACAAGACATTCAGAATTATTTATGATTGGTGAAGATTCTTATATTATGGATACGCCTGGATTCAGTTCATTATATGTGAATGATTTTGAAAAAGAAGAGCTGAAATATTATTTTCCGGAGTTTGAGCTATATGAAGGTCAGTGCAGATTTAACGGGTGTGATCATATTCATGAACCAGGTTGCGCTGTGAAAGAAGCCGTCGAAAAAGGAAAGATTCATGCTGTCAGGTATGAAGATTATAAAGAGTTATATGAGGAATTGAAAAATAAGAGGAGGTACTAGTTATGGATTACATTTTAGCGCCGTCAATATTGTCGGCAGATTTTAAAGTTCTTGGAGAGCAGATGAAACTTACAGAGGATAATGGTGCAAAATATCTGCATTTTGATGTTATGGACGGAATGTTCGTGCCAAGCATTTCCTTTGGAATGCCGGTATTAAAATCTATCCACAATGCAACAGACCAGGTTATGGATGCACATCTTATGGTGCAGGAACCAATTCGTTATGTGGAGGCTTTTAAAGAAGCAGGAGCCGATATCGTGACGATTCATCTGGAAGCTTGTGAAGATGTGAACGCTACAATTGCGAAGATTCGTGAGTGTGGAATGAAAGTAGGACTTTCTATCTGCCCGGAAACACCGGTTTCAAAAGTAGAGAATCTATTAAAAGACATTGATATGTTACTGATCATGAGTGTACATCCGGGATTTGGAGGACAGAAGTTTATTCCGGAATCTCTGGATAAGATTCGTGAGGCGAGAAAAATGATCACAGATCAGGGACTTTCCGTAGATATCCAGGTCGATGGAGGAATCTACCAGACAAATGTCAAAGAAGTACTGGATGCAGGAGCGAATATTATTGTAGCCGGTTCAGCAGTATTTAAAGGAGACCCGGCAGAAAATACAAAAGCGATGATGGAGATTTTGAAGACTTATGAGTAAGAAAATTGTGATTGTAAGTGGTGGAGAGTTAGAGGAATCATTTGTATTATCAGAACTTGAAACACTGGACAGTCAGTTTATTATTGGTGTTGATAAGGGAATGGAATTTCTTTATCATCATAAGATACTTCCAAGTTATATTGTTGGAGATTTCGACAGTGTAGACCAGGAAATCGGAGACTATTACCGCAATGAGACGAAAGTTCCGATCCGCGAATTTAATCCGGTAAAAGATGCATCAGATACAGAAATCGCAATTCGCCTGGCAATGACACTTGGAGCTAGTGAAATCTATATCCTCGGAGCGACCGGTGGAAGAATCGACCATCTGTGGGCAAATGTACAGACACTCACAATTCCATTTAAAGCGGGGGTTGATGCGGTCATTCTGGATTCCCAGAATAAGATTCGCCTGATTGGCGGCGACACAGTGATCCGTCGCGAGGATGCATATGGACCGTATTTTTCAATATTCCCATTAGGACAGGAGATTTACAGTTTGAGCATTGAAGGTGCGAAATATCCGCTTCATGATCATAAGCTCACACCTTATGACAGTCTGTGTGTCAGCAACCAGTTCGAAGAAGATGAAGTAAAGATTACATTTGGTTCCGGGATTGTAATTCTGATGGAAACCCGGGATAAAAAGTAAACAGACAAAATGATGTTGGGGTCATAAAATATCAGGCAGGATATGTTCTCGAAAAAAGGAGATATCCTGCTTTTTTACATAACGGTAAGAATGCAAGGACATTTTTTAATATATAAGTTAGAAAAATCAGGAGGTGTGTATGGTAATAGGAATTATAGAAGATGATAAATTGTTAAGAAAAGCCTTAGATACATCTTTGAAAAATCAAGGCTATACAACGATTCTTGCCGCTTCAAGAAAAGAAGCAATTAAAAATATAGATAGTTCTGTAGATTTGTTGATTGTAGATATTGGATTACCGGATGGAAATGGAATAAATCTATATCAGGAACTTCAAAAAAATGGAAGAATCCCGGCAATTTTTTTAACTGCAAAAGATGATGAAAAAGATATGTTAAAAGCGTTTGATATAGGAGCAGATGATTATGTGGTCAAACCATTTTCAATAAAGGTATTGTTAAAACGTATGGAAGTTGTTTTGAAGAGAAAATCAAATGAAAATGTTTTTATGTGCGGGCAGGTTATCTTGTATTCGGATAGAAAACAGGTTTTTGTAGGAAAAACAGAAATATCGTTAACACTCAAAGAGTATCAGCTTTTGGAATATTTTATTATGAACCAGAATCAGGTTCTTACAAAAGAGATGATAATGGAAAATATATGGGGAATCGATAGTGAATTCATTGATCCTAACACAATTAGCGTTATGATCAGCAGATTGAAAAAGAAATTAAATGATTCATCGAATGTTATCAGTAATGTATTTGGAATGGGATATAGAATGGGAGATTAGCATGGCTGTAGCAATTTTCACAGTATTTTTAGTAGGTTTCATACTCGGAGGAAGCACAGTATATTTAGTTGAAAATCATTTTAGAACAAAGGAAATGAACAAAATATATAAACTGACCGAATCTTTAATAAATGGCAATGACTTAGATGATTCTGATATAGGGAAGGAAACGCTTTATTCTAAAACAGCCAATCAGTTAATCCGTTTACAGGAAATGTTAGAAGGAAGAAGAAAAGAGGCCGAAAAAAGTCAATATGAGATACAGAAATTGATTTCTGAGATTGCGCATCAACTAAGGACACCGCTGTCGAATATAAAAAATTATACGGAATTGCTGCAAGAATCATTGGATGAAACGCAAGAAGTATTGAATACAGGATACATGAAAGACTTGCGAACGAGTGAAGAACAATTATGTTTTTTAGTGGAGAGCTTTATAAAAACTGCTCGATTAGAGCAAGGAATCATACAAGTTCATACGCAAAAAGAAAATCTTGTTGAGACTATTATAAATGCATTAGGGCAAATACAAAAAAAGGCAGAAGATAAAGGTATCTTTTTTCGAGTAGAATTGCCAGAGAAAATCATTTGCGAACATGATAAAAACTGGATGTGTGAGGCATTTTATAATGTGTTTGATAATGCAGTCAAATATAGCAAAAGCAACAGTACGATCGATATCACAATGAAACAAACGGAAATGTTTTATAAAATTCAGATAAGAGATTATGGAATCGGGATAAAAGACGGAGAAGAAAACAAAATTTTTCAAAGATTTTATCGAGGTGAACAGACAAGAGGTCAGGAAGGATGCGGAATTGGTTTATATCTTTCCAGAGAGATTGTTTTATTACAAAAAGGGATGATAAAAGCAAAACAAATGAATCCAGGGATGCTTATAGAGGTGAATCTTCCGATATAGACAATTCATATGCACCTTGTAAGAAGTTTGTAAGATATACCATGTAAAATAGAGTATGGCTGAAAAAAGTAGTATTTGCGAAGGGAGTTTACAGAAAAGATGGACATAATTAAAGCCATAAATCTTAAAAAATATTATACATCCGATACATATGAAGTGCGTGCTTTAGATGGTGTGTCACTAACAGTAGAAGAGGGCGAATTTATAGCAGTTGTCGGTACGTCCGGATGCGGAAAGACAACACTTATGAACATTTTGGGCGGTCTTGACACTCCGGATTTTGGAGGTGTCTGGATCAGAAATACAAGTTTAAAAGATCTTAACAAGGAAGAAAGAACGATATTCAGAAGAAGAAATATCGGATTTGTATTTCAGCAATATAATTTGATACCTTCTCTTAGCATACGCGAAAATATAGTTCTTCCGATGCGACTGGATGGTAAGGAAATCGATGTGGATTTTTTCAATGAAATTGTAGAAACACTTGGATTAAAAGATAAATTAGAACGTTTTCCATCAACACTGTCCGGCGGGCAGCAACAGCGAGTTTCTATAGCGCGGGCATTATTAACGAAACCAGCAATTGTCCTGGCGGATGAACCGACCGGAAATCTCGATTCTGTTACAAGTATGGAAGTCGTAGGATTACTAAAATCCTGTGCCGCAAGATTCCATCAGACGACATTGATCGTGACTCATCAAGAGGAAGTAGCGCAGATGGCAGACAGAGTAATACGTATGTCCGATGGGAAAATCTATACAAGAGATTGTAACGATTGTTAGGAGGTATCATTATGTTTCATAAGAACATTCCAAATAACAATAAAGACATAATCCGATTTCTGGCTAAAAATTTTGCAGGCACAAAAAAGGTAAGAAATGCGATTTTATTTTGCTCGGTAGTAATCGGAATTGTTGCGATTACCATGGTATTCGGAATTTCTTTTGGGAAAATACAGGCAGAAGAAATAAGATTAATCAGAGAAAATGGAACTGCTTCTTCGGGCAGAATAGAAGATGGAACAGAAGTACAATATGCAAAATTAAAACAACTGGATTATATAAAACAAGTTGGGAAAAGTATTTTTGTAGGTGAAGCTACAGACATTTCTAAGAATAATGAAAAAACGATATGCAACGTAGTTTGGGCTGATTCGGAAAGTTGGAACAATTTTTTGAGGCCGGCATATACCAATGTGCTTGGAAGTTATCCCCGGAAAAAGGATGAAATTCTATTGTCTGAGCGGGCATTGAAAAAACTTGGTATCTCTGAACCAGAACTGGGAATGGAAATAAACTTAGATGTATACAAAGGTGTGTTCGAACATTCGAAAGAAAAATTCAAACTATGTGGCTGGTATACGGACTCTGGAAATGAATTGCCAACCGGATATATTTCACATGACAAAATTAATGAGCTGAACCTGGAAAAAGGTTCTTATACTTTACTTTTCAGTCAGAGCAATCATTTAAGCAGAAGCAAAACAGAAGAAAAATTATATCAGGCATTGCCGATGAAGAGTGCAGATCAGAAGATATACGTTTCTGATACAGCACAATATACTGCCGTTTCTAAATTCGCAGGTGGATATGAGATGGTGATATTAGGAACGCTGGGTATTTTGTGTGGAATATATTTCCTTGTGCGCAATGTCCTTTGGATATCTGTGAGCGAAGATATTCAAAATCTCGGATTGCTTCACACAATTGGAGCTACAGAAAGACAGATTACGAAAATTTACCGGAAACAAATGAGGTCACTTATGTTTAAGGGGGCTGTCTTAGGAAGTTTGATTTCTGTATTGATTTTGGTCTTATTGATACCGGAAATATTAGGGTTTCATTTTTATCAGGAAATGGGAGGAAATACGATACTTTCTTTTTTCAGACCATGGATCCTTTTGATTTCTGTTCTATTTGTAAATGGAATTCTGTGGATAGCATCAGAAGGCGTTATTAGAAAAATAACGAAGCTGTCTTGTATTGAGAGTGCTGCTTATGACGAAAATATAGGTGGCAGAAAAATAAAACATTCTGGAAAACTGGTGTTGAAACGCTCTGAAACAGGAGAAATGTTTTATATTGCATGGGGAAATATAACGCGACATAAAACACGATTTATCATTACAAGTATTTCTATATTTTTAGGAGTGCTGTCTTTTATTCTAATGAATGTACTTACAAATGGATGCGATTATAAGCATCTTCTTGAGAAACGTCCTGACTTTTTGATAGCGGGAGAGTTTAGCGAATTCGGGAAAAGCCAGGGATGTGGGGAAGAATATAAAACCAGAGAAATCGATGTCGATCCTTTGCTGACACAGGGAGATGGTGTAGAACTGTTGTATGACAATGATTATGATGAATTTTCACCAATCTCTCAAGAGTTAGAGAAAAAACTACATAAGATAGATGGTATCGATTGGGAGAACTCAAATCTGATCGAAGGAGCTTATGTAACTACGGTTATGTCTAAGAAGGGAATTCGCCCTTATGATGAGGGCCTTTCGGATCTTACAGATGACAATATGGTGGAAGGATTCAGTTGGGATACGGTACAGGTTTTAAATGAAAATCAAATCTTGTCGCTTAAGAAATACGTTCAGGATAATCAACTCAATATTGATGTGAAATCTTTGGAAGAAGGAAATGGCGTGCTGATTATACATGATCATATGCTGACTCCGGAACAGCAAAAACTTGCAGATGAAGCAATTAGTGAACCGGTATATTTTAAAATTTTGATTTCAAGGGAAGATGCGATTCGTAGAAAAGAACAAAGCAATTCCGAGAGTGAAGAGGAACAACATAAAGACGAATTTCCTCAAAAGGAATCCGAAACATTTACTCTATGCGGTTATTTAGACAAGCAAAGTGATAATTTCCCGGAAATACATCAATCCTGGCATGGTAGAGAAGGCAGCTTATATTATTTTATCAGTGAGAAAGGCTTTCAAAAGATACCAACTGAGAAAAAGATATTAGCAATGGAATTAACTGCTGATCCGGAAAAAGAACCTTATGTGAAAACACAGATCAGCGAGCTGATATCCGAGGAAAATAAGAAACGATCCGAAATGACAGAAGTATCAATGGATGAAGGAACCGGCGAAGCAGGAGTTTTTGTTATCTGTAAATCAGATCTGATGCTGCAAAAAGAAACATATATGAGAGGAAATCGAATTCTCTTAGGTGCTATAAGTATCATATTATTCATTGCGGGATTGACTAATTATTGTAATGTTGTATTTACCGGGATGTACGCCCGGAGAAAAGAATTCGATGTAATGAAAAGTATTGGGATGACTGATAAACAAATGAAATTAATGCTTTTTGGAGAAGGCAGTTATTATTTTATGTGTGTGATAGGATTGTTGTTTATTGTAGGAGTGGCAGCTTTGTTTGGAGTAAAAATTTACATGGAAAATAAATTGTCATATTTTACATTTCATTGGCCGATTCTTATTACTGTAGGTGTAATGTTTTCTTTCGTGCTTATTAATGTTATGGTTACACATTTTATATGTAAGAAGAGATAGAAAGCCAATAAACACCTTTGATGTTGCAACGAGGGTACAAAAAAGCTTGTAAAGCGAAAAAAATTTGAAAAATTCATTTCGGAAAGTGTGGAAATATAAAGAGAAAGAGTCGGGGATGAGATGAAAATGATTATTCACAAAGATAAGATGCTATGGTATAATACAGGGTATTGTATTAAGGTTATTAAGAAAGATAAAGAGGATTTATAGGAGGAATATAGAAAGATGAAATTAGGAATCGTGGGATTACCGAATGTAGGTAAGAGTACCCTTTTTAATTCACTGACAAAAGCAGGAGCGGAGTCTGCAAACTATCCGTTCTGTACCATTGACCCGAATGTCGGAGTTGTAACTGTGCCGGACGAGAGACTGAATGTCCTTGGCGAGATGTATCACACGAAGAAGATCATCCCGGCTGCAATTGAGTTCGTAGATATTGCAGGACTTGTAAAGGGAGCATCAAAAGGAGAAGGGCTTGGAAATCAGTTCCTTGCAAATATCCGTGAAGTAGATGCTATCGTGCATGTAGTACGTTGTTTTGAGAACAGTAATATTGTACATGTAGATGGAAGTATTGATCCGCTCAGAGATATTGAGACAATCAATCTGGAGCTTATCTTCTCAGACCTTGAGATTCTGGAGAGAAGAATTGCAAAGACAACTAAGGTTGCAAGAAATGATAAGGCAGCGGCAAAAGAGCTGGCTCTTCTTGAGAAGATCAAAGCACATCTGGAAGATGGAAGACTTGCCAAGACATTTGACGCAGTAGAAGATGAGGAAGAAGAGGAGTGGCTTAAGAGTTATAATCTTCTGACATATAAACCGGTCATCTACGCTGCAAATGTATCAGAAGATGATCTTGCAGATGACGGAGCTTCCAATGCAGGAGTTCAGGCAGTCAGAGAGTATGCTGCAAAAGAAGAAAGTGAAGTATTTGTAGTATGTGCAGAAATTGAAGCTGAGATTTCTGAATTAGATGATGATGAGAAAAAAATGTTCCTGGAAGATCTTGGTCTTACTGAGTCAGGACTTGAGAAACTGATCAAGGCAAGCTACAAGCTCCTCGGACTGATTAGTTATCTGACTGCAGGTGAACCGGAGGTCCGTGCATGGACAATTACAGAGGGAACAAAGGCACCGCAGGCAGCAGGAAAGATCCACTCTGATTTTGAACGTGGATTTATCCGAGCAGAGGTTGTTTCTTATGATGACTTGATTGCATGTGGAAGTCATGCAGCTGCAAAAGAAAAAGGTCTGATCCGTCTGGAAGGAAAAGAATATGTAGTAAAAGACGGCGATATTATGTTATTCCGATTTAATGTATAATCACAGTGTGGAAGGAAGTATGAAAAATGACTAGAACGATTGATTTTCCACATCTGGGAATACATCTTTCTTCAGTAGGGAATCATATTACGGTATTTGGATTTGATATTGCTTATTACGGAATGATCATAGGTGCTGGGATTCTTGCCGGAATTTTTATGGCAGTATATGAAGCAAAAAGAACTGGACAGAAAGAAGAAGATTATTATGATCTGTCTATTTGTGCAGTAATCATTTCAATCATCGGTGCCAGGGCATATTACGTGATTTTTTCATGGGATATGTACAAAGATGACCTGCTTAGTATTTTTAATCTCAGACAGGGAGGACTTGCAATTTACGGCGGTGTGATTGCAGCGGTTCTTACAGTAATTGTATTTGCAAAAGTGAAGAAATTATCAGCAGCACAGATCTTTGATACAGCAGGTCTTGGACTTGTACTTGGACAGGCAATCGGACGCTGGGGAAATTTCTTTAACAGGGAAGCATTTGGTGAGTATACAGATGGATTATTTGCTATGAAACTTCCGGTAGATGCAGTCAGATCTTCGGATATCACGGATTTAATGAGAAAACACATGGAAACAGTGGATGGGATATCTTATATTCAAGTAAGTCCGACATATCTTTATGAGTCTATGTGGTGCCTCGCCTTGTTGATATTACTGTTGTTGTATCGCAGACATAAAAAGTTCCAAGGAGAAGTATTCTTGATGTATCTGTTTGGATATGGCGCAGGACGAGCATGGATTGAGGGATTAAGAACGGATCAGCTCTGGATTCCGGGTACAGAAATTCCGGTATCACAGGTTCTTGCCGGAACCATTGTAGTTATATCATTTGTTTTGATTGTATATAATCGAATAAAGGTTAAGAAAAAAGCTGCTTGTTAGGCAGCTTTTTTAGTGCTTTTGCATTGGGTGAAGAAGCGTCGTTAATTTTGTATCAAAAAAGGAACAAAAAGAAACGGAGAATATCTAGACTTTTAAGAAGTGCCGGACTATAATATAAGATATATGTAAAGAATTAGTTTTCTTGAATAATGTCTAAGGAGGAACAACAAAATGGCAAGAAAAATGAAAACCATGGATGGTAATCAGGCCGCAGCACATGCTTCATATGCATATACTGAAGTAGCAGCTATTTACCCAATTACACCATCATCTGTTATGCCGGAGCATGTAGATGAGTGGGCTACAGAAGGCAGAAAGAATATATTTGGAGAGACTGTTCAGGTGACAGAGATGCAGTCAGAGGCTGGTGCAGCAGGAGCCGTTCATGGATCCTTGGCAGCAGGAGCACTCACAACAACATTTACAGCATCTCAGGGATTGCTGTTGATGATTCCTAACTTATATAAAGTTGCAGGTGAGCAGCTTCCAGGAGTATTCCATGTATCTGCTCGTGCACTTGCAAGTCATGCACTTTCAATTTTTGGAGATCACTCTGATGTTTACGCCTGTCGTCAGACTGGTGCAGCTATGCTGTGTGAGTCCAGTGTACAGGAAGTTATGGATCTGACACCAGTTGCACATTGTGCAGCATTAAAGGGAAAACTTCCATTTATCAACTTCTTTGATGGATTCCGTACATCTCACGAGATTCAGAAGATTGAGACTTGGGATTATGAAGATCTGAAAGATCTGGTAGATATGAACGCAATTGATGAATTCAGAAAGCATGCTCTGAATCCTAATCACCCATGCCAGAGAGGTTCCGCTCAGAACCCGGATATCTTCTTCCAGGCAAGAGAAGCATGTAACCCATACTACGATGCTATGCCGGCAATCGTTCAGGAGTACATGGACAAAGTTAATGCTAAGATTGGAACAGATTATAAACTGTTTAACTATTATGGAGCAGAGGATGCTGAGAAAGTCATCATCGCTATGGGATCTGTCTGTGATACTATCGAGGAGACAATCGATTACTTAAGAGCAGCCGGAGAGAAAGTCGGAGTTGTAAAGGTTCGTCTTTACAGACCATTCTGTGCACAGGCACTTATCGACGCTATTCCGGACACTGTAAAATATATCAATGTTCTTGACAGAACAAAAGAGCCAGGAGCAGAAGGAGAGCCATTATATCTGGATGTCGTATCTGCACTGAAAGGATCTAAGTTTGATAGTATTCCAGTTAACTGTGGACGTTATGGATTAGGTTCTAAAGATACAACACCGGCTCAGATCGTTGCTGTATTTAACAATGTTGACAGAAAGAGATTTACAATTGGTATTGAGGATGATGTTACACATCTGTCACTGGAAGTTGGAGCTCCGCTGGTTACAACACCAGAGGGAACAATCAACTGTAAGTTCTGGGGACTTGGAGCAGATGGTACTGTTGGAGCTAACAAGAACTCTATCAAGATTATTGGTGACAACACAGATATGTATGCACAGGCTTACTTTGATTATGATTCTAAGAAGTCTGGTGGTGTTACAATGTCACACCTGCGTTTCGGTAAGAAGCCAATCAAATCTACTTACCTGATTCACAAAGCAAACTTTGTAGCATGTCATAATCCATCTTATGTAAATAAATATAACATGGTTCAGGAGTTAGTAGATGGAGGAACATTCCTTCTGAACTGCTCATGGGATATGGAAGGTCTTGAGAAACATTTACCGGGACAGGTAAAAGCTTACATTGCAGACCATAACATTAAATTCTACACAATCGATGGTATCAAGATTGGTAAAGAAATCGGACTTGGCGGACGTATCAATACAGTTCTTCAGTCAGCATTCTTCAAGCTTGCAGCAATCATTCCTGAGGAAGAGGCAATCGACCTTATGAAGAAAGCAGCAAAAGCTACTTACGGAAGAAAAGGTGACAAGATTGTACAGATGAACTACGACGCAATTGACGCCGGTGCAAAACAGGTTGTAGAGATTCAGGTTCCGGATTCATGGAAGTCATGTCCGGACGAGGGACTCTTTACACCAGAAGTAAAAGACGGACGTGAAGATGTTGTAGCATTTGTTAAAAATATTCAGTCAAAAGTTAACTCACAGGAAGGAAATAATCTGCCTGTATCCGCATTTGTTGATTACGCAGACGGTTCTACACCATCCGGATCTGCTGAGTATGAGAAACGTGGTATCGCAGTAGATATTCCTGTATGGAAATCTGAGAACTGTGTACAGTGTAACCGTTGTGCATATGTCTGCCCACACGCAGTTATCCGTCCGGTAGCACTTACAGAGGAAGAGCTTGCTAAAGCACCAGAGGGAACAGATGCCATCGATATGATTGGTATGCCAGGGCTGAAATTTACAATGACAGTATCCGCTTACGACTGTACAGGATGCGGATCTTGTGTCAATGTATGTCCAGGTAAGAAGGGTGAGAAAGCTCTTGTTATGGAGAACATGGAAGCAAATGCAGCTTCTCAGAAAGCATTTGACTTTGGTCGTGAGATCGAGGTAAAACCAGAGGTTGTTGCGAAGTTCAAACCTGCAACAGTAAAAGGAAGTCAGTTCAAGCAGCCACTGTTAGAGTTCTCAGGAGCTTGTGCAGGATGTGGTGAGACACCATATGCAAAACTGGTAACTCAGTTATTTGGAGATAGAATGTATATCGCTAATGCTACAGGATGTTCTTCTATCTGGGGTAACTCTTCACCATCTACACCATATACAGTAAACGCTAAGGGACAGGGACCGGCATGGTCTAACTCACTGTTCGAGGATAATGCTGAATTTGGTTATGGTATGTTACTTGGCCAGAAGGCTATCAGAAAGAGATTAAAAGCAGAAGTTGAGACAATTGCTGCAAGCGATAAAGCATCTGCAGAAGTAAAAGCAGCTTGTCAGGAATATCTTGACACATTTAACTGTGGAGCATCTAATGGTGATGCTACAGATAAACTTGTTGCAGCATTAGATGGTTGTGATTGTGATACATGTAAGGACATCGTTAAGAACAAAGACTTCCTGGCTAAGAAATCCCAGTGGATCTTTGGTGGAGACGGATGGGCTTACGATATCGGATTTGGCGGTGTAGACCATGTTCTTGCAAGTGGCGAGGATATTAACATCATGGTATTCGATACAGAGGTTTATTCTAACACAGGTGGACAGGCTTCAAAGGCTACTAAGACAGGTGCTACAGCACAGTTCGCAGCTGGTGGTAAAGAGACAAAGAAGAAAGACCTTGCAGGAATCGCAATGAGTTACGGTTATGTATATGTAGCACAGATCGCTATGGGTGCTGATTATAACCAGACTGTAAAAGCAATTGCAGAGGCAGAGGCTTATCCGGGACCATCACTCATCATTGCTTACGCTCCATGTATCAACCATGGTATTAAGAAAGGTATGAGCAAAGCTCAGACTGAGGAGCAGTTAGCAGTAGAGTGTGGATACTGGAATAACTTCAGATTCAACCCTGCAGCAGAGGGCGCTAAGTTCACACTGGATAGCAAAGAGCCTAAGAAGGAAGGATATCAGGAGTTCCTGGACGGCGAGGTACGTTACAACGCACTGAAGAGAGCTAATCCAGAGAAAGCACAGAGACTGTTCACAAAGAATGAGCAGGAAGCTATGGAAAGATATGAGTATCTGAAGAAACTTGTAACACTCTATGGAGTAGAAGAGTAGAATTGATACGAGATTTCAAGTGAACTTGAAATCTGATGTGTCATTCATGTGAATTAGAGGAGTGATATTGTATTTACTACAATATCACTCCTCTTTTGAATTGCCAAGCATACGACAAAAAGGTCCGGTGGACCTTTTTTAGTTTCGGATGTTCAAAAATGCCTCGGCATTCTTGCTGCGAGGTGCGCAGTAGAAGTATGTCATGCAATTGCATGATATACTTCTTTTACAACTGCGGACTATGCAAACTATACAAATTTAAAAATGTAAATTTGTTCACATTACTAAAATTGGTAACGATACCAAAAAAGCTTTTGACAAATTAAAAAAACAGGATTATTCTGTAGGTGAAAAGAAAAACAAGGAAGAATGAAAGGAGACAAAAAATTGGCAACGATATCAGACGTGGCCAGACTGTCAGGATTATCAGTATCAACAGTCTCCAGAGTTATTAATAATAAACCTCATGTCTCAGAAGAGAAGAAACGGAAAGTAAAAGAAGCAATGGACGCACTTGGTTATAGTCCACTGCAGGCAGCAAGGCAGATGAGAGGATCAGGATCAGGAAATATTGCAGTATCCATTCCGAGTATCACGAACAGCTTCTTTGCATATCTGGTTGATTCTATTGAGAGAACATGCCGGAAGTACAATTACAGAACACTGATTACTCAGACATTCGGAGAGAAGGAACGAGAGGAAGAAGCAATGGAGCTGGTGCGTATGCATCATGCAGATGGAATTATCCTCTGTGCGATTGAGAATGACTGGGATAAGATCAGATCCTATGAGCAATATGGAAAAGTGGTTGTATGCAATGAATACAACGAAGATACAAGCATTTCTACGGTGCGTGCAAGACAGTATGAAGGTTTCTATAAAGCAACAGAATATCTGATTGGAAAGAATTATCAGAAAATTGCCTACTGTACAGGAAGCCGCGGGGTGATGCATCAGCCGAATGGAATGAATATTGACAGTGACCGTTACAGTGGCTATATAGAAGCACTCGCAGCACATGGAATGACAGCAGATCCAAATCTCAATTTTACGAGAGCAAAGACCATGGACGATGGTAGAAGAATTCTCGAAGAGATACTAAAAAGGGAGAACCGTCCAGATGCAATCATTGCAGGAAGTGATGAGGTGGCAGCAGGAATTCTTACAGAAGCTATGAATCAGGGGATTAAAGTTCCAGAGGATTTGGCAATCGTAGGTGTGGATGATCAGCCGATTGCGTCACTGTTACCAATCCCGCTGACGACGATTCGGCAACCAGTGCAGGACGAAGGAATGCTCGCAGCAAAAGAGATTATCAGGCAGCTTTCAGAGGAACCAGATGATACAGTTAGAAAAGAATTAGAACTGGAATTGGTCATCAGACAGTCAGCATAGAAAAGTCATAACAATAAAAAACCAGCATATCGAATTAGAATATTACTAAGAAAATGATGTGCTGGTAAATTATGAAACTAAATTGGTATCGATACCAATGAAAAACAAAAATTAAAATGTAAAGAAATCAGGAGGAGAACAAAATGGTAGTATTAGCAAGAATTGATCAGAGACTTATTCACGGACTGGTAGTAAATCAGTGGGCACCGGCACTTCAGGTAAAGAGATTTATGGTTGTAGACGATGTGCTCTGCAATAACGATGATATTAAAGCCAGCATGAGAATGGCAAAACCTGCAGGAACAGGAGTTTCCGTTATCAGTACAGAGACAGCAATCACAAACTTCAAAGCCGGAAAATATGATGGACAGAGAGTTCTGGTTCTTGTGAAAGAGCCAGAGACATTGATCAAATTGATGGAAGGTGGAGTTGAAATTCCAAAGGTTGATCTTGGAATCATGTTCAACGAAGATGGAAGAGAGGCAGTTACAAAGTTCATTGCCCTGAATGATAAAGAGAGAGCAGATCTTCAGACAATCAAAGACAAAGGGGTTCCGGTAGTTATTCAGTATGTGCCGACAGATGCAGAGGAAGCATACTAAGAAACATTATAAAAAACAGATTAAAGGTTAGAAAATAGAGTTTGAGGTGAAAAATTATGACAGTAATACAGGATATATTAATCGTGATTTTAGCAGGTTATATGACCATTGACCAGAATGGACCGGTCGTACTTTCCTGGTTCTCAGTAATTGTTGGAATGATTTCAGGACTGATTATGGGAGATATGAATACAGGACTTGTAATTGGTGGTACCTTCCAGTTAATGTCCCTTGGTGTTGCAGCGCTTGGTGGAGCATCTGCTCCGAACTACGGACTTGCGACCATTATCGGTACATTTATTGCAGTCCGTACCGGAACAGGGACAGATGCAGCGCTGGCAGTCGGACTTCCGGTAGGACTTCTTGCGATTCAGTTAGAAGTTGTTGTAAGAATTGTAAATAACTTTGTAGCGCATAAGATGCAGAATGATAATAACGCAGGAAAATGGGGCAGAATGAACCGTGAGGCATGGCTTGGACCTGCAATCTGTTCCCTCCAGACAGTGATTCCTACCATTATTGTCGTATGCTTTGGTGCGAATGTAGTAAACTTTATTTTAAAATTTATTCCAGAGTGGGTAACAAATGGACTCTCAATAGCAGCAGGAATGCTTCCGGTAGTCGGAATCGGAATGTTGATGCGTTACATGCCGGTAAAGAAATTCCTTCCATTTATATTAATCGGATTTGTACTTTCCGCTTATTTAAATGTACCGGTACTTGGAATTGCAATTGTAGGATTTGCTGCAGCTTTCTGGTATTTTACAACAGAGCTTAGAAAATCAGATGCGACAGAGGCAGTAACTGTAGCAGCAAATACAGTAACAGAAGAGATGGGAGATGATTTCGATGAGTAATGAGATGAATACAGTAAATCAGAAAAATACGCAGACTCCGGTAGAGCAGACTGCAGATGGAAGATATAAAGTAACAAAACGCGATCTTAGAAGAACAGCAGCAAGATATAACTTCATGGCATGTAACATTTTCAACTATGAATCTCAGATGGGACCGGCAGTTGCCTGGGCGATGGCACCGGTACTTCGCAAGATTTACAAAGATGATGAAGAATATAAAGCAGCGTTAAATAACCACTTTAACTACTACAATTCAACAACAGCTATGTCCAGTGTCATCTTAGGAGCAACACTTGCCATTGAAGAAAAAGACGGAATTGAAGCAAAAGAGACAGTACAATCATTAAAAACAAGTCTTATGGGACCATTTGCCGGAGTCGGCGACACATTGATCTGGGTATTGTGGCCGACAATTATGGGATCTATATCAGGATATATGGCACAGCAGGGCAACCCGCTTGGAGCAATTGTATGGTTTATCTGCAACATTCTGTTCTGGTTTGTGAAATCAAAATTATTTGAAGTTGGTTATACTTCTGGAACAAAGCTGATTACAAATCTTGGAAAGCGACTGGCAGTATTTACCGAGGCAGCCTCTATTATGGGACTGAGCGTTGTCGGTGCGCTGATCGCGACATCGGTTAAGATGACAACGGGACTAAATTTTAAAGTCGGTGAAGTTAAACTTGCTCTTCAGGTAGATGTCCTTGATAAGATTATGCCGGCACTTCTTCCGGTACTTCTGACCGTACTGGTTTACAAACTTCTTGGAAATAAGAAATGGACACCTACAAAATTAATTCTTTTGATTATCGTAATTGCATTGGTTTGTTCATTCTTTGGAATTCTGACGGTATAAATATTCTAAAATGGCTCCTGTCTATCATACAGACAGGAGCTATAAAATTAAAAGCATAGTAGAGAAAGGAATAGATGGATTATGAAACGTGTAATTGTAATTGCATCTCATCACAGAATGGCTGATGGATTAAAGGAGACATTGAATTTTATCACAGGCGGGCTTACAGAGGTTGTTTCTTTAAGTGCCTATGTAGATAACCGTCCGGTGGAGGAAGAGATTGACGAACTGATGAATGGATTCGCAGATGAAGACGAGGTGGTTGTCCTCACCGATCTGACATCTGGAAGTGTTAATCAGAAATTCTTCAAATACCGTAACCGTCCACATACTCATATTGTCAGCGGAATGAATCTTCCACTTGCAGTTACGGCTGCTATGGAGCCTCAGGACGATTATATCAGTACCGAGCGTATGGCACAGATTGTGGAAGAGGCAAGAATGGAAATTAAATATGTAAATGCAATTGCAGATGATGGAGATGATGAAGATGAATAGAGCGGATTGGTGGAAGAAAAGCGTTGTATATCAGGTGTATCCGAAGAGCTTTAAGGATTCTAATGGAGATGGGATCGGAGATCTGAACGGACTGAAGGAAAAGCTTCCATATCTGGAGAAGCTAGGAATCGATGTAATCTGGCTGAATCCGATTTTCCAATCACCACAGGTAGACAACGGATATGACATTTCAGATTACAGACAGATTGAACCGACACTTGGAACTATGGAAGACTTTGACGAACTTCTTGCAGAGGCACATAAGCACGGAATTAAAATTATTCTCGACCTCGTAGTGAACCACACTTCCGATCAGCATCAATGGTTCCAGGAAGCGAAAAAATCAAAAGACAATCCATATCATGACTATTATATCTGGAAAGATGAAGTGCCGAATAACTGGGGATCCAGTTTCGGTGGCTCTGCATGGGAGTATGTAGAAGCAGTTGATCAGTACTATCTTCACTGTTTTGCAAAAGAGCAGCCGGATTTGAACTGGGATAATCCGAAGGTCAGAGAAGATGTCTATGACATCTTAAGATTCTGGCTGGATAAAGGCATCGACGGATTCCGCATGGATGTTATTACATTGATCTCCAAGGATCCGACATTCCCGGACGGACCGATCATACAAAATAAAGCATATGGAAGCTATTATGCAGGCTGTGCAAGTGGTCCGAGAGTTCACGAATATCTGAAAGAAATGAATCGGGAAGTACTGAGTAAATATGATATTATGACGGTTGGGGAAGCACCGCATACAAGCGCTGACGAAGCAGTCCCATACACGGCAGCCGATGAGAAAGAGCTGCAGATGGTCTTTCATTTTGACCATATGCATTTGGATTATGATGAAAATGGAAAATATGCAAAGACAAGAGTAAAGCTTACCGACTTAAAGCGTGTCATGACTGAGTGGCAGGAAAAAATGCATGCTTGTAATGGCTGGAACAGTCTCTACTGGAGTAATCACGACCAGGCAAGAGCCGTAACAAGATTTGGAAATGAAAGTCCGGCGTATCGCGTTATTTCTGCAAAAATGCTCGGAACCGTGCTTCATATGATGCAGGGAACACCATATATTTTTGAAGGCGAAGAGCTGGGAATGACCAATGCGTTTTTTGATAAGATTGAAGATTACAGAGATCTGGAAGCGATTGATATCTTTAAAGATTTCACAGGTAGAAAGGGATTTTCCGAGAAAGACACACTGGAGCTTTTGAGACTGAAATCCAGGGATAATGCAAGAACACCAATGCAATGGGATGACACAAGACATGCGGGATTTACGGAAGGTACTCCGTGGATTGATGTGAATCCAAATTATACAGAGATTAATGCAGAAAAATGTCTGGAAGATTCGGATTCTGTATTTTACTATTATCAGAAGCTTGTAAAACTACGTCATGAAGTTCCAGTAATCACAGATGGTGAGTATGAACTTCTGGATGCCGGAAACGAAAAAATATATACGTATCTGAGAAAAGGTGAGAACGAATCATTGGTTGTCGCAGCGAACTTTACGGATGAAGAAATCGACTATCAGGTAGACGAAAAAGTGAAGGCACAGGAGAGCAGCCTGCTTATTTCTAACTATGGAGACGCACCGGATACATTTAACAATCATCTTACATTAAAACCATATCAGGTTTATGTGTATATGATAAGATAACAATAAAGATAAAAACAATTCCTTGAAAATGTGTGATGTTGTCTTTAACATAATATTTTCAGGGAATTGTTTGGTTATAAGGAGTAAAATATGGGAAAGACAGAGAATAATAGAACAATTAAACTTCTGGCCCTGGATGTGGATGGAACTTTATTCGATGATAACGGAAAAATCAGCCAGGCGTCTATTGATGCAATGAATCAGGCAAAAGAGGCAGGAATAGAGGTTGTGCCGACATCAGGAAGAGATTATGATGGAATTCCCTGGGATCAGTTAAAAAATGTAGATATTAATTATGTTATCACGACAAATGGAAGTGCAGTTTATGAGGCAAAGACGAAAAAATGTCTCTATGAAAAATATCTGGATTCCGGGAAAATGATTCCGATATTTGAATATCTTCTGAAAAAAGAAATATATATCAATGTATTTGTAGATGGTGTCAGTTATACACCTGTTCAGGTGTATCCTTATATTGACAATCTGGATCTTCCGGACTATGTGATCCAGCACATGAAAGAGAATCGAAAAGGAATCAATGATTTGATAGAATACTTAAAAAACGGTGATGCAAAGATGCAAAAAGCAACTTTAAACTTTCAAAAGCAAGAAAAAGATAAACTTTTGAACCGGGAGGAAGTGCAGGAATATCTGGAAGAATGTCCAGATATCAAGGTTGTTAACGGAGGATTCAACAATCTGGAATTTACAAAAGCTGGCACAAATAAAGCCTCTGGACTTAAGCTCCTTGCAGAGTATCTTGGAATGACTATGGATGAAGTTATGGCAGTTGGAGACAGTGAAAATGATATTGAGATGTTAAGAGAAGCAGGACTTGGAATTGCCATGGGGAATGCAACTGATGACGTGAAAAGCGTAGCAGATGATATAACACTGGATAATGGGCATGAAGGTGTTGCAGCTGCGATTGAAAAATATATATTATAGTATCGAAAAAGGGAATATAAAATAATAAGGTATTAAAAAGCCTGTTGTTGCAATAATGCCGAGGCATTCTTGAATTATATACATAAATGGAAATAAAACGGAATGATATTGAACTGTATTGAATTAATATGGAAAATATGATAATATAATGGAAAGAATAAGATGTTATATCAGCTGGGAGTCAATCTCCCAGCTGATATAGCCTCCGGCAGGATTGCAGAGGTGCGCAGTAGAAGTATGTCATGCAATTGCATGACGCGCACCTCGCAGCAAGAATGCCGAGGCATTCTTGAACAGTGGAGGAGATGCGATGACGGTAGAAGAGATGAAGCAAAGAAAAAAGGAATTTGGTTATTCGAATGAGAAACTTTCAGAGCTTTCGGGAGTACCGCTTGGAACGGTGCAGAAAGTTCTTGCGGGAGTTACCAGATCTCCAAGATATGAAACTTTAATTGCGCTTGAAAGGGTATTGAAAAAGCAGACAGACAGAATTGGTGAAGCGTTACCAGAGACGTCTGAAAAGAGACAGGGTGATTATACGGTAGAGGATTATTATTTAATTCCGAAGGAAAGACGTGTTGAACTTATTGATGGCGTGATTTATGATATGGCTTCACCGACTGCCATCCATCAGATTCTGTCTACGGAATTGTGTAATATAATCCGGTCATATATCAGTCAGCAGAAAGGAAGATGTATTGTCATGGCGGCACCTATGGACGTACAGCTTGAATGTGACGATAAAACTATGGTGCAGCCAGATGTTATGGTCGTCTGTGACCGTGACAAGATTACAAGAAAATGTATATATGGAGCCCCGGATCTGGCAGTGGAGATACTCTCTGATTCTACAAAGAAAAAAGATATGTATGTGAAACTGGGAAAATATATGGATGCAGGAGTTCGGGAATACTGGCTGGTGGATCCGAAGGGGAAGAAGGTTATTGTGTATGATTTTGAAGCAGAGGTGACACCGTCTATTTATGGATTCAGCTCCAAAGTTCCATTGGGTATATTCGGGGGAGAATGTGAAGTAGATTTTGCAAAGATTTATGAATACATTAGCTTTCTGTATGAAGAAGACGATGTGTAAAAAGAGACGAGGGGCATAAAGCTGTATGCGTGATCCAGAAGATCAAGGGTCATGTGTACAGCTTTTCTTTGCTTATATTTTGCCATTTTAGGAATAATCTGGAAACTTTCTTCATAGGATATATATAGGCAGGCTGAAAAAACAAAGTTTTGAAAAACAGAAAGGGAGTTACAGACATGAAAAAAAGAGGAAGAAGATGTTTGATTTCATTACTCCTCGGGCTCTGCCTTCTGATGCCGTCACAGATGAAGGTATTGGCGGCAGATGCACAGGAAGACAGTAGTTCTGTACAGGCTGTAGAGGAGGCGATGCCAGATCAGGAAAATGCTACTACAATAGATGAAAATCAGATTGACAATACGATGCAGGATGCCCAGGATATTGCAGTACTTGCAGATAATTATCCTGCCACAGGTAAGATTACTGCAAAAATATATCTGAGATACAGTAATGCGATACCACAAGATATTAACCAGGATTTTGGTATGGATGAATTTGGACCTTCGGGTAACAATACTCCGTATTTTACGGTTACGGTGGATTTGGATCAGTTGAATAAAAAGCCGGTAAAGACTTATGTAAAAAACTATGGTCAGACATGGTACATCTACTATTCCATTGATAGTGATGAATCTTGGAATCCAGGAGATAAGGTAGATGCGAACCGGGTGCAAAATGCTACAAATCTCTGGGAGCATGCAATTCTTCAGGCTATGAGCAGCACAGATCAGAAGAAATTTGAAAATGTATTTGGAAGCAATATGTTTGTAGGATACGTTCTGAAACGGGAGAATGATGGCTGGCATATTGACGGAATTCTGAAGAAAGATCCACCGGTTTATGTAGTGGAGTTATATGATCAGAATGATCAGGCATTATTTGCAATTTCTTCCAATGAACAAAAGCTTCCAGGTGTTACTTATGCAGATTTTAAAAAGAAAGTGGAAGAAGCACTTGGTGGAACGAATTATCAATATCTGACAGAGGAAAAAGACCGGATTGTTCTGAACTACGACAAAGATGGACGGATATGGCAGGTGACTATCACGCCAAAGACAGATGGGGCAGATAAAGATTATGCAGGTATTTATCATGTGGATCCGACAAATAACAAGTTTTCTTACCGGACTGTTTCGAGGAATACCTATTATCTGAGCCGGATGAAGATTAAAGTAGAAGATGTGACACCGGTCAATCTGACCATATCCAAGACTGTAAAAGGCAGTGCAGCAAATCCAGCCGAACATTTTACATTTACACTGACTGCATCCAGATTGGCAGGAAAGACATTCGATGTAATTTATAATGGAACCCAGAATTGTTCACAGACACATGCCTCACAGATTATATTTGATCAGTCAGGAAATGCCAGCGTTGTTCTGAAAAATGGTGAGTCAGCTACGATACAACAGATCACATCTGGAGACGTTAGGATCAAAGAAGAAAGTGGAGATTACTGGGCTTCTGTTACTGTAAATGGTGCTGATGAGAGATATAACCAGGAGAATGGCATCCTGCTTAATATTGACAATACGAATGTCACAGCTGCATTTACAAATCAGATGGAGCAGCAGCCAGTGACAGGGATTGCCATGATGACATTTCCATATGTGTTGATTCTTTGTATCGCAGTGCTGGCATTGGGATATGGATATGCCAGAAGAAAGAGAAATGTATGAGACAGAACAAAAAGGAGAATAAGAACAAGAGGAAAAATGAAGAGTGGCTTCGGAAAGCCAGGCATGCATCATCGGTAAAGGATATTGCACATGTTATTGAAACTATGCAATTTCACAGAATATTTGGACTGGTTGATGAACAGGAAGTGTGGGATAAGCTTCTGATTCTGGATGAAATGTATCGTAGAGTCTTTTTTATCCAGGAAGAAAAGTTTCGCATGCAATTAAAGGAGAAACATGGAGCAGAGTATACAATCTAACTGGGCAGGTAGTACGGAAGAAGTAATCCGGCAAAGAAGGCAGCGAACGATACTTCGGAAGCTTCGTGGCAGTGATCTTAGAAAAGCAGCATTTCTTGCGGTTTTTCTTGTGCTTCTGTTCCGTTGTGTGTTCGGAGTGACATTTGAGTATGGAAGCGATATGAAACCGGCAATCGGTGACAAAGATCTGTTATTATACTACCGCCTGCAGGACTCATATACGGGAGGTGATGTAGTCGTATATGAAAAGCGAGGAGTAGAGATGGTCGGAAGAATTGCGGCGATGCCTGGTGAGACAGTAGAAATTACGAAGGACGGACAGCTTGTCATAAATGGTTATACACAGGCAGATATAAACCAGGAAGATATGTATAACCCGGGAAATGAAAATGGTACAGGAAAAGTAACGCTTAAAAGTCAGCAATATTATATTTTAAGTGATGATCACAGGGTGTCCAGAGACAGCAGGACACTGGGAGCAGTATCGAAAAACGAGATTTGTGGGCTTGTTATCACTGTGATCCGAAGAAGAAATATATAATCAAAAAAGAAATAAAAAAGTTGCTTTAGAATATGGAAAGGAATGTAAGGTATGAGAAAGTTTACTAAAAAACTGGTAGCATCTATGCTGTCCACAGCAATGCTTATGGGCATGTCATTAACTGCATTTGCAGCGAATTCGCAAACACAGGGAATTAGTGTTAATGGATATTCTGGCCCTGGAAGGCAGATTACCAATACCTGGTCAGTTGCGGAAAATGGATTACTCAATGATTCAGAAACATTTGATTTTGCATTAAAGTACACAGGTTCTGATGCAATCGGAACCAATGCTTCGAGCACACCGACATTTAATGGAAGTGAAATGACACAGAATAATGCCACAAAGACGGCGCAGATTACATCAGCATGGAAGACAAAGGCAGCAGGCGGAGCAAGCTCCAGTGAAACATTGTCTTATGATGAGTTATTCGACGGAATTAGATTTACAGCTCCGGGGTTATATCACTTCATGTTAAGTGAGAATCCGGGACACAATCCCAATATTGCATATTCTGATCAGTCTTATTTGTTAGATGTTCAGGTTGTATGGGAGACAGAAGATAACGGATCCCAGACAGGAAATTTAAAGGTATCAGGCATTGCAACAACGAGTGTGGCAACCAATCAGAAAAGTGAAGGGGCAGGATTTGAAAATACAGAAGCTGATGCAGAATCTTTAAAAATAACAAAAACTGTTTCCGGAAGTGCTGCAAATAAAAATGATGAATTTACTTTTACTGTTATTGTAAATGGAATTGACGGAACTTATTCTACAAACAAAGCAGATGTTACCGTGACAAATGGAGAGGAAACTACATTTACACTGAAACACGGCGAGACGTTTGAAATTAAAAATCTCCCGGCAGGGGCAGCCTATACTGTAAAGGAGACTGACTCAAAAGGGTATGATACAACAAATGTCAGCGTGAATGGTGGAAAAGCAGTTGAAAGTAAGAGTGCGAATGGAACAATTAATCTGGATACAACAAACACAGTTGCTTACACCAATATTGACACAGTTACTCCACCGACAGGTGTGATCCTTCATTTTGCCCCAGTCCTTCTTGCATTTGCAGCAGCGTTTTGTGGATGCCTCGTATTTTTCCGTCGTAAGAGAATCTAAGGATGAAACGAACGCCGGAGTATTATCTGACCAAAGGACTTGATATGGTTGTAAATGGCGTGGCGGCAGTTATTTTCTTATGCTGCCTCGCCTATGCCGGTTATGCGCTGTGGGACAACTGGAGCATTTTAGATGGCTCGGAAAATGCACTGAAAACGATGGTGGAATATAAACCAAATGAGGCAGAAGGACTTTCTTATAATTTCAGTCAGCTTATGGCTATGAATCCGGATGTATGTGGATGGGTCGTTATGGATCATACAGGAATCGACTATCCAATCGTTCAGGGAGAGGACAATTTTGAATATCTGGATAAGGATGCACTTGGAAATCCGGAGATATCCGGAAGTATCTTTTTGGACTGTCAGAATAACCGGAAGTTTACAGATCCATATATGGTACTTATGGGGCATCATATGCAGGCAGGAAAAATGTTCGGCGATCTGGATAAATATAGTGATGAAACATTTTTTCAGAAAAATACAACCGGGAAAATTTATCTGCCAGACCGGGTGCTGGACTTGGAAACAGCTGCATTTCTTACAGTAGATGCATACGACAAATATATTTATCGAATCCAGTGGGATAATGTATCGGAAAGGCAGGAGCTTTTGAAACGCATTTATGAACAGGCGCAGTATACAAGAGGAGAAGAACTTACGACGGAAGATCAGATGGTAGCACTGTCGACCTGTTCCACAAGCGGAACCAATGCAAGACATGTTCTCATATGCAGGATTGTGCACAGCAGTGCTTCGGAGGAAGGAAGTGGAAAAGTATATGTGGAGACGGAAAATGAATGAGAAAATGCGGGGGATAAATATACAAGAGAAGGCAAGTATGTGTGGAAAATGTAAAATGTGGCTGGTAATGGTAGTTTTTGCACTGATATCTACAGCGATGTTATCTTCAGTGAAAATTCATGCGGCAAGTGCAGAAGAAAACCAGATGGCAGATATAGAAACAAATCATGTGACAGCGGTAGAGAATACACAGGAGCAGATAACGGTCAATATTCCTGTGAAATTAAAAATTACTGGAAACTCGCAACAAAACGAAATATTTTCGTTTCTATTAAAACAAAATGATGAACAAAGTCCGATGCCGAAGATTTCAAAAGTTCAGATAACAGGAACAAAGAAAGATGCATTTCAAATTCAGTATGAAAAGCCGGGGGTGTACAGATATACGATCAGCCAGGTGGCTGGTGATGGAAAAAACTGGATATATGACCAGTCCGAGTATTCCCTGGAAGTCTATATTATGAGAAATGAGCAGACAGATAGGCTGCAGTCACTTATTGTCGCATACAATGCAAAAGGCGAGAAAGTTGATCCTGTTTTTATGAACAGATATCAGGCACCGGAAGCCAAACAAAAAAGCATGACGGTCAAGACCGGGGACAGCGCAGATATAAAAACTCTGGCAGGTCTGATGTTGATTTGTGGAGGAATTATGATTGGGACTTACGAATATAAAAAGAAAATAGAAAAAAAGTAATTGTTCATTAGTTGTTATATGCAAAAAGAAAATAACAGACAGAAAGTTTCACAGGAAAGCAGAGCGCATCATCTTATTATACGATTGTAAGGTGAGCGCTCTTTTAATCTATAACTGAAGTTTATATATAGAGATTAACAATTTGAGGACTATTGTAGGGAGTGTTAAACTATAAATAGTACGTATTTTACAGACGGGAGGAAGCATTATGGTAAAAAAAGGAACCTGTGGTTTGTGTCAGGGCGGCTGTGCAGTAGTTTATACTATTGAAAATGGGAAAATTGTGAAAGCAGAACCAGATAAAGAATCTCCGAAAGGAAGATTATGTCCGAGAGGAGCATTGGTACCAGATATTCTTTATGGGGAGGAGCGTATCAAACGTCCATTGATTAGAGTTGGCGAGCGTGGAGAAGGAAAATTCCGCGAATGCAGTTGGAAAGAAGCTGTTGACAAAGCTGCGGAATTACTGAAAAAAACCGCAGACATATATGGCGGCAGATCTCTGGCATCTTACTATGGACGAGGTATTTTAGGGCTTCCTGTAACAAGACTTTGTGGCAAAGGTAATGGAAGCGGCAAAGGAAAATTCCTTATAAATATGGGTTCTGTCAATGATATGAATTGTTCATCCATCTGTAATCTGGCATCCAGTACAGTGACGCCTGGAACACTTATGGGTCTGAATACGAGAATGATGGTGCAGGAGATTGAAGAAAGTGATTATATTATCTCATGGGGTAAAAACTCTGCCAGTGACGATGGTCCACAGGTGATGTTGCATCGTATTAAGGAAGCTCAGAAGCGAGGAGCAAAATTGATCGTGATAGATCCAAGGCAGGAAGGACTTGGAAAAATTGCAGACTGGTGGATTCCGATTACGCCGGGTTCCGATGGAGCCCTTGCCCTTGCGATGCTGAAACTGATTATAGACAGTGGACATTATGATCATGAATTTGTTGAGAAATATACAAGAGGATTTGAAGAGTTTAAAGCTTATCTGGATACACAGACAATGGAGCAGCTTTCAAAATGGTGTGGCATTTCCGTGACAGATATTGAAAAGCTGACAGATATTTTCTGCTCTACTGCAAAGATTCCGCTTGTTGCCTATACGGGTCTGGAATATCAGCTCAGTGCAATTCAAAATAACCGTGCAATCTTTGTATTGTGGGCAATTACCGGGAAGTTGGACGCACCGGGTGCAATCTATCTGAATGCAAAAGGACTGGAGACTCCGAAGCTTTTTGAAATACCAGAAGATGACAAACCAATCGGAGTAGATGAATTTCCGTTATTTTATAAATTCAGTGGTCTGGGACAGTTTTCGCGTTTTCCGAAAGCAGTATTAGAAGACGAGCCATACCCGGTCCGTGGACTTATGATTTTAGGAGGATCGCCGGTATTGTCATTCCCGGATAGTAAAAGTTGGCGTGAAGCATATAAAAAATTAGATTGCCTGATCGTTCTGGATCGTTACTTTACAGAAGATGCCCGATATGCAGATGTAGTTTTTCCGGCCTGTTCGTTATTCGAAGTGCCAAAAGCTGTACCAGGACCAGAAGGGCCACATATTGTGGAACCCCTGATTGAGCCAGTCGGAGAATCTAAAAACGATGTGTTAATTATGGGAGCAATTGCCAAAAAACTTGGATTTGGTGATAAACTTCCACAGACAGAAGAAGAACTTAGAAGCTGGCTTCTTAGTGGAACTGCACCATATGCCGGAGATTTTGGGACAAGTGCAGACCAGAAAAAAGAAAAGCATTATAAGAAATATGAGACAGGTGAGTTAAGAGCAGATGGAAAACCGGGATTCCCGACACCGTCCGGAAAGCTAGAAATTTGTTCTACAATTCTGGAGGAAAATGGATTTGTCCCATATCCAGAGTATAAGGATGTTCGTTCAATTCCGGAACTTGCTGGTAAAGAATATCCATTTACTATGACAAGCGGTGCCAGAAGCAACAATCGTATGGGTGTATTTGGAGCAAATCTGGATGGAATTACAGCAATTGAGCCATATCCGCTTGTGGATATCTGTGCAGAGGATGCAAAAGAGATTGGTATTGAAGACGGAGATATGGTAAAGGTTACAACACCATTTGCAAATGGAACATTTAAAGCAAAGATCCGGGGGATTGCAAGACATGCAATTCATATTCCACATGGAGGTGGAAGCGCCTATATGGCAGAACCTTGGAAAAATGGAAATGTCAATGATTTGTGTAGTCTGTATTATGCAGATCCGATGACTGGATTTGTACTTATTAAATCTGTACCATGCCGGGTAGAAAAAGTATAGTAAACAGTAATAATAAAAATGATAAAAAAATAACGATAAAAGTATAAAAAAAGGATTGACTTTTTTTAACATAGGTGATAAAAAGTACTATGTGAATAAAGAATTTGCTTGATAGAGGTGCGGGATTCATCAGTAATGATCGGCGACAGCTTGGGAAGCTGCCGGACATGAAAGGGGAGACCGCCGAAGAGAATGTAATATCCCAAGTACATTTTCTGGGGCGTGGCAGAATATGCTGCGAACTGTCACATCGGTGGAGCGCTATCAGAGTATAATAAAGAATAGACCGTAAGGAGAAAGAACGGGATATTTGGACTGATGAATTATACCGTGAGTGCACGACGCAGATGCATTCACGGTTTTTCTATTTAGATTTATAGTTGACATGAAAATGGGAAAATGTTTCATGACAGGTATGAAAAACAGGTATAAGATCTGTGGTAGAAAGGATGTAACCAGGCAGAGCTTTATTCCGAAAATATTAAATTACATAAAGGAGTAGAGGTTATGTTGAAAAAGAGAAAACTGGCAGCCTGGGGGGCTGTAGTTTGTCTTCTGATGCTGGCTATGAGTTCTGTCACAGTTTTTGCAGCAGAAGAGGCAGCAGAGTATGTGCCAAAGATGTATGCATCTTTCTGGGCGCTGGTGCCACCGGTTGTAGCAATTGTGCTGGCGCTGATCACAAAAGAAGTTTACAGTTCTTTATTTGTAGGAATTGTGATCGGAGGACTTTTCTGGTCAGGATTTTCATTTGAGAATACAGTACTTCATGTATTCCAGGATGGTATTGTAGGGGTTCTGACAGACAGCTATAATATGGGAATTTTAGTATTTCTTGTGATTCTCGGAATTATGGTGTGCATGATGAATAAAGCAGGAGGTTCTGCTGCATTTGGCCGTTGGGCGAGCGTGCACATTAAGACAAGAATCGGAGCCCAGCTTGCGACAATCGTGCTTGGAGTTTTGATTTTTATTGATGATTACTTTAACTGCCTGACCGTTGGAAGTGTTATGAGACCAATCACAGATAAGCATCAGGTATCAAGAGCGAAGTTAGCTTACCTGATTGATGCTACGGCAGCCCCGGTATGTATCATTGCACCGATTTCCTCATGGGCGGCGGCAGTTACCGGATTCGTAGAGGGAGAGGACGGATTTTCCATTTTTCTCCGTGCCATTCCATTTAACTATTACGCACTTCTGACGATCCTGACCATGGTTCTTCTTGTTGTGTTAAAGATTGACTATGGCTCAATGCGTGTCCATGAAGATAATGCATTAAGAGGAGATATCTATACTACACCGGACAGACCGTATGCAGATGCACAGGATGATGTAGTTGAGGAAAAAGGCGGCGTGATCGATCTTGTATTTCCAATTCTTGTACTGATTGGCTGCTGTATTACCGGAATGCTTTACAGTGGAGGATTTTTCAGTGGCGTTAGTTTTGTAGAAGCATTTTCAGCCAGTGATGCGTCAGTCGGACTGATGCTTGGAAGCTTCTTCGCATTTGTGATCACGGTTATTTTCTATGCACTTAGAAGAGTACTGAAGTTTACAGATTCTATGGCATGTATTCCAGACGGATTCAAGGCTATGGTGCCGGCAATCCTGATCCTGACATTTGCATGGACACTGAAAGCTATGACAGACAGTCTTGGTGCGGCAGAGTATGTGGCTGGAGTTATGGAGACGGCTGCGACAGGACTTGTGAATTTCCTCCCGGCAATTATTTTCCTGGTGGGTTGTTTCCTTGCATTTGCGACTGGAACTTCCTGGGGAACATTCGGAATTTTGATTCCAATCGTAGTTGCTGTATTCCAGGGAACAAATGAAACGATGATGATCATCTCTATCTCAGCCTGCATGGCAGGTGCGGTATGCGGTGACCACTGTTCGCCAATCTCTGATACGACGATCATGGCGTCAGCCGGAGCGCAGTGCAATCATGTAAATCACGTATCCACACAGCTTCCATATGCTATGACTGTGGCAGCAGTATCCTTTGTGACTTATGTCATTGCAGGATTTGTACAGAACGCATGGATCTGTCTGCCAATCGGTATTGTGCTGATGACAGGAACACTTTTGGTAATCCGTGCAATTACAGGAAAAGAAGAATAGATGAACGAAAAGAACATTTGCCTTAAGAAATGGATCCGTTTTTTAGGATATTTCTAAAGAGCAGATGTTTTTTTATATAATAGGGAATTGCATTTCCTATTATATAAAAAATCCTCATGTATTCCAAAGGGCTTACAGTTTATTTTGTAGAAAAATGTGATATAATAGCTTCAGTGTATGAGAAAGGAGAACATCGGAAAGTTTATGAGTGTAAAAGACTTAACGACGTATGAAGTATTAAAAGACGAAGATTTAAAGGGTATTAAAGCGAAAGGAAAGCTTTTAAAGCATAAGAAAAGTGGTGCGAGAGTTCTGCTTGTTGAGAATGATGACAATAACAAAGTATTCAGCATTGCATTTCGGACACCGCCGTCAGACAGTACAGGAGTTCCGCATATTATGGAGCATTCCGTACTCTGCGGGTCAAAGAATTTCCCGGCAAAGGATCCATTTGTAGAGCTGGTGAAGGGATCTTTGAATACATTTTTAAATGCAATGACGTATCCGGATAAGACTGTTTATCCGGTGGCAAGCTGCAATGATAAGGATTTTCAGAATCTGATGCATGTATATATGGATGCGGTTTTGTATCCGAATATTTACAATCATGATAAGACATTCCGTCAGGAGGGCTGGAGCTACAAGCTGGATGAAAAAGATGGCGAGCTTTCCTACAATGGAGTAGTATACAATGAGATGAAGGGAGCATTTTCCTCACCGGAGGGAGTTCTAGATCGGGTTGTTCTGAATACCTTGTTCCCGGATAACTGCTATGCAAATGAGTCCGGTGGAGATCCGGAGGTGATTCCACAGCTTACTTACGAGCAGTTTCTTGATTTCCATAGAACATATTACCATCCGTCCAACAGTTATATTTATCTGTACGGAGATATGGATATGGAGGAAAAACTTCGCTGGCTTGACGAGGAATATCTGTGTCACTATGACAAAAAGGACGTAAACTCAGAGATTCATTTGCAGAAGCCATTTGATGAGGTGCAGGAGAAGACTTTTGAATATTCTATAGCAAGCGATGAATCTACAGAAGAGAATACATTTCTTTCTTATAATAAGGTCATTGGAACAACATTGGACCGAGAACTCTATCAGGCATTTGAAATCCTGGATTACGCACTGTTATCTGCACCGGGAGCACCGCTTAAGAAGGCCCTTACCGATGCCGGAATCGGAAAAGACATTATGGGTTCTTATGACAACGGTGTGTATCAGCCTATTTTCTCTGTCGTTGCGAAAAATGCAGAGGAAAGTCAGAAAGATGAGTTTGTGAAGGTGATTGAAGACGTTCTTAGAGATCAGGTGAAGAATGGCATCAACCAGAAAGCGCTGCTGGCAGGAATCAACTACAACGAATTCCGATACAGAGAAGCTGATTTTGGAAATTATCCAAAAGGACTTATGTATGGACTCCAAGTCATGGATAGCTGGCTTTATGATGAAAACCAGCCGTTTATCCATATTGAGGCGTTAGAGACATTTGAATTTTTAAAGAACAAAGTTGGAACCGGATATTATGAAGAACTGATCCAGAAATATCTGCTTGACAATACACATGGAGCAATCGTAGTGGTCCGCCCGGAGCAGGGACGTACAGCACGTCTGGATGCACAGCTCCAGGACAAGCTTCAGAAATATAAAGAGTCATTGAGCAATGCAGAGGTTGAAAAACTGGTGGCAGACACGAAGGCGTTGGAAGAGTACCAGTCTGAGCCGGAAGCGATAGAAAATCTGGAAAAAATCCCGGTACTGCGTAGAGAAGACATTTCCAGAGAGATAGCCCCATTCTTTAATGAAGAAATGAAGCTGGCAGATGTGCCGGTTGTTTATCATGAGATTGAGACAAATGGAATCGGATATGTGAACGTTATGTTCGATCTGTCCGGTGTCAGTGCAGAAGAACTGGCGGATGTTGGAATCCTGCAGTCAGTACTTGGAATTATTGATACAGAGGACTATGAATACAGTGAGTTATTCAATGAGATAAATGTAAATACCGGAGGAATCGGTACATCACTGGAGCTGTATAATAATGTGACACGTGTGAAAGAAAAAGAATTCAAAGCGACATTTGAAATCAAAGGAAAAGCATTATACTCACAACTTGAGAAAACATTTGCCATGATGGCAGAGATTCTTACGGCATCAAAACTAGATGATACGAAACGAATCCGGGAGATTCTCGCTATGCTGAAATCAAGGCTGCTTATGAAGTTCCAGTCTTCTGGACATACGACCGCAGCACTTCGTGCACTGTCTTATGCATCACCGTCTGCTAAATTCAAAGATATGACAAGCGGAATTGACTTTTACAAACGAGTTGCCTATATAGAGGAACATTTTGACGAGGAAAAAGAGGCGTTATCGCAGAGATTGTATGCACTGACAAAGAAAATCTTCCGTCCGGACAATATGATGATCAGCTATACAGCGGCAAGAGAAGGTCTTGAGGGCATGGAGCCGAGAATCGCAGAACTAGCCGGAAAACTCAATCATGAGAACGTAACAGAGACACCGTGCATCATTCATTGCGAGAAAAAGAATGAAGGATTTAAGACTGCATCAAAAGTTCAGTATGTAGCACGCACTGGTAACTTCATAGATCGTGGCGTAGAATATACAGGAGCACTGCAGATTCTCAAAGTGATCTTAAGCTATGATTATCTGTGGCAGAATATCCGTGTCAAAGGCGGAGCTTACGGTTGCATGAGCAGTTTCAACCGCATCGGAGAAGGTTACTTTGTGTCTTACCGTGACCCGAATTTAAAACGTACCATTGATGTATATGAGGGCGTGGTAGATTACCTGGAGAACTTTACTGTCAGTGACCGTGATATGACAAAATACATCATTGGAACAATCAGCAACATTGATCAGCCAATGACACCGGCGACCAAAGGCGAACGTTCTATGAATCTCTACATGAACAAAGTAAGTGCCGAGATGATTAAGAAAGAACGCGCACAGATTCTGGATGCGGCACAGGAAGATATCCGGGCACTCGCCAAGGTGGCAAAAGCAGTACTGGCAGCAGACCAGTTGTGCGTCATTGGTGGAGAAGAGAAAATAGAAGAAGATAAAGAATTATTTGGCGTTGTGACAAGCTTTTAACTAGGGATGTAGCATTTCGTTAAAATGATGTTGGGGTCAAAAGCCCCAACTATGATGCCTACGGATTGTTCCGTGCGTTGCA
>OKRW01000314.1_pt1 | contig 49583 bp, 42 predicted proteins | sample 1601151 | NCBI WGS metagenome assembly OKRW01 (sample SAMEA3541471, study PRJEB24748) | human gut metagenome | biome: human gut; feature: human-associated habitat; material: faeces | place: China | collected 2012 | reverse complement strand
CGCGGGGGGATCCCCCCGCGGCGCCCCCTTTCTTTCTTTCTCTTTCTCCATATGAGCTCGAGGGGCCCTCCGGGGCCCTTTTTCCATGCTGCGGTTCATCTTCTTAATGCCAGTCCTGTCGATTTATTGGGACTTCGCAATCCGTGGGAATGCAGGGTTACTATAGTTTCATCGTTTAATACGTTTGCTTTTGTTTCCTTTTGAGAGGATTGCCATGAAGTACTTCGGAACCGATGGTTTTCGCGGCGAAGCCAATAATGGCCTCAATGTCGAGCATGCTTTTAAAATCGGTCGTTTTATTGGCTGGTACTATGGCGCGCGCCAGGACAAGAAGGGCCGTATTGTTGTCGGTAAGGACACGCGCCGTTCGAGCTATATGTTCGAGGCCGCTATCGTTTCTGGACTCGTTGCTTCTGGTGCCGATGCGTATATGCTTCATGTTATCCCTACGCCCGGCGTTGCCTACGAGACTGTTGACGGTTGCTTTGATTGCGGCGTGATGATTAGCGCATCGCATAATCCTTATTCGGACAATGGTATCAAGCTCGTCAATGGTGACGGCTACAAGATGGAGGAGTCTGTCTTGGAGCAAATCGAGAGCTATATTGACGATGAGTTTGAGATTCCTCTTGCTACTGGTGATTCGATCGGCGCTACGATTGATTACATGCAGGGTCGAAATCGCTATATCGCTCACCTTATCTCGAGTGCTAACTTCTCCCTTCAGGGCGTTAAGATCGGCCTTGATTGCGCTAATGGCTCTGCGTCCTCTGTTGCCAAGCCTGTCTTTGACGCTTTGGGTGCCGACGTTCGCGTTATCAACAACAATCCTGATGGCTTTAACATTAATGTCGATTGCGGCTCTACCCATCTTGACCGTCTTCGCCGCCATGTGGTTGAGCAGGGTCTCGATGTTGGCTTTGCCTACGATGGCGATGCGGATCGCTGCCTTGCCGTCGATGAGCGCGGTAATGTCGTTGATGGCGATCTTATCCTGTACGTTTGCGGTGTTTATCTCAACAAGCATGGCCGTTTGACGGCTGGCACCGTTGTTCCTACCGTCATGAGCAACTTCGGCCTTTTCCGCGCGTTTGACGAAGCTCATCTTTCCTATGAGACCACCGCTGTAGGCGATAAGAATGTGTATGCGTGCATGCGCAAGAATGGTTATAGCCTTGGCGGCGAGCAGTCTGGACATATCATTTTTGGCGATATCGCGCAGACCGGTGACGGCATTCTAACAAGCTTGCGCATTATGGAGGTGCTGCGTGCCGAGCGCGAGACGCTTTCTCAGCTGTGCGCGCCGGTCAAGCTTTATCCGCAGCTACTCACCAATGTTCGCGTGACAGATAAGGAGGTCGCCATGAACGACGAGGCTGTTCTCGCTTCCGTCGAGGCGGCCGAGGAATTCTTAGGCGAGCGCGGACGCGTCTTGTTGCGCGCGAGTGGCACCGAGCCTCTTGTTCGCGTTTTGGCGGAGGCGCCGACTGATGAGCTTTGCCAAGAGGCAAGCGCCTTCATGCTTGATGCGCTCGAGCGTTTTCGTACGTAAGAGTCGATTCGCTTCATAGCAATTGAAAGGGATTTGCCGTGTGCGATCCCTTTTTTATATTGAATCGGTCTTTTACGAAATCAATGCTCGTTAACTGGGCATAAAAAGCTCAACGATTGGTGCCTCGGAAAGGAGATAGAACATGGCCGTATTCTATAAAGATCAGACGGGAAACGTTCTTGCTGCGCTTTCGAGCGATATGCCCGCACCGGCTGGTTTTGAGGAGCTCGTGGCAGGAACGGTCGATGCTGCTCGCGAAAAGCACGTTCCCGTTGTTTCGCTTGAGCGAGACGCTCATGTAATCCGTGTTACCGTGGGCGAAGTTGAGCACCCTATGCTTCCAGAGCACTATATCGAATGGATTGCGCTTGAGGCTGAGGGGCGTCTTGAAATTCATCATCTCAAGCCAGGGCAGGTCCCTTCAACATTTTTTGCCGGTGGCGTTAAATCCGGCACCGTCTTTGCATTTTGCAATCTACATGGATTGTGGAGTGCTTCGTTTTAGGGTTTGATTCGACCGGCGTCGAGGGACCACGTGTCTAGACTGCATTCGATTTCTCTTTGGTGAGGCGCGAGTGCGAGTTTTGGGCTGCGTGGTCCCTCGTTGCTATGTCGAGAACCTCGGTGGACGAGTATGATGGAATGGATGAAATCGATGGAAGGGGCGAGATGAGGCTGGCGTTGGCTCAGATGGATACGCGTTTGGGGGACATCGAGGGCATTTGCTCTCGCGTGTTCGATCAGGCCATGATAGCGTCATCGCATGGGGCGCACCTTATGTGCGTTCCGGCGCCGCTTACCGTCGGGATAGCGCCCACTTCGCTCATCGAGTGTGGCAACTTCCAGCATGCTTTGATTGTTGCTCTGCAGGCACTTGCGGAGAAGCTGGAGCCGTTGGGAATCGCTTGTCTATTCCCTTCCATCGTCTCGTTCGAGGGTGCGCCGATCTTTGAGATTTTTATTCTTCGAGATGGTCACGTCGTACCCGCCCGCTCCCTCATCGCGCGTGAGCGGGGCCCGCGTTCGGATGAGGCTTGGCTTCCACCCGTTTTTGACATTGCCGGTACTCGTGTTGCCGTTTCTTTTGATTTGGCTCGGGATATGGAATCTCTTCCCGTTGGAACCGACCTTGTCATTTATTTCCCTGCGTACGGCTACGACGATTCGAACGAGGAGACCGCTGCCGTCGCTTCGATTCGCGATGGCTTCTTTGTTGATACGGTTGCCAAGACGGGTCTTTGGCTTGCCTGCATGGCACCTGTGGGCGCGTTTGACAGTGCGGTCTATACCGGCGGCTCATTTGTGATGGACGACGCCGAGCACGTTATCGCCGTGGCGCCTTGTTTTGAGGAAGGCCTACTTATTTCGGAAATCTCCCATGGGACTGTTCCGGACTCGATTGACCCAGATCTTTTGCCACGCTGGAATCGTGAGGAATGGCTTTGGGAATCGACTCGTCTGTATCTGCGTGATGTCGTCGCTCGCCAGGCGTCTGGTAGGGTTGCGCTTTTACTAGCGGGCGATCTTGCTACGTCACTTCTTGCTGCGCTCGCGGTGGATGCCGTTGGCTCCCGAAACGTAATCGGCGTTGTCGTGCAACATGAAGGGGCATTGACTCCTCAGGAGGAATGTGCCGAGAACGAGCGTTTGCGTGTTGTTCGTCAAGTCGCAAGCAATCTTCGAATTCAGGTTGTCGAATGCGAGCCATCTTCGAGCTGTGGGTGCGAAGAGGCGTGGACGACCCTTGAATGCGACGGTGAGACGAAGCATTTTGGTAAGGCGACCTCGAACGCGCGGGGCGAGGATCTTGATGCTTTACTCGGGCTTGCGCGCCGTGTTGATGCATGCTGCGTGAGCGCTATGACAAAAACCGAGTATGCTCTTTGTGCGCCTGCTGCCTTAAGGGATGGTCTCTCGCACTGTGTGTGCGCGCCATTTGGCGATATCTATCTATCCAATCTTGAATTTATCGCACGTTGGCGTAATCGTCGCTCCCCTGTGATTCCGGAAACGCTCGTATCTCTCGCATCGGTTGAGGGAGGCATGGGCTCGATTATCGAACGCGCGATTCCTGCGCTGACGGGAGATGGCGAGCTTGAGGAAAAGGTGGCGTCTGTTCTCCGCTCACAGGCACCCTCCAAAATCGACGAGGCTTTGAGGGCTCATATCGACAAGGGGCTGGACTTTGAAGAGAACCCACTTGCCGGTTCGTCTCCCCAGGCGCTTCGGGCTCTTATGCTCTTGATTCAATATGGCGAAGCGGCACGTCGAAAGCTCCCCGCCATGCCGGTTCTTTCTGCTCGTTCGCTTGCCGAGAGAAGCTGGCCGATCTCTTTGGGTTGGTCGGATATGGGACGCGATGGGGAAGACCTCATGACAGTTGATGCCCTTATCCAAATGGAGCAGGAGCGCTCCTCTACGGAGGGCTCTTCGCATCGAGCTCAAGCTCGCGACGAGATTATGGGTTTGATTGGAAATCTTTTTGGGATAACGCCCGAACAGATGGCTCACATGCAGAGCGAAGAGGGGCAGCGTGAGCTTCGTCAAGGGCTTGGCGATATCGAGTCGATGCTGCGTAAGATGATGGAATCGTCCCCAGGCGCGATGGGCTCCGCTGGACCCGATGGAGCAAACCAGGGCGCCCAATCTCGTGGCGCGTTTCCATTTACGCCTGGCGGCACGGCCCCGTTTTTCTCGCAAAACTAGACGTACGGCCTTATCGATTAGACTGTGCTCAAAAGACGCCTCCCATCGTGGTATATTAGAACAGATGTTCGTGCCTGAAGGGAGGCGCATGATTATTCTCGGAATCGACCCCGGACTTGCTCATACGGGTTGGGGGATTGTTGAAGAACGGGGTGGCGATGTTCGCTGCCGCGCCTACGGATGCATCGAAACGGCAGCGGGGAATGATCTTGCTGTGCGCCTTCGGCATATCGCCGATGATTTGTCGGCTGTGGTTGAGCGATATCACCCTCAGGAGGCCTGTATCGAGAGCGTCTATTTTGGCGTTAACGTTAGGTCTGCGATTCCGACTGCGCATGCGCGCGGTGCCGCGCTGGTGGCGGTATCGTTATGCGGCGTCGAGGTGGGCGAGTACACCCCCATGCAGATTAAACAGTCGGTTGTGGGGACTGGCGCTGCCGATAAGGGTCAAGTGACCTATATGGTTAGAAATCTTCTGCATTTGGATCATGACCCTAAACCCGATCATGCTGCGGACGCCTTGGCATGTGCCATCTGCCATGCCCATTTGCGTCATACCGATGCGGTGACGCGCGGTGAATTTGTTCAAAAGAGGGGAAACGGCTACTCATGATCTCGTTGATACGCGGAACGCTCGTTGAAGCGACGGCTCAGTATGCCATCATCGATGCTGCGGGAGTTGGCTTCGAGCTGGGCATCTCGAGTATGACGGCAGCAGCGCTGCCGGCATTGGGTACTGAGTGCCGTCTTTACGCGCGCCTTCAGGTGCGCGAGGATTCTATGACGCTTTTTGGCTTTGCTTCGAAGGAAGAGCGTGCGATGTTCGATCACCTATTGAGCGTGTCGGGCGTGGGGCCCCGTCTGGCGTTAGCCATTCTTTCACGCTATAGCGTGTCGCAGCTATACTCCATTGTGATGGCCGAGGATGCGACGTCGATGTCTGCCGTGTCCGGTGTGGGGAAAAAGACCGCACAGCGATTAATTTTGGAATTGAAAAGCACCTTTGCAAAGGACCACTCATTTGCCGTTGCCGAGGCTCCGGCTGCAAATCAGACGGTCATGACTTTTTCGCACGAGTCTTCTGTGCTTGAGGATGCGCGTCAGGCGCTTCTCTCCATGGGATTCAGCCCACAGGAGACGGAGCTTGCGCTTGACGGGTATGATGGCCAGGGGATGCGAGTTGAAGATTTGCTGGGTGCCGCGCTGCGTCGTCTTGGAATGGAAGCATAATGTGGGAAGTCGACGAATCTGAAGATCTCTGGGCTGATGCGCCGCGGGGAAATGCAGCCTCTCAGGGTAGGGAAGACGCCGAGCGCTTGGTGACGGGCGACCTGACTGCCGATGACCTTGATGTGGAACGCTCGCTTCGCCCTCAGCGTCTTGATGATTACTGCGGGCAGGAGCATATCAAGCAAAGTCTCCGTATTCTTATCCAGGCTGCTCAAAGCCGCGGCGAGTGTCTTGACCATGTTATTTTTTCGGGACCTCCCGGCCTGGGCAAGACGACCCTGGCGACTGTTATCGCTAACGAGCTGGGTGCGCAAATTAAAACAACGTCAGGACCGGCGATTGCTCGCACGGGGGACCTCGCGGCGATTCTCACTAATCTTCAACCGGGCGATGTTCTCTTTATCGATGAGATCCATCGTCTCAATCGCTCCATCGAAGAGATTCTATATCCCGCGATGGAAGATTTTTCGCTCGATATCGTTATTGGTAAAGGGCCTGCTGCGCGTTCGATTAGACTTGATATTCCCCATTTCACCTTGGTGGGAGCCACGACGCGCTCGGGTATGCTTACGGGTCCTCTACGCGACCGTTTTGGTATCTCATTTAGGCTCGACTACTATTCTGTTGAAGACCTTGCAGAGATCGTCGCGCGTTCGGCGAGCATCCTGGGGGTCACTATCGATCGCCAGTCGGCCTTGGAGATCGCCTCTCGGTCCCGTGGAACCCCCCGTTTGGCAAACCGGTTGCTTAAGCGCGTGCGAGACTATGCCCAAGTGCGCGGTGATGGTCCCATTGAGCTTGATATCGCACGGGAAGCGCTCTCTTTTTTCGAGATCGATGAGCTCGGTCTCGACTGGATGGACATTCGCATCCTTGAGACGCTCGTCAAAACATTTCGCGGTCGCGCCGTCGGGCTAACGACGCTTGCGAGCGCTGTGGGCGAAGACCCCTCGACGCTCGAAGATGTATATGAGCCTTATCTTCTCCAACGTGGACTTATCATCAGGACACCCCAGGGGCGCATCGCTACTCTTACCGCTTTCGACCACTTGGGAGTTACCCCGCCATCTGGAGTCTAGGTTCTTGAGAAACGTTGTATGCTAAATGCACTGTGCAATTCGCGAGAAAGGCCTTCATATGCCAACCGATATTGAGATCGCCCACTCTGTCAAGCCGCTTCCCATCACTCAGGTTGCCCAAGAGGCCGGTATCGATGAGAGCTATTTGACGCCCTATGGATTCGATAAAGCCAAGGTCGACTACGCTCTTCTTAATAGTCCCGAGCATGCGGATTCGATTTCCTCTTCTGCCCTGGTTTTGGTGACCGCCATCAATCCGACTCCTGCAGGCGAAGGTAAAACCACGACCACTATCGGCCTCGCTGATGGCCTGCGCCGTCGCGGTGTGAAGAGCGCTGTTGCACTTCGTGAGCCTTCGCTTGGTCCTGTCTTTGGCGTCAAAGGCGGCGCTGCCGGCGGCGGTTACGCTCAGGTTATCCCCATGGAGGACATCAACTTGCACTTCACGGGCGATTTCCATGCTATTGGTGCCGCGAATAATCTGTTGGCGGCCATGCTTGATAATCATATCCAGCAGGGTAACAAGCTTGGCATCGACGTTAAGCGCGTGACGTGGAAGCGCGTTGTCGACATGAACGATCGCCAGCTGCGCCATGTGATTGACGGCATTGGCGGCAAGGCTCAGGGTGTGCCGCGTGAAGATGGATTTGATATCACCGTTGCCTCCGAGGTTATGGCGATCCTGTGCCTGGCGACCTCTATTGCCGACCTAAAGCAGCGTCTGGGCGAGATTGTGGTGGCCTACACCTATGAGGGAAAGCCCGTGACGGCTTCTGATCTTAAGGCCCAAGGTGCCATGGCCGCTCTGTTGAAGGACGCCTTAAAGCCCAATTTGGTCCAGACGCTCGAGCACACGCCTGCTTTTGTACATGGTGGGCCCTTTGCGAACATTGCCCATGGATGCAACTCTGTCATGGCAACGCGCATGGCTCTGTGCTTTGGCGACATTGCGATTACGGAGGCTGGGTTCGGTGCCGACCTCGGTGCCGAGAAATTCTTTGATATCAAATGCCGCATGACGGGTCTCTATCCGCGTGCTGTGGTTGTTGTTGCAACGGCTCGTGCCCTTAAGTACAACGGCGGCGTTGCTAAGGCCAATCTGAACGAAGAGAACCTCGATGCTCTTCGCGCTGGCCTGCCCAACCTGTTCCGTCACGTACAGAACATCAAGGATGTCTTTGGCGTCGAGACAATTGTCGCCATCAACCATTTCCCGACCGATACTGAAGCCGAGCTCAAGGTCATCGAGGACGAATGTGCCGCGCGCGGCATCTGTGTTTCCCTCTCTGATGCCTGGGCTGCTGGTGGCGAAGGTGCGCTTGATCTTGCAGATAAGGTTGTTGCGGCTGTCCAGAAGACTCCGGCTCCTATGCCTGCGTTTACGTATGAGACGGGTTCCGATGTCGCTGATGCCTTGGAGGCTATCGCCACAAAGATCTATCATGCCGATGGCGTCGATTTCACGCCGGCGGCGAAGCGCCAGCTCGCTGAACTGCGTGAGAATGGATTCGGTAACTTGCCCGTCTGTGTTGCCAAGACGCAGTATAGCTTTAGCGACGACGCCAAGAAGCTCGGTGCCCCCGAGGGCTTCCGCATCACGGTGCGTGAACTCAAGGTTTCCGCCGGAGCCCACTTTGTGGTTGCTCTCACCGGCAGCGTTTTGACCATGCCGGGCCTTCCGCGCGTTCCGGCCGCCGAGAATATCGATATCGACGACAACGGCGTCATTACCGGCCTGTTCTAAGCTGGGCGCCGTTTTCGGTGCCGGTGTTTTCTAGCTTGCTTGTAAGGGTGCGATCTGGATGGGTCGCACCCTTTTTATGGCTATCGATAGGAAACGACGATGGTGCTGCTTGCTGACAAGTTTTTAGTTATGGACTACACTTCACGGAACCGCACAAACGCATTATGGATGCAGTGCATACATGAGGGGCTATCAAAATGGCGCAAGTGATGATGGATAAGACGTGCCGAGACTTCGCCGAGGCTCTGGCGGCGCGAGAGCCGGTTCCGGGCGGGGGGAGCGCAAGCGCTTACGTGGGGGCTCTGGGCGCTTCTCTGTGCTCCATGGTTGCGCGCTATGGTGCCAGCAATCCTCGTTTTGCCGAGGTTGAGGATGACCTTCGCCATGCTGTCGCAGCTTCGGGTCGTATTGGCTTTGAGCTGCTTGAGCTGGTGGAAGAAGATGTGCGAGCCTACGGTCTTGTCTCTGCGGCATATGGAATGGAGCGAGACAACCCGCATCGCTCCGAGGCGATTCAGGATGCTCTCCACGAGGCCGCCTTGCCGCCTTATCGCATTATGGTCGCCTGTTCGCGTGTGCTTGCCCTGCTTGAGGAAATGGCCGATAAGAGCTCCCGTCAACTTCTTTCAGACGTTGCCTGCGGCGCTGTGTTTTGCCGCGCTGCGTTGCAGGGCGCAAGTCTAACGCTTTTTGCGAACACGACGTCCATGAAGGATCGCGAGCGTGCCGAGGAACTCGAGCGCGAGTGCGACGCATTGCTCAATACCTGGTTGCCGCGGGCGGACGGTCTTGCCAAACGCGCGGCTGACGCCGCAAGGAAACGGAGCTGATATGGCCGCATTGCTTAAAGGCGCGCCTGTTGCAAAGGCGATTACCGCTGAGCTGGTCGAGCGGGCGCAGAAATTGGAATCGCTGGGGGTCGTGCCTACGCTGGCTATCGTGCGCGTGGGCGAGCGCGAGGACGACCTTTCCTATGAGCGTGGGGCTCTTAAACGCTGCGAAAAAGTTGGTATTTCCTGTTGTCGTTACCTTTTGCCCGCAGACGTTTCTCAAGAAGAGCTGCTGCGCGTCGTCGCCGAGGTCAATGAGGACCCTTCTATTCATGGATGCTTGATATTCCGCCCTCTTCCGGCGCATCTCAAAGAAGACATGGTCGCGGCAGCGCTTTTGCCAAAAAAGGATGTTGATAGCATGACATCTGCGTCGTTGCTGTCGACGCTGAGTGGTCTTGGTGCTGGTTATGCGCCCTGCACTGCCGAGGCGGTGCTGGCGATATTGGACCACTACGGAATCGATCTTGATGGTGCGAACGTTGTCGTGGTCGGCCGTTCGCTGGTGATTGGCAAGCCGGTTGCTTCTATGCTTCTTGCGCGCAATGCCACGGTAACTACTTGCCATACGCACACAAGGGATTTGGCCGATGTGTGCCGTCGAGCGGATGTTGTCGTTGCCGCTGCGGGTCATGCCCGCACGCTGGGAGCGGATGCGGTGCGCCCGGGCCAAACCATTATCGATGTGGGAATCAACTGGGATGCACAGGCCAAAAAACTTGTGGGCGATGTTGATTTTGAGGCTGTCGAACCTCTTGTCGATGCCGTGACGCCCGTTCCTGGAGGGGTTGGCGCGGTGACGACGGCAATACTTGCGCGCCATGTGATCTGTGCTGCAGAAGAAGCTTGCGAGCATGTTGTCCGTACAATGCAGTAACCCCGCACTTGTACTTTATTGCATCAAAAAAGCCCGGGCAGACGCCTGGGCTTTTTGTATGGGACTGCCTGTGTTGGCAGATGCTATACAGGGCGACCCTGCTTTAGCCGATTTTGCGGACGTTGATGGCCTGGGTCTCGCCGGGCTTTTTGCCGGGGCCAACCTCGTACTCAACACGATCGCCCTCATCGAGGGTCTTGAAGCCGTCCATCTGGATAGCGCTAAAGTGAACAAAAATATCGGATTTCGCGCTGTCCTGCTGGGCCTCGTCGGGAGCGATGAAACCATAGCCCTTCTCGCGGAAGAACGATTTTTTAAGCGTACCGGTTGCCATGAGTGACCTTTCTTTCTGCGCCCATAAGGGCAATGCTGCGCGCAAACTGCACGTTGAGCGTCATAATACTCCAGTGCGATGCAGTGAATTTCATAAAACTCAATTGGTAACAAATGATGTTACAAAGGTTTTCCGGAGGTTTACACTAGACACTCGATAGGGCAAACGCGCCTGCTGGCTCTGCCGGCAAGAAGGAGGATTTAATGCCTTGTACGACGATTTTGGTTGGTAAGCGAGCGAGCTATGATGGCTCGACGATTGTTGCGCGCAATGAAGATGCAAGCAACGGCAAGTTCACGCCAAAACAGATGATTGTTGTCGAACCCAAGCAGCAGCCCCGTCACTACAAAAGCGTTATCTCGCATCTGGCTATCGAGCTTGACGAGGAGCCCATGCGATACACGGCAGTCCCCGATGCGCTTCGTGAGGACGGAATTTGGGCCGAGGCTGGCATCAACGATGCCAATGTTGCCCTGAGCGCGACCGAGACCATCACTTCGAATGAGCGCGTGCTCGGTGCCGATCCTTTGGTCGAGCTGGTTCCCGCGTGCGGTACAGAGGGCGAGGAGGGCTATATTCCCGAGGTGCCGGGTGGTATCGGCGAAGAAGACATTACGACGCTGGTTCTGCCTTACGCTACGTCTGCCCGCGATGGCGTGCGTAGGCTTGGAAGGCTGCTCGAGACGTGCGGAACGTACGAGATGAATGGCATTGCAATCTCGGATGTTGATGAGATTTGGTGGCTCGAGACGGTTGGCGGCCATCATTGGATCGCGAGGCGTGTACCGGATGACGCCTATGTGACGATGCCGAATCAGCTCGGTATCGATTCCTTTGATCTTGCAGATGCCGAGGGACAACAGCTGGAACATATGGCGAGCGCGGACCTTCGCGCTTGGATGAATATGCATCATTTGGATTTGACGCTTCGTGAGGAGGGGGAGGAAGAAGATATCTTCAACCCGCGCGAGGCATTTGGATCGCACAGCGATTCCGACCACGTTTACAACACGCCGCGCGCATGGTATATGCAACGCTGCTTGAACCCCAGCGATTGCTGGGACGGCGATGAGGCGGTGTTCACACCCGAGTCCGACGATATCCCCTGGAGCCGGATTCCGGAGCGTAAGGTGACGATTGAAGACATCCGCTACGTCCTGGCCGCCCATTATCAGGGAACGCCGTATGACCCCTATGGCACGCTTGGTACCGACAAGACGCGTTCGATGTATCGTCCTATCGGTATCAACAGGAACTGCCAGCTTGCCGTCTTACAGATCCGCCCCTACGTTCCTCAGAGCCATCGCGGCGTTCAGTGGATGTCGTTTGGCTCCAATCCGTTCAATGCCCTCGTGCCGTTTTTCACCAATGTGCGCGAAGCGCCTGAGTATCTGGCAAACACGACAGCACGCGTTTCGACCGATAGCTTCTATTGGGCAAATCGTCTGATTGCGGCCCTTGCCGATGCTCGTTTTCGTGATAACGAAAACGCTATCGATCGCTATCGCGAGAAGGTTGGCGCTTTTGGGCATAAGCTGATTCACGAGACCGATGAGGCCTTGGCCTGCTGCCCCGAGGAAGATGTCCAGGCGGTCCTTGCGGCGGCAAATCTGCGTATGGCAGATTATCTGCGAGAGCAAACCGATGCCCTTCTTTCAAAGGTGCTCTATACCACGAGCCTTGCCATGAAAAACCACTTTGCGATGTCGGACAACTAACAGAAACGAGAGCGCTGTTATGGCGTCGTTTAATGGGGTACAAGGGGAGCAATGGTATGTACAGCAAAGCGTTGCTCTGTTTCGAGGAGGCAACTGATGGTTACTAAATTCGAAGAGCTTGTCCACGGTATGGTCAACATTGGCTTTGGCGCTGCAGCACTTACGGCCGAGAAGGGCAAAGAGGTGCTCGACACGTTGAATGCCAAGGGGGAACAGGTTCGCTCCGATGCAACGGCGCCCGACTTCGCGCGCTCCATGTCTGACATCTTCGAACAGGCGGGCGGCACGTTCTCCGATGTGACCGAGCGTTTGAGCGCAAAGGGCGAGTCGACGGCTGAGCGCGTGCTCGACGAGCTCATCTTGGCGCGTGTTCGTTTCCTTACCAAAGCTGAGCGTACCGAGTTTTTGGCTCACGTGCGCGATCTGGTTGATTCGGTCGACGATGCGACGGTGACGGTCAAGGTCGAGGTCGAGTCCGCCGACGTGGAGGCAGATGAGACGAATCAGGCAGAGGGCCAGGACGAGTAGCCGCATATGGCCTCCAACGTGAACGAAACCCATACGCATGATGTCGATGCCGACGTCGCTGCGGTGATGGAGGAAATGGAAGTGCAAGCGCGTGATGGGAAGCGTCACTCGCGCGCTGCCGATGTCTTTCCACAGGAGCCGGAGGTCATGGCTCCCACGGAGGAGTATCAGCTCTCTGCCGCCGGTCGACGCCAGCGTATCGCCGAGATTATCCGATTAGTGCGCAAGTACCAGGTGTGGAACAACCTCACGCCGGTTCGCCTGCGTTGCCTGATCGAAGAGCTTGGCCCCATGTTTGTCAAGATGGGGCAGATTCTTGCCAACCGTTCTGAGATTTTGCCCCAGCCATTTTGCGATGAGCTGCGCCGCTTGCGCTCCGATGTGGACCCGGTTCCCTATCAAGTGGTCCTAGAGTGCCTTGAGGCTGAGTATGGTCAGGAGCTCGGCACTATTTTTGATGCGATCGACCCGAACCCTTTGGGTAGCGCATCGCTTGCCCAAGTGCATCGCGCGCGCCTGGCAACGGGCGAGGATGTTGCCGTCAAGGTACAGCGACCCGGCGCGCAGCAGGTTATGGCTCAAGATATCGACATCATGCGCTCGATTGTCCGTCATGCCTCTAAGTTTGTGAAAACCGATCAGTTCGTGGACCTCAAGGGCGTGGTCGAAGAGCTGTGGCAATCCTTCCGCGAGGAGACGAACTTCCTTATGGAGGCGCGCAACCTCGACGATTTTTACGCCTATCACAAGAACACGCGCGGCATCTCATGCCCGCGCTCATATTTGAAGTTCTGCACTGAGCATGTTGTGGTGATGGATTATATCGATGGCATCTCGATTGGCGATCCCGATCGTTTACGCACGGAGGGTTACGACCTGGAGAAGATAGGCGGGCAAATTGTGGAGGACTATTCCACGCAGGTGCTCGACGATGGCTTTTTCCATGCCGATCCTCATGCGGGCAACATCATTCTTAAAGACGGTGTCATCTACTTTATAGACTTGGGCATGGTTGGGCGCATGTCGAGTCATGACCGCGGCATCGTGAAAGACATGATCTTTGCCGTTGCCGAGGGCGATGTCCCCAAGCTCAAGGATTCGCTGATGCGATTTGCGGTCACGCGTGGCGATTCCGCCTCGCTCGACCACACCGCCTTCTTGTCGGACCTTGATTTCATCGTGGCCGATTTTGCCGGCCTTGACCTTAAGGACTTGGATATCGGAGAGTTTCTCACCTCGTTGGTGAGCCTTGCACGCAAGAACAATGTCGAACTCCCCAGTGTGGTTACGATGTTCGCTCGCGGCATGGTGACGCTTGAGGGCTTGCTGACCGAGTATATGCCCAATGTCAATATGGTCCAGATTATCTCGGCGCATATCAAGAACGAGAAAAGCAGTTACAGGCGTATGCAGGAGGCTGCTCAGGATTTGGCACACGATGCCTATCGGGCGGCAAAGGGCCAACTCGAGGCAGCCGAGTATCTTGGCCTTGCGTCGCGCATGCTCACGCGTGGCCAGTTAAAAGTCAACACGCAAGTGCTGGGCTCTGAGGCTGTCTTGCGCCATCTTGGCAGCATCGTCGACCGCATGTCCATGGCTATCGTTATCGCTGGCCTATTTATCGGTTCGTCGGTGGTCTACTTTGCAAAAATCGAGCCGGTGGTTTTTGGTATTCCGGTCATTGGCTTTATCGGCTATCTTTCGGCATTGATCCTTGCATTGGGCCTTGGCCGTGAGATATGGCGTAATAGTCACGGGAAAAAGCGATAGCAGCACTTGGGCGCTTTGTATATGGAAGATATGAGGACGTCCGGCGTTTTGAGGCAGAGTTGCTCACCATATGGGTATGCATAGTAGAAGAAATAGCAGCTCGATGCGCTTTGGAGATGAGGGTGAAGTATGTGTACTGCCGTTAGGTTTACCGATGCCCAGGGGAATATGTATCTGGGCAGAAATCTCGACTGGGCGTTTGGATATGGTGAGCGCCCGCGCGTTTGGTCAAAGGGCTCAAGCGTGCCCTATATGTTTTTGGATGACGCGCCTGCGGACCATGCCGTGATTGGCATGTGCATCGACTATCAGGGCTATCCCATGTTCTTTGATTGCGGAAACGACGCGGGCCTTGCTGTTGCAGGTCTTAATTTTCCTGGGTATGCTAAGTTTCCTTCCGCGCCCAAGAACGGTGCCACGAACGTTTGCGCGTATGAGTTTCCTTTTTGGGTAACGGCGAACTTCTCGACGGTCGACGAAGTTGAGGCGGCGCTTGCGAACACGGTGATCGTGGGAAAGCCGGCAGGCGAGGGCTTGGGCGTTTCGTATCTGCACTGGATTATCGGTGATGCAAACCGCAGCATCGTGGTCGAGCAGATGGCAGACGGCCTGCATGTTCATAACGACCCGGTTGATGTTCTTGCCAATCAGCCCGCGTTCGATTGGCATATGGAAAACCTTCGCACCTATATCACTGCCAATAACAGTTTTCCGCAGGCGGCCGTGTGGGGCAAGGCCGAACTCAAGCCCTTTGGTGCCGGTGCGGGCATGCGCGGCATCCCGGGCGACTGCTATTCGCCCTCGCGTTTTGTCAAGACGGCCTTCCTCAATGCGAACTATCCGACAAAAGACGGTACGGTGGGCAACATCGCCCGCATGTTCCATACGCTGGGAAATGCATCGATGGTCGAGGGTGCTGCCGCCATGGCTGACGGTCAGTTTGAGAAGACTATCTATACGGGCTGCTTTGAGGCGTCGACAGGGATGTATTACTACAACACCTACGACGATCCTGCAATCTATTGCGTAAGCCTGGCGGATGCAGACGGAGCTGACGGATTGGTGACGCCTGAGCCGACCCGATTCGACCCGAGTTCCTGCTAGCGCGAAGGTTACGTTCTGCTCAATTAAAAACCTGAGAGTTCATTACGTTGCAGTGGCCCCGGCAGAGAGGCTCCCGTTTTCGCTCGGTCAAGTCCTGGCTCGCACGAAGAGCACATTAAGTGCTCTTCGGCTCGTGCGGAATCTACGAAAACGGGAGCCCCTCCGCCGGGGCTGGCTTTCGTGTTCGAGGGCTCTCAAAAATGAAGACCCCGCACAGGCAGGGTCTTCAATCAAGACGAAGTTATTTGAAGTGCGTCAGACGCCGACGTCTTAGTACTGGCTCGGATGCTTGGCAAAGAAATCGAAGCGCGGTGGAAGCGGCTTGACGGCATGTTCTCCTGCTGTCTCGCCCAGGCTCTCGATGAAGCAATCGGTGGACTCGAAGATGTGATCCCAGCTAAAGAAGGAAACGGGGTCGATGTCGAAGTATTCGCAGATGAGCTCGCAGCCGGCGGGAACAATGCCATGCATGAGGATGGTCGCTACGCGTAGCTCGTGGAAGGCGTTGACGAGAGCCTGCGTCATGGCGTTGTCGTCCTCGGCGTTCTTTGCGGCCTTGGAGGCATCGGACCAGCGCTTGTTCGCAGCGCGGAGATACTCGTCGCATACCGAAAGAGCGTGGTGCGTCTCGAACTTGTACATGTACTGCTCGAAGGCGAGGGCGGCCTGCTGAGAGGCCTCCATGATCTCGTCGCTGGGCTCGCCCGCGGGGATGCAGCCAGTGCGGTAGCTTGCCTCGTCGCCTTCCTTTACGGCGACACCATAGAAGCAGGAGCGGGCAAGGCGGTTGAACACGCCGGTGAGAAGCGCGCCCTCTTTGAGGGCGGGGTCGATCACGCGCTTGTCGTCGCATGCGCGAATCTCGTTGCCGTCCTTGTCTTTTCCGCTCACGCGCGTGTCGTACGCCTTGGGGCTAAAGCTGACGGGCTTCTCGGAGAGGCCAAGCGACAGCCAGTGGGCGCGCATCTGCTCGCACGTATAGTGGTTGAGCAGGTCGTCTGCCGGCGGGGGAGGCGTCTGCGAGGAAGAGCTTGCCTTTTTGCCCATGTAGAGCAGGTGGTAGTTGGCGCTTACCGTCGACTGATGCAAATTCCAGCCGAGTGCCTCCCACATGGCGGTCTGCGCGATGCAGTAGAAGTAGATATTGTCCTGGCCAATAAACTGGTAGATGGCAGCGTCGTCGGAGCACCACCAGTCATGCCAGTCGAGAGACCCGTGTGCATATGGAGGTTCGGGCACCTGTGTGGAATCGACCGAGGGCTCGCCCATGAGGGCCGCGTCCTGTGCTGCCACGCCCTCGGTGATGCCCAAGCGCTTGGCATCGCGGGCGAGGACGGCACGCGTATAGCTGATGGGCGCCCAGAGGCTTTCGGGCCAGCACCAACAGGTTACGTCATGCACGCCGTCGATTTCGGGAACGGGGACGCCCCAGGTGATGTTGCCGGTGATGCGGAAGGGTACAAGTGCCTTGCCGGAGCGGAAGCGAACGCCTCCGCGTCCCAAGACCGCATGGGCCTCGTCGCGCTCTTTCCAGCTGGGGAAGACCACGGTGAAGGAGCTCTTGTTGCCCTCGGGCTCCACGATGGTGTGCTCGGGCAGCTCGGATTCGATGGCGTCGAATGCCTCGCGGAATTTATTTTGAATATAGAGCTGTGCGGGAAGCAGCCACTCCTCCATGGTCTTGGATACAACGGAGCGAACCTGTGGATCGCGCGCGAGCTCGGCGGTGTAATCCTTCATGAAGTCGAGGTAGGCAGGCAGATCAAAATAGAGGTTGTCGACCGGGCGAAGCTCGGGCACCTCACCCGTGAGCTGGCTTTTTGGTGCAATGAGCTCCTCGGGTTCAAACTGATGACCCAGATCACACTCGTCAGCGTAGGCCTTCTCGGACTTGCAGCCCTGGATGGGACAACGGCCGATGACCTGGCGGCCATTGAGGAAGGTATTCGCGCTTGTGTCGAAGAACTGCAGGGTGCTGCGCTTCGAGATCACGCCACGCTCATGCAGACGGTTGACGACCTCGGCGGTTACCTGCTCATGGATGGGGGCTGCGGGCTCGAGTCCCGAGCCGCCATAGATATCGCAGCTGATGCCGTAGTTGTTGAGAGTCGCTGCCTGACGACTGTGATTTGACTCGACGTATTCGCTGATGCTCTTGTCGTAGCCCTCGTTTTCGCGAAGCTTGCGGTGGCTCTCCATGATGGGGGAGCCGTAGCAGTCGGTGCCCGAGGTGAAGATCACGTTCTCGCGCCCCAATCGATCGCGCAAAAAGCGCGCGAAGAAATCGGCGGGCACAAAGACGCCTCCCACGTGGCCAAAGTGCAGGCCCTTGTTGCCATAGGGCTCGCCGGCGGTGACGATGGCACGGCGCGGCCAGGCGGGACGGGATTCCATATCATACGTTGCGGCCATAAGGCTCCTATCAATGCGTTCCCGCTAGGCGGGTTTTGCTGCTCTTCGGTATCCGTAGCATTATCGCACATGCGGCGCGACCGTGCCTAAAATGCGTGTATGCTGGATGGCATGCACGAAATCGGTAACATACATACGTTTGAGGATTCCGCGTTCCTGCAGTCCGTCTGCCGGGCGTCTTATGCGGTGCTGCTGGCGGGGACGTTTGGGGGAGTGGCCCTTTTTCTTTGCGGCGCCCCTTGCGAGTTGCCCACGGCCATTGCCGGAGGAATTGGGGGAGTTGCCCTCTTGCTTGCCGGCATTGCGGCGGCGACGTTTGTGTCCTTCGCGCTTCATGAGTGCGTTCACGCCTTGTTTTTCAAGGTGTTTGGTCCCAGCGGTTCGCATGTTACCTTTGGCTGGAATCTCGACGTCGCCATGATATACGCGTGCGCTGAGGGGATTGTCTATTCAAGGGAGCGCTACCTTGCAATCGTGCTGGCACCGACCATTATCGTGACGGGTGCCGCCTTCGCTCTGGGTGCTTTCTCTGGATACAGCCTTGCTTCCTGGGTAGTTTGCGTGCTCCATTTCTCCGGGTGCACCGGCGACTGGTTTTACGCGCGTGCTATTGTTTCCGACCCCCGGATACGTTGGTGTGAAGACAAGGCCTGGGGCGTTCGCTTTTACGGTGAGGAAGAAGGCGAGGGGAATGACTGTGAATAACAGCTCTGCGATACCGTTATTGCTGCATGCGTGCTGCGCTCCATGCTCCCTGGAGCCGGTCCGTCTTTTGATGGAAGAGGGGTTTGCGCCTACGATCTGCTGGACCAATCCCAATATTCAGCCCATGCAAGAGCACGAGCGCCGTTTTGCAGAGCTTCGCCGCTGGTGCTCGGCTGAAGGGATTGCGCTTATCGAGGCGGACGAGGACAGCGCCGCGTGGGAGCGAGCGGTCGCGCCGATCGGTGCGCGAGATCGCGAGCGCCGATGTCGGGCCTGCTATGGCCTTCGCCTGGCCGAGGCGTGTCGTGTGGCGAAGCGCGAGGGGTTTGATCATATTGCTACGACGCTTGCGGTGTCTCCCTATCAGTTGTTTGAGACATGCAACGACGTTCTTGTTCGCCTCGCTGAATCGCATGGCCTTACGCCTGTAATTCGTGACTTTAGACCCTGGTACCCGCAGGCAACGCTTCGCTCGCGCGAATTGGGGATGTATCGTCAAAACTACTGCGGATGCCGTTTTTCGGCTGCCGAGGCGGCAATGGACCGCGCGCGGCTGCGCGATGAGCGAAAGGAGTCTCGCAAATAGCGCCGCTGCTGGGGTGCGGTGCGATCGATACTGCGCCCGTTTTGCCGGCCGTTTTACGTGCAGCATGTGTGGCTTGCCCGATTGCACTGAGCTTGCCCCTGCGATGGGGAACAATACATCGCATTGTGTGGATGTATTGCATGCCATGCGCGCGCATGCTTCTTGGAAAGGATGGTCATGAATCAGACGTCGAGCAAGGGCGACGTGAACGCAGCTAGGGTTTTCCGACGCCTCAAGAGGCTTGTTCGCGCCAATTGGCGTATCATCGTTTGCGCTTCATGTCTTGCAGTCTTTCTCTACTTGCTTGACGAGGTGCTCGAGGGCGAAATCATGCGCCTTGATTCCTTGGCCTATAGCCTCATTGTCGAGCGCTTGCGCAGCGATGCGCTTACTCCGGTGATGGAGGGCTTTTCCGCCCTGGCGACACCGGCTGTATTGGTGGTTATGACCCTTGCCATCGCGGCTTTCGCGCCTGGCAGGCGACCGGGATGGTGCTGCGCGGTGAATCTCGTACTTGTTGCGAGCCTCAACGTTTTTATTAAATCGCTTGTTCAGCGTCCTCGTCCCGAGGGTTTTAGGCTTGCGGTCGAGACTGGCTTTAGTTTTCCTTCGGGTCACTCTATGGCGGCTATGGCGTTTTACGGTCTGATTGTTTGGCTTATTTGGCGGCACGAAAAGGACCGTCGCCAACGCAACCTGTTCACGATTGCGTTTGGCTTCATCATCTTGATGATTGGCATCAGTCGTATTTATCTGGGTGTGCACTATGCTTCCGATGTCTTGGGAGGTTTCTGCGCGGCTTTGATTTGGCTCGCGCTTTTCACGCGCTTGGGCGCCCCGCTCTTCATGGACGAATCAAAGGTTACCCAAGGTTAACTTATGGAGGGAGTATGAAGGCGGGGATTTAGAAGGGGAGAGCGCGTTGAGTTTACTATAGTTAACTCAACGACGAAACAGGTCACAGGCGATATTCGATCGTTTCGTTGGAGTTTGATTGCATCCCTCCCCTCTGTGCGGTCAACGGTGTACTTCGAAGGCGACCCGCCATCTGAAATCAGGTGACGGGTCGTTTTCGTTAGTACGGTATGCGTTTGTGGCGGGTTGTGGACTAGGGTTCCAAAAAACGCTCGACGAGTTCGGGCAGCGCTCCGTCGAAACAAGTTGAATTGAGCACGACGTCACAATGCTCGCGCGCGTCATCGGTGGCGTTTGCAACACCGACACCCAGGCCTGCAGCATCGAGCATGGCGATATCGTTAGCCGAATCGCCGATGCCGATGATCTGGTCGAGGCCAATGCCCAGAATCTCGGCAAGCTTTGCCAGACCAGTTGCTTTGGTTACGCCCTGGGGCATGAACTCCATGTATCGATTGGAGGAGAACGTGATGGCCGTTCCGAGGTCTTCGGCAAAATCACCCATCGTAGCCCCCAGTTCACGCAGCGCATCAAAGTCATCGCTCATGTAGAGCACCTTGACGATGGGCTTTGCCTCGAGGAACGAAAGGTCGGGGTGACCCTCGCAGGTTTGATAGCGAATCGACGGATAGCTAGCCAGGAAATCGCGCTCAGAGGCTGGCGGGTCAAAGACGTTGTAGGTGCCGTCGTCAAAGCAAACGTGGACGCACAGTCCCAGCTCACGTCCGCGGCGGTAAATCGTGTCTACGGCTTCATGGGAAAGCCCGCAGGTGCACAGCGGCTTAGGGTCGCCGTAGCGATTGATAAAACCGCCGTTGTAGGAAACGATATAGGTCTCGCCCAAAAGCTCGGGGTCGAGCGTGTCGAGGTTCGCGGCAATCGAGTTATATGCGCGTCCAGAGCAGGGGACGAAAAGCACGCCCAGTTCGCGCATGCGCGCGAGGGCGGCCTTGTTGCCCTCGGGGATAATGCAGCTGTCGTGCAGGAACGTTTCGTCCATATCGCTTGCGACGAGTTTGTAGCGAGACATTAATAGACCATCCCCATTGCCTCGGCCACTTCGGCGAGCGTTGCCTTGGCGATCTCGTTGGCGCGGCGGTTGCCCTCGGCAAGGACGTCCTTCACGTAGTCGAGGTCGTTTTCGAACTGGTGACGGCGCTCGCGGATGGGGGCGAAGTAGTCGTTGACCGCGTCGGTGACGTACTTCTTGAGTGCGCCGGAACCGCCCATGCCAATCTCGTCGGCAATCTCGCGAGGGTCGCGGCCCGTGCAGATCGCGGCCGTGGAGATGAGTCCGGAGACGCCGGGACGCTTCTCGGGGTCAAACGTGATGAGGCGCTCGGAGTCGGTCGTGCTCTTCTTGATGCGCTTGGCCGTCTCCTCGGGCGTCATCGAGATCGAGATGGCGTTGCCGTAGCTCTTGGACATCTTGCGCCCGTCGAGGCCCGGCAGCAGCGGCACGTCGGAGAGCAGAGCGTCGACCTCGGGGAACACCTTGCCGTAGCGCGCGTTGAACTTGCGCGCGATGAGGCGCGTGAGCTCGATGTGGGGCAGCTGGTCACGGCCGACGGGCACGACGTTGCCCTTGCAGAACAGGATGTCGCAGGCCTGGTGCACCGGGTAGGTGAGCAGAAGGCCCGTGAGCTCGTGGCCGCTTGCCTCCATCTCGGCCTTGACCGTGGGGTTGCGCTGCAGCTCGGCCTCGGAGACGAGCGACAGGAACGGCAGCATGAGCTGGTTGGCGGCGGGCACCGCGGAGTGCGTGTAGATCATCGTCTTGTCGGGGTCGATGCCGCAGGCAAGGTAGTCCATGACCATGTTGTAGACGTTGTCCTGGATGTTGGCCGTGGTGTCGCGGTCAGTGATGACCTGGTAGTCGGCGATGAGGACGTTGGTGCGCACGCCCATGTTCTGCAGCTCGACACGGCCCTTGAGCGTGCCGAAGTAGTGGCCAAGGTGCAGACGGCCCGTGGGGCGGTCGCCAGTGAGCATGACGTAGTTGCCGGGGTTGTTGGGGAGGTCGGCGCGAATGGCGTCGCTGCGCTTCTGGGCGACCTCGTAGCTTCCCTCGTTGGGCATGTGATCCTCCTGTGTGTTGGTACGCACCGCCGCCCGACGATGTGTGCAAGCGGTGGTGGGACGTTCGAGATTCGACCTACATATGGTACGACAAGGCGGGCAATCGGTCGAATGGCTCTACCTGCGCCTTTGTTGGCCTCATTTTGATAAAACACAACATATTGTGGCATGTGAACTTCTAGGGCCACCTAACTTGTATATCTTGGGCAATGTCAAGACTGGAATTGCCCAATGGTTAACGTAGTATCTAATGACGGCCCTCCTCGGGGAGGGCGCGACGCAACACCATGCGCGGCCGCCAGCAACGCCGGTCGTCGCGCTCGATGATGGCTAGGGAGACGTCTCATGAAGATCGTGAAGCGTAATGGCTCAGAGGTAACGTTTGATGTCGGCAAGATCGTCGCGGCGATCGAGCGCGCCAACATCACCGTGCCCGAGGAGCAGCGCCTCACCCACGCCCAGATCGTCGACGCGGGCGACGCCGTCGAGGCGGAGGCCTCCGTGTGCGGCCACACCGTCACGGTCGAGGAGGTCCAGGACATGGTCGAGGACCAGATCATGGCCAAGGGCGCCTTCTCCGTTGCGCGCAACTACATCACCTACCGCTATGTGCAGGGCCTCAAGCGCCAGAACAACACGACGGACGACAAGATCCTGTCGCTCATCGAGTGCAACAACGAAGAGGTCAAGCAGGAGAACTCCAACAAGAACCCCACGGTCAACTCCGTCCAGCGCGACTACATGGCCGGCGAGGTCTCCAAGGACCTCACGATGCGTATGCTGCTGCCCGAAGACGTCGTGCAGGCGCACAACGAGGGCATCATCCACTTCCATGACTCTGACTACTACGCCCAGCACATGCACAACTGCGACCTTGTGAACCTCGAGGACATGCTGCAGAACGGCACCGTCATCTCGGGCACCCTCATCGAGAAGCCCCATAGCTTCTCGACGGCCTGCAACATCGCCACGCAGATCATCGCCCAGGTGGCCTCCTCGCAGTACGGCGGCCAGTCCATCTCGCTCACGCACCTCGCCCCGTTCGTCGAGGTCAGCCGCCAGAAGATTCGTCGCGAGGTCCTGCGCGAGCTCGAGGAGCTTGGCGTCGAGGCCTCCGAGCAGAAGGTTCGCGACGTGGTAGAGAACCGCCTCGTCGACGAGATTCGCCGCGGCGTCCAGACAATCCAGTACCAGGTCGTGACCCTCATGACCACCAACGGCCAGGCGCCGTTCGTGACTGTCTTCATGTACCTCAACGAGGCCCGCAGCGCCCAGGAGAAGCACGACCTCGCGCTCATCATCAAGGAGACGCTGCGCCAGCGCTACGAGGGCGTCAAGAACGAGGCCGGCGTGTGGATCACGCCCGCGTTCCCCAAGCTCATCTACGTGCTCGAGGACGACAACATCGAGCCCGGCCAGAAGTACTACTACCTCACCGAGCTCGCCGCCAAGTGCACGGCCAAGCGCATGGTGCCCGACTACATCTCCGAGAAGAAGATGCGCGAGCTCAAGCTCTCCGCGGGCGAGAAGCCGGGCGAGGGCGACTGCTACACCTGCATGGGCTGCCGCAGCTTCCTGACGCCCGACCGTTCGGGCAACGGCTTTGACAACGTGGCTCACGCGCTCAACTACGACCCCAGCAAGCCCAAGTACTACGGGCGCTTCAACCAGGGCGTCGTCACCATCAACCTGCCTGACGTGGCGCTGTCCTCCGGCGGCGACGTCGACAAGTTCTGGAAGATCTTCGAGGAGCGCCTAGAGCTGTGCCACAAGGCCCTGCGCTGCCGCCACGAGCGCCTCAAGGGCACTCTGTCCGACGCCGCGCCCATCCTGTGGCAGTACGGCGCGCTGGCCCGCCTGCCCAAGGGCGCCACGATCGACCCGCTGCTCTACAGTGGCTACTCCACGATCAGCTTGGGCTACGCCGGCCTCTACGAGTGCGTCAAGTACATGACGGGCCACTCGCACACCGAACCCGAGGCCACGCCGTTTGCCCTCTCGGTCATGCAAAAGATGAACGACAAGTGCACCGAGTGGAAGTCTGCCGAGAACATCGACTACTCGCTCTACGGCACGCCGCTCGAGTCGACCACCTACAAGTTCGCCAAGTGCCTCCAGCGCCGCTTCGGCGTGGTCGAGGGCATCACCGACCACGGCTACATCACGAACTCCTATCACGTTAACGTGCGCGAGAACATCGACGCGTTCACCAAGCTCAAGTTCGAGAGTGAGTTCCAGCGCTTGTCGCCGGGCGGAGCCATCTCCTACGTCGAGGTGCCCAACATGCAGGACAACCTCGAGGCCGTCATGAGTGTGCTGCACTACATCTACGACAACATCATGTACGCCGAGCTCAACACCAAGAGCGACTACTGCCAGGTGTGCGGCTACGACGGCGAGATCAAGATTGTGGAGGACGACGGCAAGCTCGTGTGGGAGTGCCCGCACTGCGGCAACCGCGATCAGAGCAAGCTCAACGTCGCCCGTCGCACCTGCGGCTATATTGGCACGCAGTTCTGGAACCAGGGCCGCACCGAGGAGATTCGCGACCGCGTTCTGCACCTTTAGTAGTAAGCTCTACAACTGTTTGAACTAGCTCGGGCGACCTCGCGACGTGACTCGCGGGGCCGCCCGATTGACGTAGCTCGCCTGGGTCGGGCCTCTGCGAAGGGACATTGCGCATGAACTATGGCGCCATCAAGTACTGCGACATCGCCAACGGCGTGGGCGTGCGGACCTCCCTGTTCGTCTCGGGATGCCGCGTGCACTGCCCGGGCTGCTTCAACGGCGAGGCCCAGGACTTCGACTACGGCCTGCCCGTGACCCGCGAGGTCGTCGACGGCATCATCGAGAGTTTGCGCCCCAGCTACATCCGTGGCCTGTCGCTTCTGGGCGGCGACCCCATGGAGCCCGAGCACCAGGCCGAGCTTGTGCAGATCGTCGAGCGCGTTGCCCTCGAGCTGCCCGACAAGGACGTCTGGTGCTACACCGGCTACGTCTACGACCGCGACCTCGTGCCAGGCGGTCGCCGCTACGTCGAGGGCGTCACGGACCGCCTGCTCGACGGCATCGACGTGCTGGTCGACGGTCCCTTCATCGAGGCCGAGAAGGACATCACGCTGCGCTTTCGCGGCTCGGCCAACCAGCGCCTCATCGACCTGGCAGCGACGCGCGCCACGGCCACGGCCGACAACCCCGCCGGCGACATCGTGATCTGGAGCGATGGCGAGGTCTTTGGCACCCACCACATGTAGGGCTGGGGAGCCCCTGGCCCGTTTGGCGACCCGTCACGCGCGAAACCGTCGCCAATCGTCTTGCATTCACAGAATATGAGTAGACCCGCCTTCCCGGATGCACCGTGGGAGGCGGGTCCTTTGCTAGGCAGATGGGGTGCTAGCGGCTACATCCCGAGGTGGGCGGCCATGTCGAGGATGGCTTTGCGGTAGCCCTCGATGCCCAGGCCGGTGATCGTCTCGAAGCAGGCCTTGCGCACGTAGGAGACCTGGCGGAAGTCCTCGCGCTCCTCGACCTTTGAGATGTGGACCTCGACGCAGGGAATCTGCACGGCCTTGAGGGCGTCGAGGATGGCAACCGAGGTGTGCGTGTAGGCGGCAGGGTTCATCACGATGCCATCATAGGTGCCAAGGGCCGCCTGGATCTCGTCGACGATGGCGCCCTCGTGGTTGCTCTGGAAGCAGCGGACGTTGGCAAAGCCCGCCTCGGCGGCCGCCGCCTTGCAGGTGCGCACGAGCGCCGCGTAGTCGGCCTTGCCGTAGATGGCGGGCTCGCGGATGCCCAGCATGTTGATGTTGGGGCCGTTGATGACGAGCAGGGCGCGGCCGCGCTTCTCGGGCGATGCGGCGACCTTCGAGGTCTTGGAGCCGTCGTCGAGGAAGGCGCGCAGCGCGTCGAGGTCCTCCTTGCCCAGGCGCTCGTCGTTGATGGCGGCGCGCTGCTGGGCGCGGTAGGAGCTGCGGTGGCCCGGCGTGATGACGACGCGGCTCTTGGGCTTGTCGTCTTTCTCGGACTTGCCCAGGGCCTTCTCGACAATCTTGTCGGTGGGGATGGACTCGAAGGGGTTGTCGCATGTGCCCGCGGGGTCGCCGACGCCCACGCCGGACTGCAGCGCGAACTCGCGCGACACGCCCTCGATCGCGGCGGGGCCAAGCACGACCTCGATGCCGGTGTTGCCGTGCGGCACGACGCCCAGCACGCCACGGATGGCGGTGATGTCGCTCGTGGTCACGAGCGAGCTGTCTGCCAGGGTAAGCCTGAGGCGCGTGAGGCAGGTCATGACGTGCCTCACGTTTGCCTTTCCTCCCACGGCGGTGAGAATCTTGGCCGCGACTTCCCTGTACTCCATGGTGCAAATCCTTCCCTTGGTGCCCGCGGCACCTCGAGCCGCAAAAATACTCAAAGCATACTAGTTAAATAGGCTTAGCCTATCAATGTGTCGTAACGGTCACAAACCGCTAACGGACGATATTGCGGGGTAAGCGGAGACGCTACAGGGAGAGCCTGCGCATGATCTCCTGCGCGTCGCCTCGGGCAGACCCCGTGCACGCGACGACCTCGTCTGCCCAGGCGCGGTAGAGGGGCATGCGCTCGGCCGCCAGCGCCTCGATGCCGCGCGACTTCGAGATGGGGCGCCCCTTGCTCGAGAGCTGGTCGAGCTTGCGGTCGACCATCACGACGGTCGAGTTCTGGCGGAGCAGGTCGCGGTTCTCGGGGCGCGTCACGACGCCGCCGCCGCACGAGATGACCAGCCCGCTGTCTCTTGCGACCTCGGAGAGCGCCTGCGTCTCCATCGCGCGGAAGGCCTGCTCGCCGTCCGTCTCGATGACCTCGGCGGGGGTGCGGCCAAAGCGCTCGGAGAAGTTGACGTCCATGTCGACGAACGTGCGGCCGCAAAGCTCGGCGAGGTTGCGTCCGGCGCTCGTCTTGCCGCTGCCCGGCATGCCAATGAGCGCGACGTTTCTGCTCGAGCGCATGAGGCGCTCGTTGATGCTGCTGATGAGGCCCTCGTCGAGCTCGCGTCCCTGCCACATGCTGCTCGACAGCCACGCCTGGCCCACGAGCATCACGAGTCCGCTCTCGGAGGGCACGCCCATGCGCTCGGCGGCGAGCATGATGCCCGTGTGCTCGGGGTTGTAGACGACGTCGATGACGCCGCGCAACCCCGTGATGTGGGCGAGGGTGTCGTCGTCGAGGGGCGAGGCGGGGCAGTTGGGGTACATGCCCACGGGGGTGGTGTTCACGATGAGGGCGGCGTCCGCGTGGCGGGTTGCGACGCCCTCGTAGGTCTCGTCGCCGTGGCGCGAGATCACGACGGGCATGACGCCCACGTCCTCGAGTGCGCAGACGATGGCGCGGCTGGCGCCGCCCGAGCCCAGCACGAGGGCCTTCGCGCCTTGGATGGCGCCCAGGCCGCCCAGGTGCCGCTCGCAGAAGCGCTTGAGCGTCCAGGCGAAGCCGAACATGTCGGTGTTGTCGCCGATGATGCGGCCGCGCTCGTCATGCAGCAGCGTGTTGACGGCGCCGATGCGCGCGGCGGTGGGCCGCAGCTCGTCGACGAGCGGGATGAGGTCGCGCTTGTAGGGGATGGTGCAGTTGAGGCCCTTCCAGGAGCCCTCGCGCACGAACGCGGCAAGCTCGTCGGGCTCGAGCTCGATGAGCTCGTAGGGGGTCGTTCCCAGCCCCTCGTGGATCTGGGGGCTCCAGCTGTGCTTGAGCGTGCGGCCCAGAAGGCCGTAGGTCACCGGGGTGTGCGGCGCGCGCTCAGCGCCCTTCTCGGCCGCCACCTACACCAGCTCCGTGTAGCTGCCGAGGTAGCGATACTCCTCGCAGACGTCGTCGAGCGAGGCGATGAGCTTGGGGAATTCGGGCGCCGCCACCGAGCAGTCGACGTCGAAGTAGAACATGAAGTCGAAGTCCGAGTTGGGAATCGGGCGGCTCTCGAGCTTGAGGAGGTTCACGTCGAGGGCGTAGAAGCGGGCGAGGACCTTGTAGAGGCTGCCCGGGTCGTTGGGCGTCACGACCATGAGCGAGGTGCGGTCGGCGCCGGGGTAGATCTCGAGGTTCTTGGAGATGCAGGCGAAGCGCGTGTAGTTGGCGTCGGAGTCCTGCACGGAGCGGGCGAGGGACACCAGGTTGTAGAGCTCGGCACAGCTGCGGCTCGAAAGGGCTGCGACGTCGGTGCGGCCGCTCTCGGCCACCATCTTGGCGGCCGCGGCGGTGTTCTCGACCACGTGCACTGTCATCTCGGGGTGCTGGGCGAGGAAGCCCTTGCACTGGGCAATGGCCTGTTGGTGGCTATAGACGTCGGTGATGCCGCCAATCTTGGCTCCGGGAAGGGCCAGCAGGTTGTGGTCGACCTTGATGCGCACCGAGCGCACGATCGAGAACTTGTGACGCATCATGAGGTCGTAGACCTGGTTGACGGTGCCTGCGGTGGAGTTCTCGACCGGCAGCACGCCATAGCGGCAGAAGCCCTCGTCGACCGCGCGGAAGACGCCCTCCCACGAGTCGAAGTAGCTGATCTTCGCGCGCTTGAAGAGGCGGTCGGCGGCGTGCTGGGAGTAGGCGCCCTCGACGCCCTGGCAGGCCACGAAGGCGTCCTGCGGGAAGAGTGCGGGCGTGCCCGCGATGGCGCTCTCGATGGCGTCCGCGAGCTCGCTCTTGTTGTTGAGCTCGGCGCTCTGCTCGGAGCGCGAGATCTCCATGATGAGACTGAAGAGCACCTGCGAGTAGTCGCGGAGCTTCTCGGGGAACATCGTGGCGACGTCGGCGAGCTTGGCGCGCTCGCGGCCGCGGTCGAGGATGGGCTTGCCGCTCGCTCGCTTGTACTCGGCGACCTCGTGCGTGCATTGCATGCGCTGCGCGAACAGCTCGCAGATCTGGGTGTCGATGGCGTCGATGCGGCTGCGGATTTCTGAGAGGTCAGCCATGGTGCTCCAAACGTTCTAGCTGGGATTACTTGGTGGTGGTCTCAAGGGTTGCGGCGGCAGGCACAGCGTAGGCGCCGTCATCGACGAGCGCGTCGAGCAAGGCGAGCGCGCAGGCCGCCTCAACGACGGGCACGGCCCTGGGGACGATGCAGGGGTCGTGGCGCCCGTGGACCACAAGGTCGGCGTTCTCGCCCAGGGCGAGGTCGACGCTGTCCTGGCGCTTGCCGATCGAGGGCGTGGGCTTTACGGCCGCGCGCCAGACGATGGGCATGCCCGTGGAGATGCCGCCCAGGATGCCGCCGGCGTTGTTGGTGGTGGTGACGACCGCGCCGCCCCTCTCGCGCCAGGGGTCGTTGTTCTGCGACCCACGCAGGGCGGCCGCCCCAAAGCCGGCGCCAAACTCGACGCCCTTCACGGCCGGGATGCCATAGGTGAGCGCCGCGATGCGGTTCTCGAGGCCGTCGAACATCGGGTCGCCCACGCCTGCAGGCATGCCGTAGACGGCGCACTCGATGACGCCGCCCACGGAGTCAAGCTCGCCCTTTGCGGCAAGCACGCTCTCGTGCATGGCGCGGGCGGCCCCAGCGTCGATGCAGGGAAGCTCGTTTGAGAGGATGGCCTTTCGCTGGGTGGGGTCATAGGCGAGGTCGTTCAGGGTGGCGTCCGTCACGCGCTCGGGGCCGAGCTGGGCGATGTGGGCCACGACGTGGATGTTCATGGCGGCGAGGGCCTGCTGGGCGATGCCGCCCGCGATGCACAGCGGGGCGGTGAGGCGGCCCGAGAAGTGGCCGCCGCCCGCGACGTCGTGGTGGTTGCCGTAGCGAACGAAGGCCGGGTAGTCGGCGTGGCCGGGGCGCGGCACGCGGCGCAGGCCGTCGTAGTCCTGGCTGCGGGTGTTGGTGTTCTCGATGATGGCCGAGAGGGGCGCGCCGCAGGTGTGGCCGTCGACGAGGCCCGAGAGGATGCGCGGGCGGTCGGGCTCGCGGCGGGCGGTCGAGGTGTCGGAGCGGCCGGGCGCGCGGCGCTCGAGGAAGCCCTGCAGCTCGTCGAGGTCGACTTCGATGCCGGCGGGCAGGCCCTCGACGGTGCAGCCGATGGCCTCGGAGTGGGACTGGCCAAAGATCGTGAGGCGAACGCTGTGGCCGATGGATGACGCCATGGCTAGCCCTCCCTGGTCACGAGGCCGCCCAGCTTGGCATAGTCCTCGAAGAAGGCGGGGTAGGACTTCTGCACGCACTCGGCGCCGTGGATGGTCACGGGTGCGGTGCAGCGGGTGGCGGCGATGGCGGCCATCATCGCGATGCGGTGGTCGTTCGCGGCGTCGACCTCGCCGCCGTCGAGCGCCTCGCGACCCTCGATGACGATGTCGTCGCCCTCGCTCGTGATGTTGGCTCCGAGGGCCGAGAGGCCGGCGCATACGGTCTCGATGCGGTCGGACTCCTTGAGGCGCAGACGGCCGCAGCCCGTGAGTCGCGTGGTGCCCGGGGCGAGCGCGGCCACGGCGGCGAGGGGCGGCACGAGATCGGGGAAGTCGGAGACGTTCATCTCGCAGGCGCAGGGGGCGCCGGCCGAGACGCTCGCAGTGCCGCCCGAGCGCTCGACGCGAGCGCCGAGCTTGGCGAGCGCGGCGAGCATCGAGCGGTCGCCCTGGCGGCTTGCGAGGTCAAGGGCGCTCACCGACACGCCCTTGCCCAGGGCGCCCGCGGCCAGCCAGAAGCCGGCGTTGGACCAGTCACCCTCGACGGTGATCTGCCCGCAGGAGGTGTAGGGGGTGGCGGGGGAGACCACGAAGCGCGTGACGCGCTGGCCCGCCGTGTTGACGTCGCGGATCTCCTCGACGTGCACGCCAAAGGAGCGCAGGGCGCTCGTGGTGAGGTTTACGTAGGGGCGGCTCTCGACAGGCTCGGTGACGCACACCTCGGAGGGGCCGTCGAGCAGGGGCGACGCGAGCAGAAGGCCGCTGATGTACTGCGAGCTCACGTTGCCCGGCAGCTCGAAGCGCCCGGCGCGCAGGGTGCCCGACGTCGCGAGCGGGAAGCTGCCCTGTTCGCTGAGGTCGCAGCCGCCGGCGATGAGCTCCTCGTAGAGCGGGGAGAGCGGGCGGTCGGCGAGGCGGCCATGGCCCGTGAGCGATGCGTTGCAGCCAAGGGCACAGGCCACGGGCAGCATGAAGCGAAGGGTCGAGCCAGACTCGCCGCAGTCGAGCAGCGCGCCCGTCGTTGCCTGGCGCCTGTTGTCGGTGGCCGAGGTGCCGGGAATGGGCGTGACCTTGAGCTGGTCGCCCTCGCGTACGACACGTGCGCCCAGGGCCTCGAGGCAGGCGATAGTGGCCTCGATGTCCTTCGAGGTCGTGGTGCACGTGATCGTGGTGGGTCCGGGGCAGAGGGCCGCGCAGATGAGCAGCCTGTGGGCCATGGACTTGCTCGCGATGGCGTCGATGGTGCCCGTGAGCTCGCGTGGGTTTATCTGTACGTCCATGTGGGCTTGCGTCTCCTTGGGATGGATCTTCTGGTTTAGGCGAGGTGTGCCGTCGTTCCGCAGGTGGCAGTGCCGCAGCCTGCGTCGACGAGCTCTGCGAACTCGCCCATCGACATGCGGCGCACCTCGACGGAGCCGATGGCGCGCGGCAGCACGACGTTCACGCCGTCTCCGTGACGCTTCTTGTCGGAGTGCGCGAGTCGCACGACCGTCTCGTGGTCAAGGTCAGTGTCGGTGGGAAGCCCGTGTGCGGCAACGACGCGCTCGATGCGCTCGCTGTCCTGCTTGGCGAGCTCTCCCATTGCGGCGGCCGCGCGGGCGATGGCGCATAGGCCAAGGGCTACGCAGGTGCCATGGCCAAGGGTGAAGTCGCTCGCGGCCTCAACGGCGTGACCAATCGTGTGGCCGAGGTTGAGCGTCTGGCGCAGGCCTCGCTCCCGCTCGTCGGCGTCGACCACGTTGCGCTTGATTTCGACGTTTCGCGCGATGATGTCCGCGAGCATGGCTTCGTCGTATCCAGGCGCGTTGAGCGGCTTGGTCTCGAGGCTTTCGAAGAGGTTCGGGTCTGCCAGTACGCCGTGTTTGATGACCTCGCCGCAAGAGTCGGTGAAGAGATCGTGGCCGATCGTGGAGAGGCAGCGGGGGTCTGCGATAACGACGCGGGGCTGCCAGAAGGCGCCCGCGAGGTTTTTCCCGGCCGCAAGGTCGATGGCCGTCTTGCCGCCCACCGACGAGTCGACCATGGCTAGCAGGCTCGTGGGAATCTGCGCCACGGCGCAACCGCGCATGTAGCTGGCGCCGGCAAACCCCGCGATGTCTCCGGTGACGCCGCCGCCCAGGGCAACGATCACATCATCACGGGTAAGGCCCGCCTCGGCAGCCGCCTCGAGGCAAGCCGCCCAGGTACCGGCGCGTTTGGAGGCCTCGCCAGCCGGGAAGATATGGCTCGAAACCTCGTATCCGGCGCTTACGAGAGAGGAGGCAACGCGCTCGAGGTAGAGCGGAGCAACGTTGGTCTCGGAGACGACGAGCGCATGCTCGCCGCCGGCCGCCTTGGAAATGAGCTCGCCGCAAGAGTCGAGAATGCCGGGTACCACATACACGTCGTAGGTGCGTGATGTCGTGCTTACGCGAACGACCTTGCCAGACGGCTTGTTGCCGCTACCCATCTAGACCTCGGCCTCCTTCTCGTCGGCGCGCTTGATGCGGTCGCCCTCGGCCAGAAGCTCGGTGAGCCTCTGGGCGTCTCGGGCCTCGAGCGCGTCCTTGTACTGGTTGAGCGCGTCGACGAGCGTGCTAATCTCAGCTGCGAGGTTGTCGGCGTCGTCGAGGAACAGCTCGCACCACATCGTGGGGTTGAGCCTCGCCACGCGGGTGAGGTCGCGGTAGGAGCCCGCGGCAAAGCCCTTGCGATGGGCGAGCGTTGGGCTCTTGACGTAGGCGTTCGACACGACGTGCGCGAGCTGGGAGGTGTAGGCAATGACCTCGTCGTGGCGCTCGGGGGTCGTCACGGTGAACTTGTCAAAGCCACAGGGGGCGAGCAGGTCCTCCAGGCGGTCGACGAGCGCGAGGCACGCCACGCCACGAATCTCGGGCGGAGGGCAAACCACCATGGGCGCGCCCTCGAACATGTTGGCGCGCGAGTGCGCGTAGCCGGAGAACTGGGTGCCCGCCATCGGGTGGCAGCCCACGAAGGTGATGCCGCTCTTTCGGGCGATGTCAAAGCACGGCTCGCAGATGGAGCGCTTGACGCCGCCCGTGTCGATCACGATGGCGTCCGGGCTCACGAGCAAGGCGTGGCTCTCCAGCCAGTCGACGCACGCCTTGGGGTAGCAGGCGAGAACGATGAGCTCGCAGGTGCCAACGAGCTCGTCGGTGAGCCTGCCCGCGGTCGTCTCGATCGCGGCGAAGGTCTCGATGTCTTCGTTGAGGTCGAAGGCGTAGACCTCGTGGCCCCCGCGTGCCATGGCGCGGGCGATGGAGCCGCCGATGAGGCCCAGGCCAACGATGCCCACTCTGCCCTCGATTATGGCTGCAACCTGCGGTTTATTGCTCTTCTCGTCCACGCTACTCAACCTCCATGGTCACAGCCTCGCGCACCTTGGCGATACGCGCCATGGCATCGCGGAACTGCTCGGGCGTGAGTGCCTGGGCGCCGTCAGACCAGGCGTGCTTGGGGTCGTCGTGGACCTCGATCTCGAGGCAGTCGGCGCCAGCGGCGGTCGCGGCGAGCGCCATCGGCGTCACGTAGCGGGTATGGCCCGTGGCGTGGCTGGGGTCGGCGCAGACCGGCAGGTGGGTGAGGCCGTGGAGCACGGGGATGGCGTTGAGGTCGAAGGAGTTGCGCGTGCGCGTCTCGAACGTGCGGATGCCGCGCTCGCAGACTATGACATTGGGGTTGCCCTCGCTCATGATGTACTCGGCGGCCATGAGCAGCTCGTCGATGGTGCCGGCGATGCCGCGCTTGAGCAGGATGGGCGTCTGGGTCTTGCCGACCTCCTTGAGCAGGGGGAAGTTCTGGGCGTTGCGCGCGCCGATCTGCCAGACCTCGATGTTTCGCGAGAGGAACTTGTCGACGTCGCGCGGGTCCATGATCTCGGTCACGATGGGCATGTCGAGCTCGTCGCGGGCGGCGCACAGGATGTCGAGGCCCTCCTCGCCCATGCCCTGGTAGGCGTAGGGGGAGGTGCGGGGCTTGTAGGCGCCGCCGCGCAGCATCGTGGCGCCGGCGGCCTTGACCTCGCGCGCGATGCGGATGAGGTTGTCTCCCTCGACCGAGCAGGGACCCGCGATGACGTTGAAGGTGCCGCCTCCCACCTTGACGCCGTGGCCGCAGTCGACCACCGTGTCGAGCGGGTGGAACTTGCGGTTGGCGCGCTTGAATGGCTCGGAGACGCGCTGGACGCGCTCGATGATGTCCATGCCCTCGATGAGGTACGGGTCAACCTGGGTGGTGTCGCCCACCAGACCGATGATCGTGGTGTTATCACCCTTGGAGATGTGGGCGGAGAGGCCCTTGCTCTCGATCCAGCTTACGAAGTGGCCTACCTGTTCCGGCGTTGCCGTGTCCTTGACGACTGCGATCATCGTTCCCCCTCTGTGCGGCGTCCGCGCTTGAGTTTTCCTTAGTTGACCGATGGTACTACATATAGGTGCCGCTGCCCGACCTCGCAGCCGCTATGGCTTGACAAAAATGGGTCTCTCGGAGATGGGCTTTCCTCATTAAGGGTGAAAGGAACGTGCACACAAAAAACGGCCCCATCGCTGGGGCCGTTTATAAGCGAATGGTGCTCTCTGTGGGATTCGAACCCGCGACCTTTCGCTCCGGAGGCGAACGCTCTATCCAGCTGAGCTAAGAGAGCTTGCGAGTGCAGTATAGCCCAAGCCGGGTGGTCGGGGGAGACGGGCCTTCACTCTGGCCCTTCGCTATGCGTGCGGCATGCCCCCCTTGCCTACGTTTCAGTTCTGTAAGCAGTCGGGGGCGAGCGTGCCGAAACGCCCCCGACCCCGTACAATGGACGTTCGCATCTTCTTTGAGGGGAGTGCCCTTGTCCAACACCGAAGCGCCCGACATCGTGGCGCCCGAGATTTCCGGCCTCACGCCCGCCGAGGTCGAGGCCCACGTCGCCGACGGCCTCGTGAACTCATACGGCGGCCCCACCACCAAGTCGGTGGGCCAGATTGTGTGCGAGCACCTCTTCACGCTGTTTAACGGCGTCAATGCGGTGCTGGCCGGCCTTGTCGCGTTCACGGGCTCCTGGCGAAACCTCTCATACCTCGTCGTGATCTTCGCGAACCTCTTCATCGGCGTCTACCAGGAGGTCCGCTCGAAGCGCACCATCGACAAGCTTTCGATTCTGGCGGAGCGTCCCGTCTGCGTGCGCCGCGGCGGCGCCGACGCCTACGTCGCGCACGACGACGTCGTGCTCGACGAAGTCCTGGTGCTGCGCCGCGGCGACCAGGTGCCGGCCGATGCCGAGGTCATCTGGGGCGAGGCGGGCCTCAACGAGAGCCTCCTCACCGGCGAGAGCAAGCCCGTCACCAAGCTTGCCGGCTCCGAGCTCATGAGCGGCAGCTTCCTTGACTCGGGCCTCGTGCTGGCGCGCGTCACGCGCGTGGGCGCCGACTCGTACGCCTCGCGGATTAACGCCGAGGCCAAGTACGTCAAGAAGGTCAAGTCCGAGATCATGGCCACGCTCAACATGATTATCCGTGCGGCCACGTGGCTGCTTGCGCCCATTGGCCTTGCGCTCTTCCTACGCACCCTCAACGACGGCTCTACGGTCAACCAGTCGATTCTCACGACAGTCGCGGCGCTCGTGGGCATGATTCCCCAGGGCCTCGTGCTGCTTACCTCCACGGTGCTCGCCATCTCGGCCGCGCGCCTCGCGAATGATCACGTGCTCGTGCAACAGTTCTACTGCATCGAGGCACTCGCCCGCGTGGACGTGCTGTGCCTCGACAAGACGGGCACCATCACCTCGGGCTCCATGGACTTCGAGCGTGCCGTGGGCGTGGATGGTGCCACCTCGTCCGACGTCGAGCTTGCCGCGGCGAGCGTGGTGCGCGCGAGCGCCCACGATGCCAACGAGACGGCTACGGCCATCATTCGCCACGCCTCCGAGGTTGGCATCGCCGCCCCCGAGGCGGCCCGCGCCATCGGTTTCTCGAGCGCCCGCAAGTACTCGGGCTGCGTCATGCCCAGCGGCCGCGCCCTCGTGATGGGTGCCGCCCAGTTCGTCTTTGCCGCTGGCGTGCCCGAGCCCATCTCGCAGGCCCTCGCGAACGCCAACGAGCACGAGCGCTGCCTGGCCATCGCCGAGTGCGACGGATTCGACGACGAGGGCGCCATCATCGGCGAGCCCAGGGCCCTTGGCATCCTCACACTCTCCGACCACATCCGCTCGAATGCGCCCGACACGATCCGCTACTTCGTCGAGCAGGGCGTCCAGCTCAACGTCATCTCCGGCGACGACCCGCGCACGGTCTCGAGCATCGCCGCCGAGGCGGGCGTCCCCGACGCCGACCGGTGGGTCGACGCCTCGACGCTCACCACGCCCGAGCAGCTTAAGCTTGCCGCGGTCACCTACCGCGTGTTCGGCCGCGTCACGCCGCAGCAGAAGCGCGAGCTCGTGCAGGCCTTGCGCGCCGCCGGCCACACCGTCGCGATGACGGGCGACGGCGTGAACGACGTCCTCGCCCTGCGCGAGGCCGACTGCTCGGTGGCCATGGCCTCGGGCTCCGACGCCGCGCGCAACGTCGCTGAGGTGGTGCTCGTCGACAACGACTTCGCCCACATGCCGTCTGTCGTGGCGGAGGGCCGCCGCTCCATCAACAACCTGCAGCGCTCTGCCTCGCTCTTCCTGGTCAAGACGGTCTTCTCGGCGGTTCTCGCGATCCTGTGCGCGTTCATCCCGCCCTATCCGTTCCAGCCGGTGCAGATGTCGCTCATCTCGGCCGCCATCATCGGCATCCCGTCGTTCGTGCTGGCGCTCGAGCCCAACCACGAGCGCGTGCGCGGCAGCTTCCTGGGCAACGTCCTTGCGCGTTCGGTGCCCGGCTCCATCGCGGTCATCGTGGCCGTGGGCCTCGCGAGCGGCCTGCTCGAGCGCTTTGGCCTCAACCGCGAGCAGATCTCGACGGTGTGCGTCGTGCTCACGAGCCTCGTGGGCTTTGCCCTCATCGTGCGCATCTCGCTGCCGCTCAACGCCCTGCGCAGCGCGCTTCTCGTCGTGGTCGTGGGCATCGTGGTGCTGGGCTGCACCGTTGCGGGTCCCTTCTTCGACATCGTGCCCTACGACCTCGTCATGACCATCGCGACGCTCGTCATCGGTGCGCTCGCGCTCGTCATCTTCAACGTCCTGTTCAACCGAGGCATCAGGCTCGTCTCGGAAGATGCGGGGTACGAGAACTTCATGAAGTCCATCGAGAGCCTCAGGGAGACGAACCATGAGCAAGAGTCAAAGTAACTTTGGTGAGGACTTCGCCGTCGCCGTCGCCGCGGCCCGATCCGGCCGCGAGCTCGATGTGGCGGGCGTCGCCTCGCGCATCGTTGACGTCTCCGGCATCCCCGGCGCTGACAAGCTCCCGGCCTGCCTCGTGGCCCTGCTCGAGAACGTGATCCGCCGCGCCGAGACCGACGAGGACGCCCTGCGCGCCGCCGAGCGCATCGTCTCCGCGAGCGAGGCCGGCGCCGCCGGCGACGAGATCGAGTTCATGCCCGCCCGCGTGCTCTTCCAGGACTTCACGGGTGTGCCCGTCTTCGTGGACTTCGCCGCCATGCGCGACGCCATGGTCGAGCGTGGGGGAGACCCGCGTGTCGTGAACCCGCGCATTCCCTGCACGCTCGTCATCGACCACTCCGTCTGTGCCGACGTGGCCGACGGGGACGATGCGGCCGGGCAGAACCTCGCCATCGAGGCCTCGCGCAACCGCGAGCGTTTCGCCTTCCTCAAGTGGGCGAGCCACTCCTTCGACAACGTGCAGATCGTGCCGCCGGGACGCGGCATCTGCCACCAGCTCAACATCGAGCGTTTCTGCCAGGTCGTCACCACCGACGCCCTGTGGGAGGGCGAGGGCAGCCTCTGCTGCTTCGACACCGTTGTGGGCACCGACTCGCACACCCCCACGGCCAATGGCATCGGCGTGCTTGGCTGGGGCGTGGGCGGCATCGAGGCCGAGGCCGCGGCCCTGGGCCAGCCCATCTCGATGCGCGTTCCCGAGGTCGTGGGCCTGCACCTCACGGGCAGGCTCGCCAACGGCGTCTCGGCCATGGACCTTGCGCTCACGGTTGCCCAGCGTCTGCGTGCCGAGGGCGTCGTGGGCTGCCTCGTCGAGGCCTTTGGCGAGGGCGTATCGACCTTGAGCGTGACTCAGCGCGCCTGCGTCTCCAACATGACGCCCGAGTACGGCGCCACCTCGACGCTCTTCCCGGTCGATGACAACGTGCTCGACTACCTGCTCCTCACCGGCCGCGACGCTGCGCAGGTCGCCCTCGTCGAAGCCTACGCCATGGCCCAGGGCGTCTTCGGCGCCTCCGAGGGTCGTCGCTACGCGCGCGTGGTCGAGCTCGACCTCTCCCAGGTCGAGCTGTCGCTCGCCGGCCCCTCGCGCCCGCACAACCGCGTGACGCCCGCCGGCCTCAAGGAGCGCTTTGAGGGCGTTTCCGCCGAGCACGGCCACGGCGACATGAGCGATTCCTGGAACGTCGCCTGCGCCGACGGCTCCACCCACAAGCTTCACCACGGCGCCCTCGCCATCGCCGCCATCACGAGCTGCACCACGGCCACCGACCCCGCCATGATGGTCGCGGCCGGCCTCGCCGCACGCCACGCCCGCGAGGCGGGCCTTACGGCCAAGCCCTGGGTCAAGCGCATCCTTGCCCCCGGCTCCCATGCCGCCGCCCTCATCCTCAAGCGCGCCGGCCTTCTCGACGACCTGCGCGCCGTGGGCTTCTTCACCTGCGGCTTTGGCTGCATGAGCTGCATCGGAAACTCCGGCGAAATTCTGCCGTGCCTCAAGCCCCTCGCCGCCGACATGGAACTCACGAGCGTGCTCTCGGGCAACCGCAACTTCGACGGCCGCATATCGCCCGACGTTGCGCAGAACTTCCTCGCCCAGCCAGCCCTCGTCGTCGCCTACTCGCTCGTGGGCACGATGGACGTCGACCTCTCTCGCGAGCCCGTGGGCACGCGTGCCGACGGCAGTCCGGTCATGCTCGCAGACATCATGCCCACCACGGCAGAGATTTCTGAGGTCTTAGCCCAGGTGCTCGACCCCGAGGTCTACGCGCAGGGGTCTGCAAACCTGCTCGAGGGGGAGCGCTCCTGGAACGAAATCGAGGTGGGGAAGTCGGCCACCTTCGCCTGGGACGAGGGCTCCACCTACGTGCGCCGTCCGCCCTACTTCGAGATCGCGCGCAGGCAGGGCCACGTTGGCGTCAGCGGCGCCCGCGCCTTGTGCCTGTTTGGCGACTTCGTGACCACTGACCACATCTCGCCGGCCGGTGCGATCACGGCCGGCTCGCCCTGCGCCCGCTACCTGCGCGAGCGCGGCGTGGCCGATGCCGACTTCAACACCTACGGCTCGCGCCGCGGCAACCACGAGTGCATGGCGCGTGGCACCTTCGCCAACGTCAAGCTCGACAACAGGCTCGCCGGCACGACCGGACCCGTGACGCTCGACCAGACGTGCGGCGAGGTTAAGAGCGTTTTCGACGCCGCCGAGTCCTACGAGGCCGCGGGCACGCCGCTCGTCATCGTCGCCGGCCGCATGTACGGCTCGGGCTCGAGCCGCGACTGGGCCGCCAAGGGCCCGCTGCTGCTGGGGGTGCGCGCCGTCATCGCCCAGAGCTTCGAGCGCATCCACCGCTCCAACCTCGTGCAGATGGGAATCCTACCGCTCGAGTTTATTGATGGACAGAGTGCGCAGGAGCTTGGCCTCACCGGCACGGAGGTCTACGATATCGAGCCCGTGGACCTTGCGGGCGGCCTGCCCGCGCGTCGCCGCACCACCGTCACCGCCACGCGCGCCGACGGCACCAAGGTGACGTTCGACTGCACCGTGCGCGTCGACACCGCCCTCGAGGGAGCCTTCCTTCGCAGCGGCGGCATCCTTCCCTACGTCTTGGAGGACCTTTCGTGAAGTGCCCTGCCTGCGGCTCTGAAATCGCCGACGGCCAAGATATCTGCCCCGCGTGCCACGCGAACCTCGCGGCTACGCGCGTGATGCCCAAGCTCACCGGCTCATGGTGTCCCTCCTGCGGGGCCCTCGTGCCAGCGGGGCAGCAGGTCTGCCCCTCGTGCGGCATGCCCGTCGACACGACGGGAGCCACGCGCGTGGCCGACGAACTCGAGCGCCGACGCTCCGAAGAGCTGCGCGCCGAGCGCGAGCGCACCTCGACGCTGCCGCGCATCGAGAGCGCCATCCCCAGCGAGCCCAATCCCCACTCCGAGAGTGCCTACGGGCGCGAGCGCCTGCCCCACACCAAGGTGTTCGCCCTGGCTGCCATCGCGAGCCTGCTCGTCGTGGGCGGAGCGGCGCTAGCCATCGCGCATCCCTGGGACCCCAACCTCACCGACACGCGCGCGACCACTCCCGCCGACACCTCGCAGGCGGGCTTCCCCGGCACGGTTGAGCGCCTCGCCGGGCAGGACCGCGGCACCGCCTCCGCCACGAGCGTGCTGTCCGCGGACGAGGCGACCTTCCAGTCGCTCACCTCGTCCTACGAGGCCCTGGCAGACCTCTCGGCCCGCGCTGACGAGCTCGAGCAGCGCCTGGACGAGAAGGGTACCTCCGGCACGGCCGACGAGCGCTCCCAAGGCGAGCAGGACGCGCTGCAGCTCCAGCTCGACGTGAGCAACGAGGCCACCACCATCGCGGGCATCGACACGCAGACGACCGGCACCTATGCCGACCAGAAGGCCAACGTCTCGACCCTCGCGAGCTGGCTGCGCAACCGCGTCGACGCCATCTACGAAGCCTGGAAGCTCTCGGCCGAGAGCGACAACCCCACCGCCGACAAGGACAAGATCATGAAGCCCATGATCGGCAACCGCGCCTCCGACGGCTCCGAGGCCTACGTCAACCTCTTCAAGAAGAACTACGACGCCTGGAAGCCCGAGCAGCGCTAGCCGCGTGCCATGGCGCGCGGCGCCGCGCGTGCCGAATGTGTGAAAGCGTGCTCGTGCTGCTAGAATTAACCAGTTAGTACGCCACATCTCGCGTGCCCTTGTGGCGCGCCTTCACGCCTGGAGGTCTCATGTTCGGCATTCCCGATCCCCTCTACACCCCCGAGTACTCCGTCAAGGGAGACGAGGTCGCCGTCGTCACGACGTCGAAGGGCACCATCCGCGTCCGCCTCGACGGCGAGGGCGCTCCCATTCACGTCGCCAACTTCTGCGAGCTCGCGTGCAGCGGCTTCTATGACGACCTCAAGTTCCACCGCTACGTCCCGGGCTTCGTCATCCAGGGCGGCTGCCCCAACACGCGCGACATGACGAGCGCCGAGGTCGCGAGCGGCCGCGCCGGCCGCGACGGCATGCCCGGCACGGGTGGCCCCGGTTACCGCATCAAGCACGAGTACGACACGAACCCGCGCAACAGCCACGTCGACGGCGCCCTGGCCATGGCTCGCTCGCAGCACCCTGACTCCGCCGGTTCGCAGTTCTATTTCTGCCTTGGCCCGCAGCACATGCTCGATGACGGGTATACCGTCTTTGGAAACACGGTCGAGGGCCTCGACGTCATTGGCACCCTACGCGCGGGCGACGTCATCGAGTCCATCCGCATCGAGCACGAAGCTCTCTAAAGGGGAGGCCATCTTGAACACTCAGGCATTCGATATGGGCAAGGCCGCCTACCAGCGTGGCGACTGGGCGGGCGCGGTGTCCGCGCTCAACGGCGCCAAGGCTGCCGGCGAGTCCTGTGGCGAGGCCGACCACCTGCGCGGCAACGCCCTCATGAAGCTCGGCATGTTCGCCGAGGCCGCGGCCGCCTATGGCGAGGCCCTCTCCGACGCCTCCTACGGTCACGTGGGCGCCCTCAACTGCAACCGCGGCCGTGCCCTCGTGGCCGCCGGCCAGGCTGACGCCGCCGAGGCCTGCTTCCAGTCCGCCGTCGCCGACCCCACCTATCCCACGCCCTACAAGGCCCACGTTGCCCTGGGCAAGCTCTACGAGAGCCGCGGGCAGGCCCTCGAGGCCGGAACCGCCTGGCGCAACGCCGCCATCGACGAGAGCAATCCCGACCCGTCGGGTGCCCTGCTCAACCTCGGCGGATGCTTCATGACGCTCGGCCGTCCCGACGACGCCGTCGAGGCCTACCGCACGGCCCTCGACTTCTCCGTCGAGGGTGGCCAGGGCGCCATCTACGCCGAGCTCGGCCGCGCCTACATGGCCTCCAACCGCCTGACCGAGGCCGTCGACTCCTTCAACAAGGCCGCCGCCGATCCCTCCTACCAGCTCACCGCTGATCAGCAGGTTGCCTACACGGCCGCCCAGAGGGGCCTCGCCGCCCGCCAGGGCAATGGCCCCTCCGAGACCGACCAGCTGCTCGACGCCGCCGGTTACGGCGCGAACTCCCTTGCTGCCAACGACGGCTTTGGCCCCACCACGGCCTCGTACGACCCGCTCGACCCCATGGGCCGCTCCGGCGAGTTCATCCCGAGCCCCGAGGACACGGGCTTCTTCTCCGTCACGGAGGAGGACCTCATGGCCGCCGACAAGGACAAGCGCCAGGCGCGCCGCAAGCACAGCCACCGCGGCCTCAAGGTGTTCCTCACGATCCTCATCATCCTGATCGTCCTCGCCGGTGCCGGCGGCTTCGCGTTCTGGCGCGGCTACGGCTGGCCCACGCAGGAGGCCGTCGTCTCAGACATGTTCTCCGCGGCCTCCCAGGGCAACGACATCGCGCCCTACCTCGCTGACTCTGTCTCCTCCGAGCAGAGCTCCGAGATCTCGGCCCTGCTTCCCGCGGGCGCCACGTCGACCGTCTCGGGCGTCGACCGCTCCACCGGCAGCTCCACCGCCCTCGTGACGGCCAACCTGCCCTCCGGCGGCTCGCAGTCCTACCAGGTCACGCTCGTCCGCAGCGGACTTGGCTGGAAGGTCTCCGGCGTCGAGCTCTCGTTTGCCTCCCAGGGCGCCTCGAGCTCCACGACGACCGGCACGCTCTCGAACTCCACGACCGACCAGACCGATGCCGCGGCCACCGCGTCGCCCGACACGGAGGCCGCCACCGCCGACGCTTCCACCGAGGCCAACTAGCACGTAGGCCGCAGCGCACGAACCCCGAAAGAACGGATGCTATGTCATTCCTTGACTCCATACTGGGCGAGTACGGTGGCGATCTTGCCATCGACCTCGGAACCGCGAACACGCTCGTGTCCGTCCGCGGCGAGGGCATCGTCATCAACGAGCCGTCCGTCGTGGCCATCGACCAGAGCGAGGAGCGCGTGCTGGCCGTTGGCGCCGACGCCAAGCGCATGGTTGGCCGCACGCCCGGATCCATCAAGGCCATCCGCCCGCTGAAGGACGGCGTCATCTCGGACTTTGACGTCACCGAGGTCATGCTGCGCTACTTCATCGAGAAGGCCTCCAAGCGCCGCTATCCCTGGAGCCCCCGCCCGCGCGTCGTCGTGTGCGTGCCCTCCGGCGTCACGTCGGTCGAGAAGCGCGCCGTCTTCGAGGCGACCGTCCAGGCCGGCGCCCGCCAGGCGTTCCTCATCGAGGAGCCCATGGCGGCTGCCATCGGCTCCAACCTGCCCATCGAGGACCCGACGGGCACCATGGTCGTCGACATCGGTGGCGGCACGACTGAGGTCGCCGTCATCGCCATGGGCGGCATCGTCGTCTCTCAGTCGATCCGCACGGCGGGCGACGAGTTCGACCAGGTCATCCTCGAGCACGTCCGCGACGCCTACAACCTCTCGATTGGCGAACGCACCGCTGAGGACATCAAGATCAAGGTGGGTTCCGCGGCCCCGCTCAAGGAGGAGCTCGACGTCGAGGTCAACGGCCGCGACGTCATGAGCGGCCTGCCCAAGACGGTCCGCATCGAGTCCGAGGAGATTCGTCGCGCGCTCAACTCGCCGCTCGACCAGGTCACCAAGGCCGTCAAGGACGCCCTCGACGTCACCCCGCCCGACCTCGCGAGCGACCTGATGTACTACGGCATCATGCTCACCGGTGGCGGCGGCCTCCTGCGCGGTCTCGACCAGCGTCTCCGCGAGGAGACGGGCGTCCCGGTCAACGTGAGCCCCACCGCGCTCGAGAACGTCGTGCTTGGCTGCGCCAAGGTGCTCGAGGCCAACGCCCTGTCCGGCGGCTTCGTGCAGAGCTCGGGCAAGTAGGTTCCTGCCCATGGCTCAGCGTTTCTCGGCACCCAAATCGTCCATGGGGCGCGGGTCCTCCAACGGGGTCCCGCGTTCGCTCATAGTGCTCAGCGTTATCTCGCTCGCTCTGTTTGTGCTGGGCGTTCGCGAGGGCGACTCAGGCCTTCTGCACGGCGTGCGTGGCGTCTTCCAGACGGTCGCCACGCCGGCGCGCGTCGTGGGCTCGGTCGTGGCGTCGCCCGTCTCGGGCATCTCCAACGTCGTGGGCAACCTCACGGCAGACTCGCAGACGCTCTCAGACCTCAAGGCCGAGAACGACGACCTCAAGGCCCAGGTGGCGCGCCTCACCGAGTACGAGGACGAGGCCAACACCCTGACCGACCTGCTCCAGCTGCGCAACCAGTACAACCTCGACTCGACGGCCGCCCGCGTCATCGCCCGCTCGACCGACTCGTGGAGCTCCACGATCACGATCGACAAGGGCACGACGTCGGGCATCCAGACCGGCATGCCCGTCATGACCTCGACCGGCGTCGTGGGCCAGGTGAGTGAGTGCGGTCCCACCACGGCCACGGTGCGCCTCATTACCGACGAGTCCTCCGGCGTCTCGGCCAAGGTCCAGTCGAGCGGCGCCCAGGGCCAGCTCCAGGGCTCGGCCGACGGCACCCTCCACCTCAACCTCATCCGCACCGACCAGCAGGTGAGCACGGGCGACTCCGTCGTCACGAGCGGCCTGGGCGGCGTTTACCCCAAGGGCCTTCCCGTGGGAACCGTGTCGAACGTCACGAAGTCCTCGGGCTCGCTCTACTACGACATCACGGTCGAGCCACTCGCCTCGGTGGGCTCCCTCGAGGAGGTCCTCGTCATCACCTCGCTCTCGGGCGACCAACAGGCCACGGCAGACGACGCCACGGCCGCGAACGCCCAAGACCGCACCACCTCGACGAGCGCCACCACCGCGGCCGCCACGACCGACGCCGCCGCGAGCGACTCTTCTGACCAGACCGATTCCTCGAGCTCGGAGTAGGGGGTAGCCATGATTGTCAACGACACCGGCAAGTTTCGTCGCGTCGCGATTATCCTTGCGGTCGTGCTCTGCCTGCTCCAGCTCTCCATCGCCCCCTACGTGGGCATCCTGGGCGGTCGCGCGAACCTTGCGCTTGTCCTCGCCGTGGCGCTCACCCTTGGTGGCGAGGAGTCCAAGGCGCCGGCCATCGGCTTTGCGTGCGGCCTGTTCTATGACCTCGCGGGCTCCGGCCCCATCGGCCTCATGGCGCTTTTGCTCACCGTCATGTGCTACGCCCTCGCCGTGGGCGGCCACAGCCGCATTGCGGACGACCCCACCGCTGGAGTCGTGCTCTTCGTGCCCGTCGCGCTCATCGTCGAGGTTGGCTACGCCCTCGTGCTGCTCGTCTTTGGCCAGGCGTCGTCCTTCGTCGACGTCGTCTTCCTGCGCGCCCTGCCCGGTGCCCTTCTCGACTGCCTCAGCATGGCCGTCGTCGCCTTCGCGCTGTCGCGCACCGGCGGCACGGGCGGAACCTTTGGCGGTCGCCACTCTTCGGGCGGCCTGTCCATGAAGGGCCTGTAGCGCATGAGCTCGGGAACCATTCTGCTCATAGGTGTCATCGTGGTCATCGCCGCGGTGGCCGTCGCGGCCGTCCTGCTCGCGAGCAGGGGCTCCGATGGCCTGCGTTTCGACATTGGCGGCCAGGCCCCGCGCGCGGCCGGTGGCAACGACACCTCTCCCGAGAAGACCTTCCAGAGCCGCTTCATCGGCCTGGGTGTGTTCTCTGGAGGCGTCATCGCGGCCCTGCTCGCGCGCCTCTGGTCGATGCAGATCGTCTCGGGCGATGACTACTCGGCCCAGGCCGAGACGAACCGCACGCGCACGGTGACCATGCCGGCGCCGCGTGGCCGCATCCTCGACCGCAATGGCGTCGAGCTCGTCGCGAACCGCCCCAGCCTCACGGTGTGCGCCAAGAGCGACATCGCCGACGACTCCATCGAGCTCAACCTCCTGGCAAACCTCCTCGGCATGCCCACCGTCGCCGCCAAGCGCCGCGCCACCGACTCGACCCAGAGCGCCCAGAGCGCACGCACGATCGCCGTCGACGCCTCGCGCTCGCAGGTCGCCTTCATCCAGGAGCACGTCGACGTCTTCCCTGACGTCACGGTCGAGACGCGTACGCAGCGCTCCTACCCACAGGGCGAGGTCGCCTGCCAGGTGCTTGGCTACACCGGCACCGTGACCCAGGAGCAGATCGACTCTTCGACCGAGGCCAACAACGGCCTCACCTACGAGAGCGGCGACACGACGGGCCAGTCTGGCGTCGAGTACCAGTACGAGGAGCTCCTCCAGGGCGTGCGCGGCGAGCAGACCGTCTACGTCGACGTTCATGGCAACGTGCTCGACTACTCCACGAGCGTGCCCGCCGAGAGCGGCTCCGACGTCATGCTCACCATCGACCTCGATATTCAGAAGGCCGCCGAGGAGGCCCTCGCCAAGCAGATCAAGAAGCGCCAGGACGGTGGCGTCAAGGAGTGCAACTCGGGCGCCGCGGTGGTGCTCGACGCCACGAACGGCGACATCCTCGCCATGGCGAGCGCCCCCACCTTCCGCCCCGAAGCCTTCGTGGGCGGCATCTCGCAGGACGACTGGGACGCGCTGTCCGCTGACAACGCGGGCAATCCCCTCATGAACAAGGCCGTCTCTGGCCAGTTTGTCGCCGCCTCGACGATCAAGCCGCTCACGACCTTCGCTGCCCTCGACTACGGCATCGCGACGGCCGACTCGACCTACGACTGCACGGGCTGGTGGACAGGCTTTGGCCAGGCCGACGGCAAGTACTGCTGGGACACCAAGGGCCACGGCTACCTCAACCTGCGCGGCGGCATCGTGAACTCCTGCGACGTCGTCTTCTACGAGGTCGCCAAGGGCTTCTACAACTCGAGCACCCCTGACGGCATGCAGAAGACCTTCCGCAAGTGGGGCCTCGGCTCCAAGACTGGCGTCGATTTGCCCAGCGAGGGCGATGGTCGCGTGCCCGACGCCGAGTGGAAGTGGAACTACTTCTCCAACTGGTCCGACGAGGACCGCAAGTGGAACGGCGGCGACTACACCAACATCGCGATCGGCCAGGGCGACATCGCCGTGACGCCGCTGCAGATGGCCTGCGTCTACATGGGCATCGCCAACCGCGGCACCATCTACAAGCCCCACATCCTCAAGAGCGTCTTGGGGCGCGGCGACAACGGCACCGCCCGCGACTTCGAGCCGTCCGTCTCGCTCACGCCCGATGAGAGCAGCGCCAACTTCGACCTCGTCATCTCAGGCCTCGACGGCGTGGTGTACGAGGAGAGCGAGTCGCAGGCCGCGCACTTCACCAACATGACCGAGCGCGTGGCCGGAAAGACCGGCTCGGGCGAGCACGGCGAGTACCCCACGAGCTGGTTTTGCTGCTACGCGCCCGAAGACAACCCCAAGTACGTCGTTGCGGTCGCGGTCGAGAAGGGCGGCTACGGAGGCTCGTGCGCCCTGTACGTGGCGCGCGACATCCTTGGCGCGATCTACAACGAGCCCGACACGCAGACGGCAGAGGTCCAGGACAATTCGAGGTAGGGAGGCGACATGGCACAGAACTCGGCAGGTGGCGTTGGCTTTGGCAGCGTGGTCTCGTCGCTCTTTGGCGGCGACGCCGGCAAGCGTCCGGGGCACGCGAGCGTGAGGGTCTCCGGCAGGGGAGGCTGGGTCTCGGACATCTACTGGGCCAACCTCATCCCGGCCCTTCTGCTCATCGCCTACGGCCTCGTCGTGGTGTGGAGCGCGTCGCTCTCCAACGCCAACGCCTCCATCACGAGGCAGGCGGTGGGAGCCGTGCTGGGACTTGCCGTGGCTGGCGTCATCTGGCACTGGGACTACCGCTCTCTCTCCAACATGTCAACGTGGCTGCTCGTCATCGACGTGCTGCTCATGGTGTCTCCGCGCATACCGGGGCTTGCGAGCGCGGCCAACGGCATGACGGGCTGGGTCAAGCTTGGCCCCCTGCGCTTCCAGCCCTCGGAGATTGGCAAGCTCGTCACGATCTTCCTCATGGCGTCACTGTGCGCCCAGTACAACGGCCGCATCAAGGAGCTGCGCGACTACGTCAAGCTCTGCGCTACGCTGCTTGTGCCCTTCGCGGCCATCATGCTGCAGCCAGACCTCGGCACTGGCCTCATCCTTCTCGTCACGGGTGCGGCTATCATCATCTGCGCGGGCGCGCGCAGGGACTGGGTGCTCATTACCATCGCGATGCTCATCGTGGGGTGTGCCCTCATCGTCTACTTCTCAATCAACTACCAGTTCCCGCTCAAGCAGTACCAGCTCAACCGTCTTCTGGTCTTTGCCGACTCAAGCCTCGAGAACACCAGCGCGGGCTACAACCTGCAGCAGGCAAAGATCGCGGTGGGCTCCGGCGGCCTCTTTGGCAAGGGCATAGGTGCCGCCACCCAGTCTGCCGGCGGCTTTCTGCCCGAGAACCACACCGACTTCATCTTCGCACGCCTTGCCGAGGAGTTTGGCTTTGCGGGCGCGATGCTGCTCTTCGCCCTCTACGCCTGGCTCATCTTCTCCGCCCTGCGCCTTGCCATGAAGATCGAGGCCCCCTTTGCCAAGCTCGTGCTCGCTGGCGTCGTGGCCATGTGGAGCTACCAGCTGCTGCAGAATGTCGGCATGTGCATCGGCATCATGCCCATCACGGGCATCCCCCTGCCGTTCATCTCCTACGGCGCCACCTCGATGGTCGTACAGATCGCGAGCGTTGGCATCGTCCAGTCCGTCTACGCCCACCGCACCAAGTCCGCCTAGGGAAAGGGGTGGCCATGGCATCCGTGAGAGACATCCCCTTCGATGCCGCGCGCCAGGTCGTCGATGGCGTGCGCGCCTCCTCGGTCGCGCGCCGCTCGTGCGTCCGCATTGCCATAGAGGTCGAGAAGGGCGCGCCCACGGCGCTCGTGCGCGCCGTCAAGGAGGCGTTCGTGCCCCAGACGGCCACTGGCCTCGTCCACGTCGCCGCGTTCGCCGCCGGCACGCAGGTGCGCGTCAACCCCGACTGCGACCTCGCCATCGTCCTGGCCGGCACCACCGGAGCCGCGACCGCGGCCGCCCGCGCCTTTGCC
>OKRW01000309.1_pt1 | contig 49840 bp, 38 predicted proteins | sample 1601151 | NCBI WGS metagenome assembly OKRW01 (sample SAMEA3541471, study PRJEB24748) | human gut metagenome | biome: human gut; feature: human-associated habitat; material: faeces | place: China | collected 2012 | reverse complement strand
GCTCATATTAAAAAGGCCGCTCCGAAGAGCGGCCTTTCCCGAGTATTGATAGCTTCCGCAGCTTACATGCCGATGAGGGTTTGCAGTGAGGTGAGGAAGTTCGTCATGTTACGGTAGCAAATGAACAGCGTAACCACGATGATGATGACGCCGGCGATATTGGCGAAGGCATGATTCTTGAACTTGCCCAGGTCTTTGCCGTTTGCACAGAAGATGACGAAGAACGCCATGATGGGCAGCAGAATCGCGTTTGCGGCCTGCGCAACAAGGATGAGCTGTGTCGGGCTCTTGCCCCAAGCGATTGCCATGCAGCAGCCGCATACGAGGACGATGGCCCAAACAATCTTGAACTTCGCGTCCTTCAGGCCCTTGCCCCAGCCGAGCACGCCATTCACGGCGTACGCTGCGGAAAGGGGAGCGGTGATGGCCGAAGAGAAACCGGCGGCAAGAAGGCCGAGGCCGATCATCCATGTAGACCAGTCGCCCAGAAGTGGGGTGAGGGCGAGAGCCATGACCTGGCCGTTGATCTTTGCGCTTGCAATCTGGTCGCCCGCGGCGGTCGTGATGCCGGCGACGGTAGCGCCGTCAACTTCCCAGGTCGTCCACAGCGGGTGAAGGTTTGCAGCGGCGCAGACCAGGATGGCCATGGAAATGATGCCGCCCAAGGCAATGGAGAGCACGGCGTCGAAGCGGGCATCGGAAATCTGCTCGGGGTCCTTCCAACGCTCGGCTGCGGAAGAGGCATGCAGGAACAGGTTATACGGAACGATGGTGGTGCCGACGAGGCCGATGGCCGTCATAAGGCCGGTGGAGTTATTTGTGGGCAGCTGAGGCGTGAACATGCCGGAGGCGATGGCGCCCCAATCGGGGTTGGAGGCAAGCGCGGTGACCAAGAACACTACGCCCATGAATACGACGATGGCCGTGAGCACCTTTTCGATGAGGTTGTAGTGGCCGATGAACATCACGACGGCTGCCAGCAGGCCCACGGCAACGACGATGGCGCCCATGGGAATGCCAGGTGCGACGGCCTGGATGCCCAAAATGCCACCGGTGATGTTGCCGGTTTCATAGGCGACGTTGCCGATGAAAATAGCGATAATGACGATCGCGATAGCCAGGCCCTTCAGCACGGGATTGGGAATGCGGTCGCGAATGTTCTCGCCCAGGCCCTTCTGGCTGGCGATGCCGACGCGGGCGGCCATTTCCTGGAAGATGATGGTGGCGACGGTGGCGAACACGAGGGCCCACAGCATGGTGTAGCCGACGCTCGCGCCAGAAACGGTGCACGTGGTAACCGTGCCGGGGCCGACGAAGCCCGCGGCCACGAGAGCACCCGGGCCAACGTTCTTGAGCTTTTCGATGACTTTGCTCATGGCGTTCCTTTCTTTTTCGGGCTTCGGCCTTGCGCGCGCCCCGTCGTGGCGGGCGGTGCGAGCGCAAAACCGAATAATGTAACTTGACCATTATGATGGTACTCAACGCTTTAGCGCATTAGAGTGGCAGTGGAAGAGTTTAACAAGTCGGTAACTGGCCATGCCGAAATAATGACATGGATAAGCATGTATAAGAAATGGTAGGTAAATTATCCAGTAGGAAAAGACGTGCGCTATTCCTGCCAGCTTGATAGGTTGTTTACATTATCCGGAAGCGCTCTAAGATTCTGCATGAAACGCTTCCGGATAGCGTGAGGCCTCTTCTTTTTTATTGTGCTCGGCAGGGTTTCAGCTCTACGTCTGCTTGCGCGAGTGCGGTGCGAATTTTCTTGGCAAATTCGAGCGCGTGGGCATTGTCACCGTGAATGCAAATGGTGTCGGCGGCGACCTCGATAGTGCTGCCGTCAACCGCTTCGATGGTGCCTTTTTGAACCGCGCGCACCACGCGCGCTACGGCGAAGTCCTCGTCGGCGATCACGGCGTTTTCCTGTTTGCGCGGCACCAACGTGCTGTCAGCCATGTAATTGCGGTCGGCGAAGAATTCCTGCGCGGTGACAAGGCCCGCTGCTCGTCCCGCTTTGATGAGCTTTCCGCCAGCGAGGCCTACGAGCACGAGCGTGGGGTCGAAATCGTGCACTGCGGCGGCGATTGCCTCGGCAAGGGCGGCGTCTTTTGCGGCACGATTGTAAAGCTGCCCGTGCGGTTTCACGTGGGCGAGCGCAGTGCCTTCCGCTTTACAGAAACCGGCAAGCGCCGAGATTTGATACAGCACGAATGAGTAGGCTTCATCGGGGGAAAGCGCCATGTCGCGGCGGCCGAAGCCCTGCAGGTCGGGATATCCCGGGTGCGCGCCAATCGAGGTGCCGGCGGCCGCTGCGGCGGCAACGGTGCGACGCATGACGCACGGGTCGCCCGCGTGCATTCCGCATGCGATGTTTACGCTCGTGACCAAAGGAATCACCTGGTCGTCGAGACCGAGGGAATAGCGGCCGAAGCTTTCGCCCAAATCGCTGTTCAGATCTACGCGTGCCATAAAGGCGCTCCTTTCGGATGTGGTGGGGCGGAATTTGCTTTACGCTGAGACCTGTTAAATGCTCGTAGCATTTAACAGGTTCAAGGTCGAATGCGTCATGGAGTGCGGGTCGCGGGCGGCATTGCCGACGGAAAATCGCCGATGGGTTAACGCGGTTTCTGCCGACGCGATTCCTGCCAATTGTGTTTGGCAATTATCTCGGGCGCTTTCGGGTTGCGATAAACCTGCTAAACGCTACGAGCATTTAGCAGGTGCGGCTCAAGGTTGCTAAAACTTCAGGGAGATGTTCTTCGTGTCGGTGATGAGCATGCAGCCAGGCGCGTGGGTGATGGCGAATTTCGGTTTCACGTTCATGACGACCGACTGCGGGGTGACGCCGCACGGCCAGAACACGGGCACCTCGCCCTCGTGAATATCGACCGCATCGCCGAAATCGGGCTTGGAGATATCGTCAATGCCGATGACGCTGGGGTCGCCGATGTGAATCGGTGCGCCGTGGACCTTCGGAATGGCGCCTGAAATTTGCACGGCCTGCACGACCTGCTCATACGGGATGGGACGCATGCTCACGACCATGTTGCCGGACATCTTGCCCGCCGGCTCGCACGCGATGTTCGTGATATACATGCTCACGTTGCGGCCCTGCGTGTTGTGGCGCATCTCGATGCCGGCCTCGATGAGCTCGCTTTCGAAGCTGAACGAACAGCCAATGAGGAATGCGACCAAATCGTCGCGCCACAGGTCTTCAACGCTCGTGGGGTCGTCGACCATCACGCCGTCGCGGTAGACGCGATAGCGCGGGAAGTCGTTGGCGATGTCGCAGTCGGCGCTGCTGGCATGGAAGAAGCGGTCGCCCACCTCTGAAACCTCCAAAATGGGGCAGGGCTTGGGGTTTCGCATCGCGAACAGCAGGAAGTCATAGGCGTCTTCCTTCGGCAGCACGATGAGGTTGCCCTGCGCGTAGCCTGGGCACAAACCGCTCGTGGGACCGCTGAAGCGCCCTTCGCGAATGATATGGCGCATTTCGCGCGGGGTGATGTTTGCGGGAATGTCGGAAATGCTGAGCTGTTCTTGTGCCATGGTGCTTCCTCGCGTATCTTTCTGCCGCTTTGTCGGGGCGGCGTCCGCCACTTCATACGCCGTGGTCGCGTTCTGTATGCTGCGCGCGGAGCTCGGCCAAAGCCGCATGTCGCGCGTATCGCATCGATTTGTTCGTGCGGCTCGTTTTTCAGGCCGCGCCGGTTTTTTCGCCGTTTATTCCACCGGCGGCATGGTGGGCTCGCCCGCGTGGTCGTTCGGCTCGATGCAGGGCATTTCCAGCGTGAGCCTGCCCCGTGCGTTGGCGCGCACGTTGCGGTAATAATCGCGTTCGGCCACGAGCAGCCGCTGTGCTTCGATGACCGAAACGGGCTTGAACTGCACGTACTGCTTGGTCGCGCGCTGTACGAGCAGCGGAATGTCGACGCTCGCGACGGTGGCGATTTTCGCGTAGCCGCCCGTTGTTTGGCGGTCGGCGAGCATTACGATGGGGGTGCCCTGCGCGGGAATTTGGATCGAGCCGAGCGCAATGCCGTCGGAAATGATGTCGGAACCGCGGCTCGATTCGATTTGCGGGCCATCGAGGCGGCAGCCCATGCGGTCGGTTTGCGCGCTTACCTGGTAGCGTTCCTTATAGAACGTGTCAATGCCGCGGCTCGTGAACAAATCGCTTTGCGGGCCGGGCACTACGCGAATTTCCTGCGTGAGGTACTCGAAATGGTAGAACGGGTCGTTGCGGTAGTGGTTGGGGCCGAAATCGTAGTAGGGGTTCGGCGTGGTGTCGTGGAAGTTCATCACGTCGCCGAACGCGAAGCGCCGGCCCTCGAAGCCGCCCAGGCCGCACTTCAGGTTGGTGGAGGCGCTGCCCATGACGCGGGGCACATCCACGCCGCCGTTGGCGATGGCCAAATACCCGTACACGCCGCGCTCGGCGGCCGGCATTGAGAGGCGCTGGCCGGCGCGCACCACGAACGCCTGGTACATGGGCGCGCGCTCTTCGTCGAGGCGCGGGTTGAAATCGGCGCCCGTAATGGCGACGACGGCGTCGTTTTCGAATTCGAGCGTAGGGCCCGCGAAGGCGAATTCGATGGCCGGCGCATTCGCCGCATTGCCCACAAGCAGGTTTCCGAGCGAGAACGCGCGGCGATCCATGACGCCCGAAGGCGAGAAGCCGTTCGCGGCGTATCCCATGCGGCCACGGTCTTGCACGGTGGTCAGAAGACCTGGCACGCACACGGTGAACTTCGCCATTTACATCGCCTCCTTCACGCGGTATTCGTAGGTTCCAGCCTGCAGCGCGACCTCGATTTCCGCATATTCATCGGGGGAAATGGCCTCGAATTCAATGGAATCGCCCGCGGCATACAAAAACGCCGGCTCGCGTTCTGCGTCGTAGGGGCGCAGCGGGCTGCGGCCGATGATTTGCCATCCGCCGGGCGAGGGCAAGGGATAGATGCCCGTTTGCGCGCCGCCAATGCCCACAGCGCCGGCTTCGATGCGCACGCGTGGCACTTCGAGACGGGGCGTTTCCAAATCGGGGTTCAAGCCGCTTAGGTAGGCGAAGCCCGGCAGAAAGCCCAGCATCGCGATGAGGTATGTGGGCTCGGTGTGCAGGCGCACTACTTCATCGGGGGTGATGCCGTGGAATTGCGCGACATGTTCAAGGTCGGGGCCGAATTTGCCGCCGTAGCACACGGGAATCACGATGGTCTTGCCGGCCGAGGCCCCTTCGGCGGAAAGGCCGTCGAGGTTGGCGTGCACGGCTGAAACCAATTCCTCATAGGAAATAGTTTCGGGGTTGTATGCGACCATGACGGCACAAAACGTGGGAACGATGTCTTCGATGCCTGCAATGCCCGCTGCCTGAATGCGCGCGGCGGCGCTGCGCACAAGGGCGCTTGCTTCGGCCGAGATGGCATCGGCGACAACGATATTGATGGCGGAATCTCCGCATACGCTGATTTGATAAGGGCGCATGGGTGCACTCCCTCTAGTTTTGCTTGAACGTTCGGCGAAATGCGCGGCGTGGCGTGCCGCGTCAGTTAATTGCTTTGTATACTTTAGCGCACGATAGTACAGAGTTGACGCGAAGACTTCGTTGTTTACAATTTAGCAACCGCAAGCGGCGAGAATGCGTGCGAAACTTACGAGGCGGTTCGTTTCCGCTGGGTGCGTGCTTTTCCTTGGTCGGGTTTGGCCTTCGGCCGAATCGCTTATGAGACATGCTGCCGCGTTTTCCGAATGAGGCACGCTGGCAAAGGTTGCTTGCTTCAAATATGAGAGATTGAAAGGCTGTTTTTCGTGGTTGGTCGCGGTTTATTTTTGGGCGTGTTCTTCATCGCCTATGCCATTCAGGCGATAACGGGTTTTGCCGGCAATATTATCGCGATGCCTGCGGGCATGGCGACCGTCGGCATGCAAGAGAGCGTCGCCATGCTCAACGCCACCGGCATGATCGGCTGCGGTCTTATCGCCATTCAAAATTGGAAGCACATCAACTGGCGCGAGCTCGCGGTCATGCTTGCGGTTATGACGCCGTTTATGTTTGTGGGCATTTGGCTTGATACAGTGTTGCCGCTGGGTATTCTGTCGAAGATTTACGGCGCCATTGTGGTGGTCGTGGGCGTGCGCGGATTGGTGCTCAAGCAGCAGCGGTTCATGCCGAGGTGGTTGCTCGCTGTGCTGTTGGTGCTCGCAGGCCTCATTCAGGGCATGTTCGTTTCGGGCGGCGCCATTCTCGCGATTTACGCGCTCCAGCGCCTTCAAGATAAAGACCAGTTCCGCGCAACGCTTTCGTGCATTTGGATGGTGCTCAATTTCGTGTATGCCGCGCTGCAGCTTAGCCAGGGGCACTACACGCCCGATTGCCTGGTCATGGTCGCCATTGCCATTCCGCTTCTGCTTGTGGCAACGTGGCTCGGCAACAAACTGCAGAAGCGTATCAGCCAGGCAACGTTCATCAAGGTGACCTATGTGTTGCTCACGGTGATTGGTATTATTCTGCTTGTGAAATAAGCCTTGCTGGAAGCGTGGCGCTATCGCGTGCGCTGTTTTGGCTGCGGGCCGCGTATGCTGCGGCGTTCGCGCGAGACGATCGTGGTCTTTGCTTTGTGGGGCGCATCATTTTGCGAAGAAGCGCTTTTGTATCATAGGTATGTCTGGAAAAGGGGCGCACGCGGAAGGGTCGTGTGGCCGCTTTTGCTGCGCCCTGTTTGTGGGGTATGAAGGGTTTTGTTGTCGTGGCCGAAAAGATAAGAATGAAAAAAGAAGTGAAGTTTCGTCACGGAATGCTTGCCTTCGTCTTGCTTGCGATGGTTATGTTCGGCTGCGTTGTGGGCTTGGGAACCGAACCGCAAATTCCTATGCTTATCGGTTGTGTGATCTCAGGCTTAATCGCGTTGTACCTGGGGTTTGATTGGGAAGAGATTCTTGATGCCATGAAGAAGGGCATTGACGACTCTATGGAGGCGTGCCTGATTCTCATTTGCATTGGCGTAATGGTCGCCGTGTGGATTCTTTCGGGCACGGTTCCCACGATGATTTATTACGGGCTTGAGGTGGTTACGCCGCAGCTGTTCTTGCCGGTGTGTTTCTTGGCAACGCTTGCAATCGGCATTGTTGTGGGCGCATGGGGTGCCGCGGGCACCATTGGCCTTGCTTTCATCGGCATCGCCGCCGCGCTCAACGTGCCGCTTGGCATGGCGGCGGGTGCCATTGTCGCTGCGGCATATGTGAGCGAGATTGTGTCGCCTCTTGTTGATGGGCCGAATTTGGCAGCGGCTATCGCCGACGTCGACGTGTTCGCGCTATGCAAGCGATTCCTTCCCCTTGTCGTTATCGTGTGCTTGGCGTGCACGGGCATGTATGCCGTCATTGGCCTCGGCCTTGACGCGTCGGGTGATGTGGGGGCATCTACGGCCACGATTCTTTCCGGGCTCGAGGACTCTTTCAACGTTGGCCCCATCACGCTTATTCCCCTCGTGGTCATGGTTGTTTGCATTGCTTTTCAAGTGCCTGCGATTCCGTCGTTTTTGGCGGGCATCGCTCTTGGCGCGGTTGAGGCGGTGTTTTATCAGGGGGTCGATCTCTCGGCTCTTCTGGGCGCCATGGTGAGGGGCGCCGAGTCTGATACGGGCGCGCAGTTCATCGATGCGCTACTTTCGACTGGCGGCATCAACGAAATGCTCGAGACCATTTCTATTATCCTGCTGGTCATGGCGTATGCGGGCATCATGCAGCATTGCGGGCTCATGGCTTCGATGGTTGAGCCTATTGTGAGAAGGCTCAAGAATTTTGTGGCGCTTGCGGGCGCAACCGTGTTCTCGGGCGCGCTGTTCAACGTGCTTTTGCCCGACCAATATCCGGCGATCACGATGTCGACGTTGGTCTACCGCGACGAATACAACCGCCGCGGCGTCGACCGCGCGGCGTGGGGCAATATCGTGAATTCCTCGGCGGGCATTACGTCAGTGCTTGTGCCGTGGAACACGTGTGCTATTTACATGGTTACCATTCTGGGCGTTTCTTGCGTCGATTACATGGGGTATGCCTTCTTCTGCTATTTGTACCCAATCGTCGTTTTCGTTGTGGCCGCGCTTTTCGGCAAGAAGCTTGGGTGGGTTTCGAAAGGCGAGCCGAGGCTGGCGGCGCGGGATGCTGAGGCACCCGAAGGCGCGGCGCGCGAGGTGTAGGTTGCACCAAGCCCGGGCGGGCTGAAGCATGGGTCGCTGTTTGATGCGACGCTTGCTTCCGTGTTGTGCATGCGTCGGAACCTGTTAAATGCTCGTAGCGTTTAGCAGGTTTCAGTTCCAGCTTTAGTGCGTTTTGGTTTTGTTCGAGGCGGTTTGGACTTTGCTCCGATTTCATGACGTGCCGCCGACTGTCCTCAGCTCGTGTCTCTGCGTTCTCGCGTACAGTTCGCATTCCTCTGCCAGATGGCGAGCTGTTTGCGGTTATGGCAGGTGCCGGGGAGTCCCGCTATGAAGGACTTGCTGTGAGGAATGTCGTTATGGGAGGCCCGCTATAGGGAAGCGCATCGCGGGGAATCTATTGCGGAAAACCCGCTAAATGCTACGAGCACTTAGCAGATGTCGAACATTTAGCGGGTAGTAACTGATGGCAGGTATGGGAGGTTGGAACGCGCGCGAGGAGAACCTGTTAAACGCTACGAGCATTTAACAGGTGGCGGGTTGTGCTGGTGGTGCGCCTCTACAACCCAAATACGCCCTGGCGAGCGTGAAATATCTGTGCGAGACGGTTGGAAAAGCGGCAGCGCCCTTCTATAATCACGGCACTATGTCTGAAACAAATTTGAAACAAAATCAGGCGGCGGCTGAATCTGCCGCCGCCGAACGAGACGGCGCTGAATTGGGGGTCGCCGAATCGGCTGCATCCCAATCCGCCGCAGTCGAAACGAGCGTCGCTCAAAAAAGCGGCGTCTCTGCCACTATGCAAAAAGAGGCTTTTCAGGCCGCATGGCCCATTGTGCTCGGCTATATCGTGCTGGGCATTCCGTGCGGCATCTTGGGCGTTGCTGCTGGCATGGACGTGTGGATGATTGCGACAATGAGCCTGCTGTTCTATTCAGGCGCCGGCCAATACATGATTCCCAATATGTGGCTCGCGGGCAACCCGATTTCGGCCATTATCGCCAGCGTCGCGCTTGTGAACACGCGCCAAATGCTCTATGGCGCATCGCTTTCGCAATTCTGCGGCAGCGCGGGCAAGCGCCTGGCGTTCATTTTCGGCGCCACGGTAACCGACGAGAGCTTCGGCGTGAATTTGGCGCGCATGATTAATGGCAACTGGTCGGTGAAGCACGCCTTGCTCGTGAATTTGTTCTCGCTTACGTCGTGGACCGTTTCCAATGTCGCGGGTGCGCTCATCGGTTCGGCGATCTCGCTGCCCACCGCACTCGCTTCGTTTGCCATGACGTCGCTGTTCATTTGCTTGCTGTGCATGCAGAAGGTGACTCCTGCAAATCTGGTCGCCGTGTTTGGCTCCATCGCGGGCGTCATTGCCTGCAAATGCGTGGGCCTTGCTGGTCCCGCCATTTTGATCGGAGCGCTTGTGGGCGTGGGTGCCGCGTTCGCATTCTCGAGCGTGCGCCACGATGATCGCAACACGACTATGAAAGTGGGGGAGTAGGCAATGGATGTTACGAGCTTCCTCATTATTTTTGGCGTGTGCTTGGCGTGTATGCTCGCCTGCCGCTGCCTTCCCATCTTCTTGCTCAAGGGCAAACAATTACCTGAACGGTTTGTGCGTGCGCTGAATTTCATTCCGCCCGCGGCTTTTGCTGCCCTGGTGACGAATGACCTGTTTGATCCTGCGAAAGTCGCTTCGGGCGACATCACGCTGTGGGGCATGCCTCTGTTGGCTGCCGCTGTGGTGCTCGTGGTGGGTGCGAAGACGAAATCGATGGCGGCTTGCATCGTAGTGGGTGTTGGCATGCTCGCTGTGCTCACGTATGTGCCTGCGCTGTTGTAGGCTTTTGCCCCTGCTGCTTTTCTGCTAGTCTCATTTGAATATGGTTTGACGAGTCCCGTGGTGGCACGACTGCCACGGGACTCGCTGTATTATCGGCCGTTGGGCGGGGCGTACCATAAGGCACGAAGCGCCGCCAGGTGAGAAGTGCTGCCAGATGCACTGCGTCGCTAGGCGCGATGTGCTGCTGGATGGGGTGCGCACCGCAGGGCGGACGTGCTAGTGGGCGGTATGCCTTATTAGACAAGACGCCCCGCTAGGCGGACATGTTGCCAGGTGAGGCATGTCGTTAGATGAGACGCGTTGCTGAGCAGCGAAGGCGCACAGTCAAGTGAGAAGCGTTTTTTTGTCAAGATGACGCTTTCGGAGCAATACGCGCCGCGACGCAGTTTAGCGCTACGTGGGTTTTGCGCTCAGGCGCTGACGCGGACGATGAGCGGCTCGACTTGCTCTTTCGTATGCATACAAACTCCAATCTGGGCTGATGTTATCGGTCCAGCTTTTTGCTCGTGTCCCCCCTGCCTTTCGGGCTCAGCGTAAATGATTCCTCTGTTTTCTGCCAAAAGTTGCGAATTTGGGGGCATGAAAAGCCTTTTTTCAAGGGAATACGCTGTCGAGAAGGTCAATTGCCCCACGAATTGTTAACATGGCCTAACCGCGACCTGGGGTTATATGGCTAAAGCAACTGGCTCGCACTTTTGCCAAGCCCCCGAATTCGCAACTTTTGGCAAAAAATCGCATTCTGATTTACGCTTGCCGCTCACCGCGCTTTAGTGTGGTGGATTATAGAAATTTCCTCCATAGACGCGATTCGCCGCTATAATCGCCAAAATGCAAAACACGGGTTGTTTAATACACTTTTCGTTATAAATATGCAATTTAGAGCGAAAGTGCCTTTAAACCGGTACCGAGAGACCGAAAAGGAGATGCAAATGGAAGCTACCCAAACCGCCACAGGGCACGTGTCTGCGGCAACAGTGTTGGCAGCTGGCCAAGAAGGGGCCAAGGCCATGACAATTGCAGAGAAGCTTATAGCCGCCACGAGCAAAAAAGCTCGCAAGGCGGCTATCTTGTTATTGGAGGACGGAACCCGATTCGACGGTTGGGCATGCGGTGCCGCGGGCGAAGTTACGGGTGAGATTTGCTTCAACACATCGCTCGAGGGCTATCTTGAGGTTATTACCGACCCCTCGTATGCGGGTCAAATTGTCACGATGACGTATCCCCAGATTGGCAACTACGGTGTGAACCTCGATGACACGCAGTCGACCAAGCCCGCTTTGCGCGGCTTGGTCGTGCATGACATGTGCCGCACCCCTTCGAATTGGCGTTCGAGCATGAGCCTGCCCGAATTCCTCGAGCGCGAGAACATCGTGGCTATCGAGGGCATCGATACTCGTGCGCTCGTTCGCCATATTCGCGATTTCGGTGCGCAGACCGCTATTTTATCCACCGAGGATCTCGAGGCTGCTTCGCTCGCGGAAAAGGTCGCTGCAGCTCCGAGCCTGGTGGGCCGTAACCTCGCTAAAACCGTGAGCCGCGTCGCCGCGGAATCGTTCGATAAGGTGCCCGAGAGTCAGGCGTTCGCCGTGGCCGCTCCAGCGCCGAAGAAATATCGCGTCGTTGCGTATGACTGTGGCGTGAAAGAGTCGATTCTCGCGGGTCTCGTGCGTGTGGGTTGCGATCTTACCGTAGTGCCATGGGACACTCCCGCTGTCGACGTGCTTGCCATGGAACCCGACGGCGTCTTCCTCTCCAACGGCCCGGGAGACCCCGATGCCGTGAACGAAACTTACGAGCAGGCGCGCGAGCTTATTGGCAAGGTGCCGGTGTTCGGCATTTGCCTGGGCCACCAGATGATTAGCCTTGCAAGCGGCGGCGAAATGGAGAAGCTCAAGTTCGGCCATCGCGGCGGCAACCAGCCCGTCATGAACCTCGTGAGCGGCCAGGTGGAAATCACCGCGCAGAACCACGGCTTCGGCCTGGTGTTCCCGAGCCTTGGCAAGCTTGTGCCCGAGCTTTCGGGCGGCGTGGCCGAGCATCCTGCCGACGGCGACCTTCGCTTCTGGTCGCAGCGCCGCATCGCGCCCGTCGTTGAAAACGAGCGCTTCGGCCGCATTCGTCTGACGCACGTTAACTTGAACGACGGCACATGCGAAGGCATTCAGCTGCTCGACCAGAATGCATTCTCGGTGCAGTACCATCCCGAGGCCAATCCTGGTCCCACCGATGCGCACTACCTGTTCACGGCGTTTTGCCGCCTGATGGACGGCGACGCCGACTACCTGAACATCAACATTTCGCAAGACCGCCTCGCTGGTTGGGTCTTCGGCTCGAAGGAGGCCTAGGCAATGCCCAAACGTACCGACATCAAACGCATTCTCGTTATTGGCTCGGGCCCCATCGTTATTGGCCAGGCGTGCGAGTTCGACTACTCGGGCGCTCAGGCGTGCAAGGTGCTCAAGGAAGACGGCTACGAAGTGGTGCTCGTGAATTCGAACCCCGCTACCATCATGACCGATCCCAGCTTGGCCGACCGCACCTATGTGGAACCCATTACCGCTGAGTTCATTGAGCGCGTTATCGCTAAAGAACACCCCGACGCCCTGCTGCCTACCCTTGGCGGCCAAACGGGCCTGAATGCGGCCGTTGAGCTGGCGAAATCGGGCGTGCTCGATCGCTATGGCGTCGAAATGATTGGCTGCGATTTGGCGGCTATTGAGCGCGGTGAAGACCGCAAGCTGTTCGCCGAGGCCATGGAAGAAATTGGTTTGGAATGCGCGCGCAGCGGTTATGCGTATTCGGTTGAAGACGCCGTCGAACTTGCCGGCAAGGTGGGTTACCCCTGCGTGCTTCGCCCGAGCTTCACGCTCGGCGGCGCGGGCGGCGGCATCGCCTACGACGAGCAGGAGCTGCGCGAGATTGTGGCGCAGGGTCTGGAGCTTTCTCCCGCCGGCGAGGTGCTTGTGGAAGAAAGCATCATCGGCTGGAAAGAATACGAGATGGAAGTCATGCGCGATAAGGCCGGCAACGGCATCATCGTGTGCTCCATCGAGAACGTTGACGCCATGGGCGTGCATACCGGTGACTCTATTACGGTGGCGCCCGCACAAACGCTTTCCGATGTGGAATACCAGCGCATGCGCGTGGCCTCGCTCGCTATTCTGGAGAAAATCGGCGTCGAAACGGGCGGCTCGAACGTGCAGTTCGCGCTCAACCCGAAAAACGGCCGCCTGATCGTCATCGAAATGAACCCGCGCGTGAGCCGCTCATCGGCGCTCGCGTCGAAGGCGACCGGTTTCCCCATCGCGAAAGCTGCTGCGCGCCTGGCCGTGGGCTACACGCTTGACGAAATCACGAACGACATCACGCGCGTGACGCCGGCATGCTTTGAGCCCTCTATCGACTATTGCGTGGTGAAGGTGCCGCGCTTCGCATTCGAGAAATTCAAGGGTACCGACACCACGCTGTCCACGCGCATGAAGGCCGTGGGCGAAATCATGAGCATCGGTCGCACATTCGAGGAAGCGTTCGGCAAGGCGATGCGCTCGCTGGAAAACGGCCGCGCGGGTCTGGGCGCCGATGGCAAAGACGCTTTCGACGAAGAGCATTTCGATGAATGCGTGGCACGCCCCACGGAAGACCGCATCTTCTATGTGACCGAGGCCCTGCGTCGCGGTTGGACCGTTGACGCGGTGCACGAGGCGTGCGGCATCGACCCGTGGTTCCTGCATCGCATCGCCGATATGGCCGCTGTGCAAAACCAGCTCGAAGGTCTGCGCCTTGAAGACCTCGACGCGCCGGCTATGCGCATCGCGAAACAGTACGGTTTTTCCGATGCCCAAATCGCCCACCTCACGGGCACGAAAGAAGTTATTGTGCGCGCCTATCGCAAGGGCCTGGGCGTTGTGCCTACATTCAAGACCGTCGACACGTGTGCGGCCGAATTCGCGGGCAAAACCGAATACCACTACAAGACCTACGAAACGCCCCATGTTGCGGCTGCGGGCGCGGCGCCGAGCTTCGGCGATTCTGAAATCGTGCCCGTCGACAAACCCAAAGCCATGATATTGGGCGCAGGCCCCAACCGCATTGGCCAGGGCATTGAGTTCGACTACTGCTGCGTGCATGCGAGCTACGCGCTGCACGAGGCCGGCTACGAAACCATCATGGTGAACTGCAACCCCGAAACCGTGTCCACCGACTACGACACGAGCGACCGCCTGTATTTCGAGCCGCTCACCTACGAAGACGTCATGGACATCGTCGATGTCGAGCAGCCCGATGGCGTCGTGGTGACGCTCGGCGGCCAAACGCCGCTGAAGCTCGCGCACGCGCTTCAGGAATCGGGCGTGACCATTATGGGCACGAGTCCCGAGGCGATTGACCTGGCCGAAGACCGTGAACGCTTCAGCGCGGTGCTCGACGAGCTCGACATCACGTACCCCGCTGCAGGTATGGCCACGGGCTTCGAGGAAGCCGAACGCGTCGCCAATCGCATTGGGTTCCCGTTGCTCGTTCGCCCGAGCTATGTGCTCGGCGGCCGCGGCATGGAAATCGCCTACGACCCGTCTCACCTGCGCACCTTCATGGCCGAGGCGACGCGCATCTCTCCTGATCATCCGGTGTATTTGGATCGTTTCCTCGAGGGCGCTATCGAATGTGACGTTGATGCGCTGTGCGACGGCGAGCAGGTGTATGTGGGCGGCGTGCTCGAGCATATTGAGGAAGCTGGCATTCACTCGGGCGACTCGGCCACCTGCATTCCGCCGTTCTCGTTCAGCGACCGTTTGGTCGGTGAGCTGCGCGACATCACGCGTCGCCTGGCGCTGCGCCTGGGCGTGCGTGGCCTGCTCAATGTGCAGTACGCCATCAAGGGCGAGACGATTTATGTCATCGAAGCGAACCCGCGCGCGAGCCGCACGGTGCCGTTCGTGTCGAAGTCGACCGGCGTGCCGCTGGCGAAGTGCGCGGCTCTTATCATGAGTGGCCGCAGCATCGAAAGCCTGGGCTTGCCGGCCGACGATCGCCGCATGGATTACTTCTGCGTGAAGGAAGCCGTTATGCCCTGGGGCCGTTTCCCGGGCGCGAATGTGGTGCTGGGTCCCGAGATGAAATCGACGGGTGAAGTCATGGGCATCGCGAGCACGTATCCCGAGGCTTATGCGAAAACACAGCTCGCCGTGAGCTACGAGCTGCCGAAGGAAGGCACCGTGTTCATCTCGGTATGCGATCGCGACAAGCGTCACATTCTTCCCATCGCGCGCACGATTCAGCGTTTGGGCTTCCGCATTGTGTCGACTGAAGGCACCGCGCGCACGCTGCGTGGCGGAAACGTGCGCTGTGAGGTGGTACGCAAGATTTCCGAGCCGCATCCCAATGTTGGCGACATGATTTCCAATGGCGAAATCGCGCTTATCGTGAATACGCCATATGGTTCGGAAACGCGTGGCGATGGGTACTTCATGCGCACCGAAGCCGTGAAGCATGGCGTGACGTGCGTGACCGCGCTTTCGGGTGCAAGCGCGTTTACGGCCGCGCTTGAAGCGCTTGACGAGAATCCGTATGGTTTGCCGGTAATCGCGCTGCAAGATTTGCCGCAGTACGAGGTGAAGTAAGCGGCAGGCTGACAGGTTGACGGGCTGGCTGGCTGGCCGGTTGATCGGTCGCCTGGCTGGCTGACTGGTTGACTTGCTGTTCGGCTGATGAGCCGACTGCCTGACTGCCTGACTGGCTGACGGATTGGCAAGCGAAAGCCCGGATTGTGGCCAAGCGTGAGGCGGGCTATGCAGCCGTTTGCGCGGCGAGTGTGATTCGGGGTGTCGAGCCCGGGCGTCAATTAAAGCGGTGCGGGGGCGTTTGTTTGCACACGAGCGAACGCAAAGGGCGGTGCGGCTACCGCGCGCATTCTCCGTTGGTCGGGACGAAAGAGCCGCTCGCCTGCCGTATGGAATTGCGGCATCTCTTCCAAAAAGGGGCCTTCGGGCCTCTTTTTGCGTTCAGCGGCTAGAAATTTCCATATATAGGGGTATTAACAAACTTGTTACTCTGGCGCACTAAAGTATCGGTGTATAATCTCGCCTTAATTTGACGGTCACCGAAAGGGCCGTCGCGCGCGGGTCGCCACACCTGCGGTGCGCGACGTTCGCTTCGAAGACCGTCGGTCGTATTCGGAGCACTACTGTAAAGAAAGAAGGGGGTTGGTCTCCATGGCGAACGAAGCCATCGACAACGATTATTCGCTGTCGCGCGTTCCTGAGGGAGCCAAGCAACCGCTCTGGCAAATTTTGATGATTCGTATTGGCGCCATTTGCTGCGTCTCCCAACTGGTTTTGGGTGCAACGCTTGGCTATGGCATGTCGTTCTGGGGCGCTTTTTGGGCGACCATGCTCGGCTCGGTTATTCTGCAGGTCGTAAGCTGGGCACTCGGCACCGCGGCCGCTCGCGAAGGCCTCTCGACGAGTTTGCTGTCTCGCTGGTGCGGCCTCGGCAAAAACGGTTCCGCTATTTTGGGCGGCGTCGTTGCCATTTCGATGGTCGGCTGGTTCGGCGTTCAGAACTCCGTGTTCGCTGAAGGCATGCTTTCCATCACCGGCGTGCTGAATTTCCCCATTTGGGCAATCATTACCGGCTTGGGTATTACGCTTCTGGTCATTGCCGGCATTCGTTGGATTGCCCGCTTTGCTACCGTGTTCGTGCCGCTGTTTATTGCCGCCGTTGTTATTTCTGCTGCCATTGTGCTGCAGGACCACAGCCTCATCGAATTCCTTAACTCGCCGCATCCCGGTCCCGAGTTGACGTTCGGCACGGCTACTACCATGGTCGCTGGCGGCTTCATCGCAGGCGCTATTTGCACGCCCGACTACGCGCGCTATCTGAAGAATGGCACCCAAGTGTTTTGGATGACCCTCATCGGCACTTTCGTGGGCGAGCTCGGCATGAACCTGCTTGCCGTTATTCTGGCTCACGCAACCGGAACCGACAACGTGACCGACATCATGATGGCAACTTCGGGTGTTTTGGGCGTGATTATCGTCGTTGCTTCCACCGTTAAGCTCAACGACATGAACCTGTATTCGTCGGGACTTGGCGTTGCCACTGCTATCAATGCGCTGTTCAATGTGAAGATCAATCGCAATGTGATGACCTGGACGCTCGGTATCATTGGCACGCTGCTTTCCGTCATTGGTATCATCAACTACTTCACGAGCTTCCTGACGCTGCTCGGTGTTGCTATTCCGCCTGCAGCTGGCATCATGGTCATCGATTACTTCATCCTGAAGCGCAACCGTGGTGTTCTGGAGGAAACCCGCCCGTCGGGCAAGTTGCCTCAGAAGGTTGAGAAGTGGAACCCCATCGCGCTTGCTGCGTGGGCACTTGCGTTCTGCGTGGGCGAGGTTTCTTCTATTTTTGCCATCGGCATTCCGGGCCTGAACTCGCTCATCTTCGCCGGCGTTGTGTACTGGGGCGCTATGGCTATCTACAAGTCGGTCAAGAAGGTCGACGTGGTGAAGTTCAAGGAAACCGATCAGATTCTGTAGTTGAACTGCGCTGCGAAAACTGCATAGATTTGCGATTGAAAAGGGTTGGCTTCGTGCCGGCCCTTTTTTGCTGGAAAGGATAGGGTTTCGCGTTCGGCTTTTTGTTGGGAAGAGTTAGGAATCGCGTTCGGCTCCTTTTGTTGGAGAACCGGGAATCATGGTCGGTTCTTTTTTGCTGTGGCCGCGCTCTGGCTACGGTCTTGCGTGCTGGCTTGCGTATGCGGGATGGGCAAGAACGCAGAAATGCATGCTTGATTGAAATTCCCTATCTTATCGGTAGGGAAATGTGGGGGAATCCATTCGCAATCGGGTGGGCTTCCTTTTTCTTTAGGCTATACTTGCCTGCGGAATTTGAATTGCGGAAAGGAATGTTCCATGGCAAAAAAGGCGCTTATCGCGGTTTCGGGCGGCATCGCGGTGTACAAGGTGTGCCAGGTTGTAAGCGATTTGGGTAAGCGCGGCGTTGACGTGCAGGTCATCATGACCGAGAATGCGACGAAATTTGTGACGCCGCTTACGTTCGAGGCGCTTTCCAAGAACATGGTGTTCACCGATACGTTCGATTACAGCTACGATGCGTCCATCAAGCACATCATGCTTGCGCAGGAGGCCGATGTTATGTGCGTGGCGCCTGCGACGGCGAACATCATCGCGAAACTCGCCAACGGCATCGCCGACGATATGGTTTCATCCACGTTTTTGGCGACGACGTGCCCGGTTATCGTATGTCCCGCGATGAACACGCATATGTATGAAAACGCTGCGACCCAGGCGAACCTTGCGACGCTTGCCGCGCGTGGCATTGAGCTGGTTGGCCCTGGTATTGGCAAACTTGCGTGCGGCGATGTGGCTAAGGGCACGCTCTCGCCAGTCGACGAGATTGTTGAAGCTATTTGCAAGAAGCTGGGCGCGTAAAGGCCGCGTCGGCTTTTGGGCTGCGGTTTTGCGTAATTGAGCACGGCTTCCATCTTCCATATCGTGGCGCGAATATGCGCAACCGGTCAAATCGACGTCAAAGCGGTAACGCTTGGCGTCGATTCGTTTTGCGGGACCGTACTATGGCTGCACCAAGAAGAATTGCTAGGTCGCCCGAAGGGTTCGGGCGCGAGTCTGAAGGAGGCCCGCATATGGAAACGTATGAAGACATTAAACTCATTGCCTGCGACATGGACGGCACGTTGCTTGACGAGCGCTCGCAGGTTCCCCCTGAAACATTCGACCTTGTTCGCGCGCTCGATGCCGCAGGTATTCGCTTCGTCGCGGCGTCGGGCCGTCGTTACGATACGTTGCGCGCGTTTTTCGAGCCCGTGGCCGATCGCATGGATTTCGTTGCGAGCAATGGCGCGCAGGTATTCGTGCGTGGAAAGCTCGTCGACCGCGAAGTGTTCTCCCATGCTGCACTGCGCCGCCTGTACGCGCTTGTAGAAGAGTTCGACAACCTTCACATGGTGGTGTATGACCGCACGAACAGCTATTTGCTCGACGACCCCGCATGCTTCGATGCTGAATTCGATAAAGACTTGCCCAACCCGGTGGTGCTGCGCGATTTGCCGTCGCCCGACACGTCGATTGTGAAAGTCTCGATTTCGTGCGACAGCGCTCAAATGGACATGGCGTATATTCTGTCGCGCGAGCTCGAGGCCGATTTCGTGTTCGCTCCTTCGGGTGTGAAATGGATTGACGTGATGCAGCGCGGCGTGAACAAGGCGACCGGCATTAATCAAGTGCTTGCTGTTTACGGTGTTGCGGCTGAGAACGTGATGGCGTTCGGCGATTCCATGAACGATTACGAAATCTTGCGCATGGTGGGCCACAGCTGCGCTATGGGGAATGGCCGCTGGGCAGTGAAGCAGATTTCGAAGCGCATTATTGGCAAGAATACCGAGCAGGCGGTGCAGGCTGAGTTGCGCGCTGTAGTTGAATCGCGTGCGATAGGGCATCATGCTTTCGATACCAAATAATTCGAACAGATATTCGAAAAGACATTCGCATATCACGTGACTTTGAGCGATAATAAGCGCCAGAAAACGATTCGTTGAAAGGCGTGCGACGTGAATGAAATCAAGTGCCCCCATTGCGGCGAGGTGTTCCAGGTAGACGAGCGTGGGTTCGCCGACATCGTGCGTCAGGTTCGCACGCAGGAGTTCGATAAGGAAATCGCCCAGCGCGAAGGCATGCTGAAGCAGCAAAACGAGCAAGCTGTGGCGCTTGCCGTGTCGAAGGCGAAAAGCGAGGCGCAAAACGCCCAGGCCACAAGCGAGGCGCGTATCGCGGAGCTTGAAGCGAAGCTTGCGGCGGCGCTTGAACAGAGCGAACGGGCGGCGAAGGCGTCCGAGAAAGAAATGCAGCAGGTGCAGCAGGCGGAGCGCCAAAAGGCCGATGCCGATATAAAAACGGCGCTTGCTGAAAAACAGGCGGAAATTGCCAAGCTTCAGGCCGAAGTCGAGAAGCTTTCGGCCGACCGGGAATCGCAAAAGCGCGCCACGCAGGCCGAACATGAAAAGTCGCTTATCGATGCCACCGCGAAACGCGATGCCGAAATCGCAGCGCTCAAAACCCAAATCGCTTCGCAGGAATCCGCGTTCAAACAACAAATCGAATCGCAGTCGAAGGAATACTCGCAGAAGTTGGCGTTGGAGAAGATCGAGGCGTCGCGACGGGTCGCCGAGGAATCGGCGAAGCTGCAGCAGACCATCGCAACCCAGAGGCAGCAAATCGAATCACAATCGCAGCAGTTCGCCGCCGAGAAAGATCTTGCTGTGTCGCAGGCGCGTGTTCAGGCTGAGCGCGAGCGTGACGAAGCGAAGGCGACTGTTGAACTCGAGCGCGCTAAGGCGGCTCAGGCTCAGGCAGCGTTGCGCGAGCAAATGACGCATGAGATTGCCCAGAAAGATGAACTTATCAAGTACAAAGACGACGAAATTGCCCGCGTGAAAGAAATGAAGGCGCGTCTTTCGACGAAAATGGTGGGCGAGTCGCTCGAGCAGCACTGCGAAATCGAGTTCAACAAAATTCGAGCTACGGCGTTTCCGCATGCATACTTTGAAAAAGATAACGACATTGTCGAAGGCACGAAGGGCGACTTCGTATTCCGCGAGTGCGACCCCGAAACCGGCGAAGAAATCGTTTCAATCATGTTCGAGATGAAGAATGAGAACGACGAAACGAAAACCAAGCATAAAAACGAAGACTTCTTTAAGAAGCTCGACTCCGATCGAACGAAGAAAGGTTGCGAATACGCGGTATTGTGCACCATGCTCGAGCCCGACAACGAGCTTTATAACGAAGGCATTGTCGACATGGGGTATCGCTACCCGAAGATGTATGTCATTCGCCCGCAGTTCTTCATTCCGATTATTTCCATTCTGCGCAATGCTGCGCTTTCGGCGCTGCAATACAAAACGCAGCTTGCCGAGGTGCGCAACCAGAATATCGATATCACGAACTTCGAAAACTCGATGGAAGAGTTCAAAACGAAGTTCGCGAAGAACTATGACCTGGCAAGCCGCAAGTTCCAAACGGCGATTGAGGAAATCGACAAGACCATCGACCATTTGCAGAAAACAAAAGATGCTTTGCTCGGTAGCGAGCGTAATTTGCGCCTTGCCAACGATAAGGCGCAAGACCTCACCATCAAGAAGCTCACGCGAAAAAACCCTACTATGCAAGCGAAGTTCGCTGAACTTGCCGAACTGCGTGCTGCTGGCGCCATGATTGGCGACGGAAGCGATTCGGCCGAGGTCCTTGAAAGCGATATTGATGCGAAGGGTGACGAATAGCCATGCCTCGTGAGAATCTTACGCAGAAACGTGAGCGTGCTGCCGAAATCGAACGGCGCATGTTTGAGCATTACGGCGAAGGCGCATGCTCGCTCGATCATGTCGACCCGTTTACGCTTACCGTGGCGGTTATTCTGTCGGCTCAGTGCACCGATGCGGCTGTGAATAAGGTGACCCCCGAATTATTTGCTCGCTTCGGTACACCTGAAGCCATGGCGGCGGCGAGCATTGAAGACATAGAGGCGATTATTCATCCGCTCGGGTTTTTCCGCAGTAAAGCGAAGAACTTGAAGGCGTGCGCGCAAACGGTGCTTGCCGAATTTGGTGGCGAAGTGCCGCGTACTATGGCCGGTTTGCAGAAGCTTCCTGGAGTGGGGCGCAAAACGGCAAATGTGGTTATGTGCCAGGCCTTTCGTGACCCTCAGGGTATCGCCGTCGATACGCATGTATTCCGCATCGCCCATCAGCTGGGGTTTGCGACGCGCAACGACGATACGCCCGAAAAGGTTGAGGCGAAGCTCGTGAAAATCTACCCTCAGCCCGATTGGTTGTACATCAATCACCAGTGGGTCCATTTTGGACGCGAGTTCTGTGTGGCCCGTCGCCCGAAATGCCAGGAGTGCTTCTTGGCTGATATATGCCCAAGCTCGGGGAAATAGCATAGGCGGTTGCATTGGTGCCGGCGTCTCTGCGGACGAAATCGAGCGCACTTATTTCGCCAAGTACTCCTGCAGTGCGTTCCAGTTTTCCGCTGCGACCCGTAAACCTTGTTCATAAAGCGCGAACAGTTTGTCGGCATCACGTTCCATGCTAGAAACCGTTACCGGCTCGCTCGGCTGAATCATGAAAATTTTGCCTTCGTCATGCAGGCGTTTGATCCATCGATAGCAGCGGTTGTATTCGAAGTGGCGATATTCGACGCGGTCGACGAAACGGGGGTAGTCGGAATACATGCGCTTGATCAAGGGCATGGTTTTGTTTGGACCCTTCACGAATGTCGAGTCTTGCGTGAGCACCACGATGTGTTTGTCGGTATTGCCCATGAGCATGGAATGCAGCAGCGGTATGCTGTCGCACGGGCCGCCGTCGAGCAGCTTTTTGCCGTCGAGCTCAACGATATGCGACACCAAAGGCATGCTTGCCGACGCGCGTAGATATTCGATATCGCGCTCGTCATCGGCGGTCTCCATTACATGGTAATCGGCTTCACCGGTTTCAAGGTCGCTTGCGACGGTCGTGAGCTCCATGGGGGATTCGCGAAACGCCTTGAAGTTAAAGGGTTCGAGCGTTTCGGGAATCTCGTGGAACACAAAATCGCGACCGAGAGCATCGCCCGTTCGTACAAAATTCTTCATGGAAAGATAGCGCGGGTCGTCGCAGTATTTCGTGTTCAAAAAACAGGTGCGCCCGAGCTCGCCGGCAACGTAGTTGTAGCCATTCAACGCGCCAGCGCTCGTGCCGATTACATGCTCGCACCAAAGGTTTTGGTCCATGAAGAAGTCGAGTACGCCTGCAGTAAACTGTCCGCGCATTGCGCCGCCCTCCAAAACGAGGTTCGCGTTAACAGTTTGGGCGCCTTCGTATGCCGGGGCCCGATCGGAGGTATCGTAGACGTATGATGATTGCATTGTTGCTCCTTCGGTTGAGCTTCCCGCGCGCATGGGCGGGCTGGGTGCTGCATACGCATCGGAGTGCTTCACGTATTTGCCCAGAGCTTCCTGCACGCATGGGCAGGCTGTTTTGTTTCCATGGTGAACAATTCGGGCCCAGGGGTCAAGCGTTGCTTAGTTGACGTTGGGGCAACGTTACAGAGATTTACTTGCTTTTCATATTCTATATGCTATCTTATCGGTAACAATTAAGAGGTCGCGAATGCAAGGCGACAAACGAAGGAGGGCGTTATGGCTCAGGTCATTACTTCTCAAGAATTCGATTCCAAGGTGTTGCAGGCGAGAGGCCCTGTGCTCGTTGACTTTTTCGCAACGTGGTGCGGTCCTTGCAAGATGCTCGCTCCTGTGCTTGATGAGGTGGCGAACGAGGTTGCCGGCAAGGCCGCGGTGTACAAGGTCGATATCGATCAATCGCTTGATCTCGCCCAGCGTTACGGCATTATGAGCGTGCCCACGCTTATGGTGTTTGAGGGTGGTCAGGTGAAGCGCACTGCAATGGGCGCGCAACCGAAAGCGAACGTGCTCGCGTTGCTCGATTAATTATTGAAGGGCCCCTGATCGCATCGAGGTGGACCTTTTGAGAAAATGGCGTCTTGGCGGGCGCTTTAGAGTGAATGTACGACTAAGGCGGCAATGCATCAATGCTTGCCGCCTTTTTTCTTAAAGGAAAGGGGTCGCGCCATGATTGATGAACGAATCGAGCTCGATGTTGCCATAGTAGGAAGCGGACCTGCCGGCATGACCGCAGCGCTCTATGCGGCTCGCGCTGGATTGTCGGTGGCGGTTTTCGAGCGAATGGGGCCAGGTGGGCAAATGACCCAAACGGAGCGACTCGATAATTATCCGGGTTTTGCCGAGGGCGTAGATGCGTTCGAGCTTTCGTTTGCAATGGCGTCGCAGGCCGAGAGATTTGGCGCTGAGCGCGTTTCCGATGAAGTGGTTGATCTTAATGTTGACGCTGTAAAGAAATTACTGACCTGCGCATCTGGTGCTCAGTATTCCGCTCGGGCGGTTATCGTCGCGACAGGAGCCGAGCCTCGAGAGCTCGGTGTTTCGGGGGAAGTTGAGCTGCGTGGCAGAGGCGTTTCGTATTGCGTAACATGCGACGGCGGGTTTTTCCGCGGCAAGGTCGCGGTGGTAGTCGGCGGCGGCAACACGGCTGTGGGCGATGCTCTGTATTTATCGCGTATTTGCGAGAAGGTGTATGTGGTGCACAGGCGCGATTCGTTCCGTGCCGACGCCCTTTACCTCAATGCGCTTTCCGAACTGCCGAACGTAGAGCTTGTGTTGAATTCGACTGTTGAAGCGATTCGATCAACGACCGATGGGGAAGTGCCCATGCCGCATGTGGAATCGATTCTCGTTCGCGATAGGAATACGGGCGATGAGCGCATCGTGAATACCGATGCAGTATTTATTGCTGTGGGTACGACTCCGCGATCGAACGTGCTCAAGGCTGCCGGCGTCGCCCTTAACGAAGCGGGGTATGCGATTGCGGGCGAGAGCGGAGCGACCAATGTGCCAGGCGTGTTCGTTGCGGGCGATGTGCGCGAAAAACCGCTGCGCCAAGTGATAACTGCCGCTTCCGACGGGGCAAATGCAGCTACGGCCGCGTTCGAATACTTGAACATCGATTAGTTTGACCATTGCCGTCATCTTTTGACATGCTGAACTCCGATTCGCCCAGACCCTGTCGAAGTCGTCGCGCGGACTTCTTCGAATCTCCTTTTGAGGAAGCGCGGATCGATCGGTTGCGGACCGGCTGGCTGACCTTTGGCGAACGCCGTTCTATCAAGGGGCGCGTCGGGAATTGCGGGCGGGTTTTCTCGTGGCCCCATGCGTTCTCCACAGAATTGAATTATTGTTTCAATGGTATTCGCATTGGTGCGCAAAGAAAAATGCGATTGGGTATTTGCCATCTGATGCTCTACGCGGTCGCCAGTCGGCGGCCGCTTTTTTGCTCGCCCGCTGGATTATTCGTCCTTATGCGGGGCGCTATCATTATTTGCTTGTGTTGCTTAGCGATGTCGGTACTATCGCATGTGCTGCTTAAACGGTAACAATTCACCGCAACGCATCAATGAAGGGAGATGTGTTTCATGAAAAACGTCATCGACGTTACGAGCAAGGGCGCAATGTCGCGTCGCAGTTTCATCGGGTTTGCTTCGGTTGCCGCGCTTTCTGCGGTCGCGCTTTCGGGCTGCTCTTCGCAGGAGAGCGCCGCGCCTGAAGCTACTTTGATGAAAATCGGCACCATGCAGACCGAGGACTCGCTGCCTTTCTGGGTTGCCGAGCAAAAGGGCTTCTATGGCGATCACGACGTCGAGGTCGAAATCGTTACGTTCCAAAGCGCACAGGAGCTTTCCACGGCATTCGCAGCGGGTGAAATCGACGGTGCGATGACCGATATCATGGTTTCCGCGTCGCTCGTGGCGAGCGGCATTGGTTTGAACCTCGCGTGGGTTACGCTGGGCGCCACGCCCGAACAGGGTCGTTTCGGCATTCAAACGTCGCCTGAGTCGGGCATCAAGAGTCTCGCCGATTTGAAGGGCAAAGGCATTGGCGTGGGCTCGAACACCGTGCCAGAATATGTGATGGACAAGCTTATGGAGGCCGCTGGCGCTTCAGAAGGCGAAATCGTCAACGAAGAGATTAAGAAGCTTCCAGTTCGCTACGAATCCATGACGAACAATCAGGTCGCGGCGGCCGCGTTGCCGGGCAGCCTGCTTGCGCTGGGCGAGGCGACGGGCATGATCACGCTTGCCGACGACACGCAAGGCGTGGGCAACGTAAGCCAGTCGGTTCTCGCCGTGCGTTCTTCGTGGCTTGAGAGCGGTAAAGCTGCGCTCGAGAGCGTACGCCTCGCATGGAACGATGCCGTGGCCGCGATTGAGGCCGACCCCGAGGGATTCCGCGATTTGCTCGTGGAAAAAGCGAATCTGCCCGGTGTTGTGGCTGACACGTATCCCATTTCTTCTTACCCCGAAGCCGAACTTCCCTCAAAAGACATGGTCGACCCTGTTCTCGATTGGATGAAGGGCAAGGAATACCTGCAGGTCGACGTCGCCTACGATTCCGAGACGGGCGACCTAAAGACGAAATAGGCGAAATTTCGCCTTCAAGAATTTTTTCAAAAAAGTTCTTGCCCGAATCTCTTCGTTTGTGTAGACTATCCAAGCTGCCTTGAGAGAGGCGAAGTTTGAAAATACGGGGTGTTAGCTCAGTTGGTTAGAGCGCCGGCCTGTCACGTCGGAGGTCGCGAGTTCGAGTCTCGTACATCCCGCCATCCAAAATCTGAAGCCTGTTCGAAAGAGCAGGCTTTTTTATTCTCTGAGGCGTTGCGGAGTCCTCGTTAGCGCGGTGGGGTGCGTAAAGTGCGTTATATCGCATTCACGGCGGTATAAACTCGATCTCGCCGCCGTAGGCGCATTTGATTGCGCGGCGACTCATACATGGCTGTGCAGCGGTGCGTTCCCGACTGTCACCTGGTGACGCATTTGCGATGCCGACACTTCTTCGCGTCGCCGCCTCGGCTCGCTTGTTTTTGGACGCCTGGCATATATGGCCGTGCCTCGGCCTCATTTTGATTGCCTGGCGTGCATGGTTCGACCTAGCCGCATTTTGGATATCTGGCATACATGCCCGCGCCTTAGCGGCATTTGGGCGTCTGACGTTCGTTGACTGCTTTGACGCTGGTTGCCGTGCATTCCGATTGCGCTGTTTCTGCGCCCTGGTGTCAGAAAATGCCACAAGGGGGCCCGATTGCAGCCCGATATTCGTTGCGAAAGGAGCAATCGGGTGTTCGCGATGGGTCGCATCATGACAAAAGCGCAGGTCGTAGCTGTGTCGTGGCTCAGGGATTCGAGTTTATTCGTAGATGGCGAGGCCCCCTTCTCGCATTTTCTGCCAGCAAGGTCGTCATCTTCTGCAATCGGGCCCCATTGCGCTATTTTCTGACAAGTCCACATGTCACTCGATCCGCATGACCTTCGACCCACAGGACGTTCGAGTCGTGCGACCTTCGATTCACGCGTCTCTCGGCCCATATGACTTTCTTGCCACATGTCGCTCGGAGTGAATGCCGCTTGAGCGCTTAACGCGCGTTTTTGGATAGGTGGCTTTGGGCGAGCGTTTTTGCCAAGTGGGTTCCCGGCGGCATTCCTCGCTTCGCTGTACTCTCATAGCCTTGTGCCTTCACGGCTGATTCCCCGTACCTTCGTGGGCCTTTGCGGCTCTGCCGCCGCACGCCGTTACGGGCTCAACTGTTGAATGCAGCCACGGCCTCAATCGACGCGCGCCGCAATGTTTGCAATCGCTGTATGCCGTTCGGGGCTTCGGCGCGGCGTGTGTCATGGAAAACGGCCTCACCGCGTGCCGTAGAATCGTACTATGGCGATCATGGCGCATCGGGCTTTTCGTAGCGATTGTGGCGGAGCAGTCGTATCGCCCAAATCATATCGTAGCGATTGTGACGGAATGGTTGTGTCATAGGAATCGTACATAGCGACGGTGCTATAGCGGGTTTGTTGTGATAATTGCGCAGTGACCATATCGTAGCGATTGTGCCGTGGTGACCGTGGCAAAGCGATCGCCTTGAAAAATTATGAATCATTTTCAGTGCACGACTTCATTTAGGTAACGGCGCTTGAAATTCCTTTTAAGTTCGATATTGTTTAGAAGCTAAATATTTAGAAACTAAACAATCCGAGTTTCGAAAGGGGTTGATATGAGCGAATCTCTGGAAGCGTTGCGCAACGAAATGTTTGAAACGATGCAGCGCATGCGTCAACGCCGCTCGACACCGCCTTTGCCGCCTGGCATCACGCGCGGCGAGATCAATGCGCTCATGATGCTTTCCATGATGGAGGCGCGTGACGAGATTGCGCGCCCCGGTATGCTCGCCGCGTGCTCCCATGCGACGCCGGGCGCGGTTTCGCAAACGCTCAAGTCGCTTGAGGAGAAGGGTCTTATCGTGCGCAGGCGTGGCGAGGGCGATTCTCGCTCCGTCACGATTTCCCTGACCGATGCGGGCCACGAGTTCGAAAAAGAAGGCCGCCGCCTGCATGACGAGCGCTTCATGCATATGCTTGAATTTTTGGGTGAAGACGACGCTCGAGAATTCGTACGCATCGTGAATCGCATGCTTGAATTTGAGGAATCGCATCCCTGGAAGCGTGCATCTGACGGGATGCGTTGTGGGGGCGAGCGGGCTTGTGCCGCGGAAAGCGTCCCGTGCCCCGATTCTGTCCACGGCCATGAAAGCGCCGTTTGCTCAGATTCAACAATTGGTCAGGAATCCGATTTTCGTTTCGATTCTGCATCAAGCTCGACAAGTGAGACGTGCTGCAATTCCGAATCGAGCCACGCGTCGGCGTCGCGCCATCCTGAGCGATTCGCCGCTGCCGGCAGCGGTTTTCGCTCCGAAAAAGAAGGCGGCGAGCCATGCGCCTAATCAAGAATTTCGCGAATCATAAAATCGCGGTAGTAATCGTCGTGGTACTGCTCGCGGTTCAGGCATTTTGTGATTTATCGTTGCCGAATTACACATCCGACATCGTTGACGTGGGTATTCAACAATCGGGCGTCGAGCATGCGTCGGCCGATGCGCTCACCGAGCGCACGCACGACTTGGTCGCCATTATGGAAAGCGAGCAGAACGAAAGCCTGTTTGCCGATTCCTACTCCCAACGTTCCGATGACACCTACGAGCTCACCGACTTCGGCCGCGAACATCGCGCGGAGCTCGACGATGCCATGTCTATGCCGCTTGTTGCAGTGCATTACGCCGATCAAACCGGCATGGACCTCGACCAGTTGAAAGCCGCTTATGATGCCGGCATGGTGCAGAAGCCTGACGTTCAAGCCATGCTCGATGAAGCGAAGTCGCAGATGGGCGACATGGCCGATTCCATCGTGGGCCAGCAGGCAATTGCCGCCGCAAAAGCTGAGTATGAGCAACTCGGTTGCGACCTGAACGCCATGCAGATGAATTACCTGCTCACCACGGGTGGCAAAATGCTCGGCCTTGCCGCGCTCGGCATGGTTATCGCAGTAATCGTGGGCTTCATCGCAAGCCGCACGGCGGCGAAAATCGGCGCCAGCCTGCGAAGCCGCCTGTTCGAGCGCGTGTTGTCGTTTTCGGACGCTGAAATCCAAAGCTTCTCGGCCGCCTCGCTTATCACGCGTGGCACCAATGACGTGCAGCAAGTGCAAATGGTGTCGGTCATGATGCTGCGCATGATTCTTTACGCTCCCATTTTGGCCATCGGCGGCATCATCATGATTGCCCGCACGAACCTCTCTATGGGCTGGATTATCGTGGCGGCCGTGCTTGCCATCGGCGTGGTGATGCTGTTCCTCATGAAAGTGGCAATGCCGAAGTTCAAAATCATGCAGAAGCTCATCGACCGCGTGAACCTCGTGTCACGTGAGATTCTTACAGGCATCCCCGTGGTGCGCGCGTTCGGCCGAGAGGCCCATGAGGAAGAGCGTTTCGACGAAGCAAACCTGCGCCTCATGAAAACGCAGCTGTTCACGAACCGCGTCATGACGTTCATGATGCCGCTCATGATGCTCATTATGAATTTGGTGTCGGTCGCCATCATTTGGTTCGGCGGCCATGCGGTTGATGCGGGCACGTTGCAAACGGGAGACCTCATCGCGTTCATCACCTATTCCATGGTTATTATCATGGGCTTTCTTATGATCGGCATGCTTTCTATCATGCTGCCGCGTGCCGATGTTGCTGCCCAGCGTATCGACGAGGTGCTTAAGACGGAAAGCTCGATTGCCGACCCTTCGACTGAAGTGTGTCGCGACAACGAACTCACCGCGCGCATGGGTGGTGCCGAAATCGCTTTCAACGACGTGAGCTTCAGATATCCTGGCTCGCAAGATTGCGTGCTCGAGCATGTCGATTTCACCGCGAAGCCTGGTCAAACCACGGCCATCATTGGCTCGACCGGTTCGGGCAAGTCTACGGTGATCAAACTCGTGGAGCGTTTCGCTGACGTGTCGGAAGGCTCCATTACCATCGACGGCATCGATATTCGCGACCTGTCGCTGCACGCGCTGCGCGGCCAACTGGGCTACGTTCCGCAAAAGGCCTTCCTGTTCAGCGGCACGGTTGAAGAAAACGTCGACTACGCCGCCGATGAGCTGAATGCCGAACGCGTGCGCGTTGCGGCGGAAATCGCCCAGGCCGATTTTGTGGACGACATGGACGAGGGCTTCAAAACCGAAATTTCCCAAGGCGGCACGAACGTTTCGGGTGGCCAGCGCCAGCGCTTGGCTATCGCCCGCGCGCTTGCCACCGACGCCCGCGCGTTTTTGTTTGACGACAGCTTCAGCGCGCTCGACTACAAAACCGACGCCGCGCTGCGCCATGCGCTCGCCGAACAGCTTGGCGGCAAAACTCAGATCATCGTGGCCCAGCGCATTTCCACGGTGCTCCATGCCGACCAAATCGTTGTGCTCGACGAGGGGCGCGTCGTGGGTTGCGGCACGCATGCCGAACTCATGGACGCCTGTGAACCGTATCGCGAAATCGCGCTTTCGCAGCTATCAGAAGAAGAGCTGGAGGAAGGTGATGCGCAATGAGCCAGCAGGAGGAAATGGCAAAGCTGAAGGCGGCATCGCCGCGCCGCCGCGGCGGACGTGGCCCCATGGGTCGCATGATGCCCGGAGAAAAGGCACAAGACTTCAAGGGCACCATTGGAAAACTCGTGCGGTTTATGGGGCAATTTAAAGTAGCCTTCATCGCCGCTATCGTGTTCGCTATGGCGTCGGCCGCCTTCAATATCGTGGGCCCGAAGGTGCTTTCGCAAGCGACCACCGAGTTGTTCGACGGCATCGTCGCCAAAATCGGCGGCACCGGTGGCATCGATTTCGACGCAGTTGGCGCCATTCTGCTCGCCACGCTGGCGTTGTATTGCGTGAGCGCGGCATGCTCGTTCGTACAAGGCTGGATGATGACCTCGGTCTCGCAGCGCACGTGCTATGGCCTGCGCCGCCAAATCGCCGAGAAAATTGATCGCCTTCCCGTGGGCTATTTTGAGCGCACGAGCACCGGCGACGTGCTTTCGCGCATCACCAACGATGTCGATACGCTGGGGCAAAGCCTGAACCAAGGCGTGACGCAGCTCATCACAAGCGCCACTACCATGATCGGCGTGCTTGTTATGATGCTGTCCATCAATGTTGAGATGACGCTTATCGCGCTGCTTGTGATTCCACTGTCGCTCATTTTGGTGAAAGTCGTCGTGAAGCGCAGCCAGAGGTACTTCCGCGCTCAGCAGAAGAAGCTCGGTGAAATCAATGGCCAAATTGAGGAAACGTTCTCGGGCCAAGCCATCGTGCGCGCGTTCAACAAGGAAGACGCGGCACTCGCCGCTTTCCGCGAAACGAATGAGGCGCTCTATCAATCGGCGTGGCGCTCTCAATTTCTTTCGGGTCTTATGATGCCCGTCATGAGCTTCGTGAGCAATTTGGGATATGTGGCTGTGGCTATTGCGGGCGCGGTTTTTGCCGTGCAGGGTCGAATCACGGTGGGCGACATTCAGGCGTTTATTCAATATGTGAAAAACTTCACGCAGCCTATCACGCAGCTCGCTCAGGTCGCCAACGTGCTGCAGCAAATGGCAGCGGCGGCGGAACGCATTTTCGAATTCCTTGAAGCGCCTGAAGAAGCGTCTGAGCGGCCGAAGGCGAAGGCCGCCGATGTTTCAAGCGACGTGGAGTTCGACCATGTGCGCTTTGGCTACGACCCCGAGCATCCGGTGATCAGCGATTTCTCGGCGCGCGTGGGTGAGGGGCAAACCGTGGCGCTTGTCGGTCCCACGGGAGCAGGCAAGACCACCATGGTGAAGTTGCTTATGCGTTTCTACGATGTGGATGGCGGCGCCATTCGCATCGGCGGCCACGATGTGCGCGAATTCTCGCGCGAAGACGTGCGCTCGCAATTCGGCATGGTGCTGCAAGATACCTGGCTGTATAACGCCACCGTGCGCGAGAACATTCGCTACGGTCGACTCGATGCGACCGATGCCGAAGTCGAGGCCGCCGCGAAAGCCGCATTCGCCGATCATTTCATTCGCACGCTGCCTGAAGGCTACGACACGGTGATTAATGAAGATGCGAGCAATATCAGCCAAGGCCAGCGCCAGCTGCTCACTATCGCCCGAGCTATTTTGGCTGATCGTCGCATGCTTATTTTGGATGAGGCAACAAGCTCGGTCGACACGCGCACCGAGGGGCGCATCCAGGCGGCTATGGACAACCTCATGCGCGGGCGCACGTCGTTCGTCATCGCTCATCGCTTGTCGACCATTCGCAATGCCGATTTAATTCTCGTTTTGCAAAAAGGCGACATTGTGGAACAAGGAACTCATGCGGAGCTGCTTGCGGCGAATGGGGCCTATGCTAAACTCTATAACTCACAGTTTGCTGAATAACCATTATTGGGGCGCGCCCTCGAAAGGTGCGCCCCGTGCCAGTCGGGCGATTGCCCGGCACTCATGAGGGGCGAATTTCTGTATGGAAAAGAAGCTGCGCGAGGCACGGACGGGCATTGCAGGGGAATCGTGCGCGGTTGACGATGAGGTCGTGGCGGCGGCAGCAGCAGCGGCTCGACGCGCGAAGGCAACGGGCAAGCACGCCATTGCCGCGTTCGATTTCGACGGAACGTCCATCCAGGGCAATTCGCCCGTATTGCTCGTGCGCTATTTGCGCGGCGACGACTTATTGCGCAAGCGCGTTTTGGCGAAGGTGGGCGCGTGGGGCGCTGCCTACAAGTTGCGTCTTCCGCAAAGCGAGGCATGGGTTCGCGGCCAGGTGTTCACCGCGTTCGAGGGCGGCTCTAAAGAGCAGGTCGACGAATACCTGCGTGATTTCTACGACAAGGTTATCGCTGGCCAGAAGCGTTTTCGCCCCAAGGCGCGTGCGGCCATGAACGCGCTGCGCGATGCGGGCGTTGAGGTCGTCATCGTGTCGGCAACGTTTGGGCCCATCGTGCGCCGAGCCCAGGAATTCGAGCCGTTCGATGTGAGCCTGTGCACCGAAATGGAAGTCGACGCCAACGGCAATTACACTCGCCGGGTCGACGGCGAGTGCGTCGAGGGTGAAGCGAAGGTGCGCGCTATTACGAAATGGGCCAACGAGAAATACGGCGCAGGCAACTGGGAGCTTTCATGCGCGTTTGGCGATCACCATTCCGACATCCCCATGCTGAGCCGCGCCGCCGACGCGTTCGCCGTCACGCCCGATTCCACGCTTTCGCGCACCGCCAGGGAAAACGATTGGCATGCGCTCGATTGGAATTGCAAGGCCGAGAAATAGCGCGCGAGCGAGGCATCCGGGCTCGCGATTTCGACGGAACGTTCGCGTTTGCCCGCCGCTCGCTATGGCGTCGAGTTCCTCGTGCATGCCCATCACGCGTCCTTGGGGTTTGGGCCTTCAATCGAGTTGTTTGAGCGGACGCATCTGCAAACGAGACGCCCGCTACCCATTCCATATTTGTGGAACTGTTTCTTTCTAAGTAACGTTTCGTGAAATTTTTGCACATCGCTAGGTGCTTGGTTACACTTACCTTTGTAGTATTGTCGTTTAATTCATTGAAGGGGGTGGGCGAAGTGCTCAACCAGAACAACGACGAGGCGAATATCGCCAACAATCAAGAGCCCGATCAAGCCCATCGGCCTCAGGGCGATTGCGCTGAATGCAGCTCGTCTGCAGAGGGCAACGCCTCTTTCGAACGTGACGAATATTCTGATCATGGCGCCGCCATTGTGCATGGCGAGGCTTTGGCGACTGACTTCATCGCACGTAACGATTACCTCGAGCGTGCCCAGGCGGCGGCGGAAGCGGGCGACCGCGAGCTCGCCATGCATCTGTTCCTTACGGCTTATGAGGAAGCATGCAAGCGTTCGCCAGTCGCGAACGATTCGGCCATCGCGGCGCTGCGCAGGGCGTGGGGCATTGCGTGCGATATGAAGGAGCGCTCGCTCGCCGAATACATTTTCGACAAGCTTGAGCCGCACCTGTCCACCGACGAGGCGCCTGAATACGCCAAGCGCCTGCAGAATTTGGCGCTCGACAAGCTTTCCGAATTCGGCATTTCGCGTGCCGATCTGGAAGGCGTGGCTGACATGATTTCCGAGGAAATCGGCCAAAACGCGCATATTACGGGCATTTCACCCATCATGTCGATGCATATTCCGGGCGATACTGGCGCCGATTCTGTCGACGATTCCGACGAGCCGCGCCCGACGACCGCTTCGGCCGACGTGCACAAGGCTGCGCCTTCGAAGGCCGTGCCCATGCTGCGCTATTCCGATTTGGTGGGCTTCGACAGCATTATCGAAGACGCTCGCTCGCTCGGGTTGGGCGTTGAAGACGATGAGGAATACCGTGCGCTCGTGGACACGTTGCGCGAACAGCACGGCCTCGACGGCCTTTCCGCCGTTGGCTCCGTCGTGTTCCGCACGTCGTCGCGTGAAGACGCGAACACATTCATGCAGGCCGTGGTGGGCGAGCTCGGCCTTCCCGCTATGCGCATTCAAATGCAGCAGGGCCCCATGGGCGTGCCCATGCTGTGCGTCACGGTGTCGGCGAAAAACCAGCCGCGCATGCTTGGTCGCGTTGCGCTTGAGGCTCCGAGCGTGCTCGTGCTCGAAGACATCGACATGTGGGGCGCGCCGCTCATCGACGCCGCCAGCTCCACCGAGGGCGAGGGCGCGATGTTCGCGAGCATGTCGCGTGCCGCGCGCGAGGCCGTTGCGCTTGTTACCGCGGCTGTCGAGAACCCGAACATCTACGTGCTTGCCTCCGTGGGCGGCGAAGCTCCTGACCAAGGATATTTGTACGACCTTATGGAACCCATGAGCGTGGTCGACATTTATTTGCCCGATGAGCTTGAGCGCCGCCAGATCTGGGAAACTATTGCGTCCGAGCATCCGTCGGTGCAATCGCTCGACATGGCGATGCTCACGAAGATGTCGCGCAACCTTTCGCGCACCGATATCGTGACCGCTGCCCGCGAGGCCGTGGAAGACGCTTACCGCGCAGGTCTGAAGGCGCGTTGCTATAAGCCCATCACGCAGGAGCTCATGTTCGAACACATTTCGAACTTCCAGCCGCTCGATTCCACCGAGTACCGTGCGCTCGAAGACGCCGTGATCGCTGATTTCCGCAAGCAGATTGCAGATATCGAATGCGATTTCGAAGAAGAAGCCGAAGCCGAAAGCCGGCGCTACGACGCGCTTGGTGACGATGACGAAAGTGTTGAATAGCCGTGGAACTTACTCGCCGAACCGATTACGCCTGCCGCATCATTCGTGCGGCGTATGCGAATAAAGACTCGTATGTGTCGGTGTCCGATGTGGCCGACGCTGAAAGCATTCCTTACGCGTTCGCGCGCTCCATTCAGCACGATTTGGTGCATGCGGGGCTTTTGAAGACTGTGCGCGGCGCGAAGGGCGGTCTTACGCTTGCGTGCGATCCTGCGAAAACTACTGTGCTCGATGTGCTCACGGCGCTTCAGGGCCCTATGAATATGTCGCCGTGCTCGGCCGACCCGGAGTATTGCGAACGTTGCGGCGGTTGCGAGTATCACGGCATTTGGAAGCATGCCGATAGGCTTATGCAAGACTATTTCGAATCGATCACGCTCGAAAAGCTGTTTTCAGGAGAGGCTCGATGATCATTGAAGGGGCGCTTGAGGCGCCCCTTTTTACGAGTGAGCCCAGCGATGCCGACATCGCGGAATTCCAAGCGTGGGTGCGCGAGGCGGGGCAGGCGCTCTATCGCGACCTTCCCTGGCGCAATACGCGCGACGCATATGCCATTTGGATTTCTGAAGCCATGCTGCAGCAAACGCAGGTGTCGCGCGTGCTTTCCCGATGGGAGCGGTTCTTGCGCCATTTCCCCACGGTTGACGCGCTCGCGTCGGCGAGCTCGGCCGATGTGGTTGAGGAGTGGCAGGGCTTGGGCTACAACCGCCGCGCGCTCGCGCTGAAGCGCGCTGCCGATATATGTTCCGCGGAATACGCCGGGCGCATGCCCGAAGGCGTCGATAAGCTCGTGAAGCTTCCCGGCATTGGTGACGCCACCGCGGCGGGTATCACGGCGTTCTCGCGCGATGTTCCCTGCCTGTATCTCGAGACGAACGTGCGCGCGGTGTTTATTCACTGCTTCTTCCGCGATGCCGAACGCGTGACCGACAAGGAGCTGCGCCCACTTGTGGAGCGCGCATGCCCCGCCGAAGATGTGCGAAGCTGGTATTACGCGTTGCTCGATGTGGGCGCCCGTTTGAAGAAAGACCACAAAAACCCGACTCGCAGGGCTGCGGCCTATACGCGGCAAAGCAAATTTGAAGGCTCGCGCCGCCAAAAGCGCGCATGGCTCGTGCGCGAAGTCATGGCCGCGCCGGGGCTTTCGTCGGCTGAATTGCTACGTCGATTGAATGTCGAGGAGCGTAAGTCGGGCCGCGATGGGGTAGAGGGCGACGAATTCGAATCCATCATGGCCGATCTTGCGCGCGAAGGCTTCTTCCATCGCGAAGGCGACGGGTGGCTTGCGTAGCGGTTTCAAGCTTATGCATTACGGTGAATAGGACAGATTCGCGCGGCCGTCGTACTCAATTCGTAAGTACCCCGCTTTAGGGGATATCCTGTTAGTCACTTTTTGAGCCTGTTTTAATTCCGCAAGCCACAAATATTGAAAAATGTGCAAATAACTAGAAGCATACTCTCACTTTAAAAAGGTTATTCCCAGTTCAGCGATGCCCTATAAGGGAACACGACGGACAGAAACGCCCCATTTGGGCGAAAAAGAGATACCCAAGGTCAACATTCATGTTACGATTCGGCAACGGCGTAACATAGTTGTGCCATTTCCCGCATTGTCTTCACAACAGGCTACCGTTGGCGGGTTTTGCCACCTTGCATGCATCATTTGCGCCATAATACATAGCCGTCAGTGATTCCACCATGCATCTAATAGGAGGTGTACGAATGGACAAACAGTCCACTGCCTCAGAGTTTCAGGGAATGCTCGAAGCGCGCGGTGTTTCGCGTCGTAGCTTCATGAAACTGTGTGGCACGCTCGCGGTTATGGCTGGCTTGGGTGAAGCCGCCGCTCCGCGCGTGGCCCAGGCTCTGGAAGAGTCGGTTATCGGCGCAAGCCAGGGCGACCTGTACCCGGTCATCTGGATCGAGGGTGCTTCTTGCACGGGTTGCACCGAGGCTTTCGCTCAGATCGACGCTCCCGACGCTGCCGCCGTCGTACTCGAGCTCATTTCGCTCAACTACAGCGAGACCCTGTCCGCTGCTGCGGGCCATTCGATGGAAAAGGCCAAAGAGCAGACCATCGAAGCCGGCAACTACATTTTGGTGTATGAAGGCGCCGTGCTCAACGGTTGGAACGGCAATGCGCTTCGCGTTGCTGGCAAAACCGGCAATGAGCACCTGATCGAGGCCGCCGAAAAGGCGACCGCGGTTGTCGCGCTCGGCTCTTGCGCCGTCAATGGCGGCTGGATGGCCGCCGCTCCCAACGCGTCTAACGCGACGGGCGTGCAGGCGTTCCTCAAGGAGCAGGGCATCAACGTGCCCATCATCAACATCCCGGGCTGCCCGCCGAACCCCGAGTGGCTCTGCGCGGTGCTCATCCAGTACCTGCTGCTGGGCGAGCTGCCCGAGCTCAACGCCGAGAACAAGCCCACGCAGATCTTCGGCCAGACCATTCACGACAATTGTCAGCGTCGTGGCCACTTCGAGAACGGCGAATTCGTTTACCAGTTCGGTTCTCCCGAAGAGGCTAAGGGCTACTGCCTGTACCCGCTGGGCTGCCGTGGTCCGCAAACCAAGGCCAACTGCGGCGTTGTTCGCTACAACCACCGTCGTTCTTGGTGCGTTGAAGCCGGCGCTCCCTGCATCGGCTGCTGCGAAGCCAACCCGAACAACCCGGGCCAGAACTGGATCGAGGTCAACACTCCGTTCTTCAAGCGTCATCGCGATCTGAACATCGGCGACTTCAAGTTCCAGCCTGGCACCATTGCCGCTGCCGTTCTCGGCATCGAAGCTGTCGCCCTGGTCATCCATGGCTTCGGCATGAAGGCCGCCGGCCGCGTGCCGAACGGCGCCGAGTTCGAGAAGAAGCGCGCTTGGGACGCTAAGCATCCCGAAAAGTCCATCGGTGTGTATGACGACGCCCCGAAATCTGACGCCAAGAAAGGAGGCGACGAGTAAATGACGCGTTCCGTTATCGATCCCATTACCCGTATCGAGGGTCACCTTCGCGCCGAGATGGAGGTTACCGACGGCGTCGTTACCGACGCTTGGATTTCCGGCGGCTGCTTCCGTGGCATGGAGCTCGTCGTGCGCGACCGTACCCCCGAAGATGCCGCTTATATCGTGCAGCGCATCTGCGGCGTGTGCCCCGTTTCGCACATGCATTCCGCTTCCATCGCGGCTGAGCAGGCTTTGGGTATTACCATTCCCAACAACGCTCGCATCATTCGCAACCTCATTGAGGGCGCGCAGTTCCTGCACAGCCACATTCTGTGGCTGTATAACCTGGCCGGCCTTGACTACGTGAACCCGTTGAACGCCCTTGGCGCCGATGCGGCTGACGCCTACGACTTGGCGGCCGAGCTGGGCACCCCGTCTGCCGACTTCGTTGGCCTGCAGGATCGCCTGAAGAAGTTCGCCGACAACGGCCAGCTCTCCATCTTCAGCGGCAACTGGTTCGACACCGGCGAGTACAACATGACTCCCGAGGCTGACCTTATCCTCACCGCTCATTATCTGGAAGCCCTGCAGATGCAGTCGAAGGCTTCCGAGATCGCGGCGCTGCTCGGTGGCAAGATGCCCCACATCATGACCATCGTTCCTGGCGGCACGGCATTCGTTCCCACCGCCGAGAAGCTTGACGACCTGAAGGGCCTCGTCGACGAGGTGTATCAGTGGGTCGCCGATACCATGATTCCCGACACGCTGGCCATCGCGAAGTTCTATCCCGAGGCCACCACGTTCGGCAAGGGCATTGGCCGCTATGCTGCTTGGGGCGTGTTCGAGAGCCCGTTCGACGAGGGCACTTCCTACGCCGATCGCATGCGCAACCGCTATCTGCCTGCTGGCGTTCTCGACGAGAACTTCAACATCTCCGACCCCGACGAGTCGAAGATCACCGAGTACGTTGGCCACTCTTGGTACGAGGGCGACGCCGACCTGCCGCCGTTCGAGCAGGACACCAAGCCCGCATTTACTGAGTACGACGTCAACGATCGCTACACCTGGGACAAGTGCCCGCTCTACGATGGCAAGTCTCTCGAGACCGGCTCGTTCGCTCGTGTGCTCGTCGCTTATAAGCGTGGCGTTCCGTTCGTCAAACAGCACGTCGACGAGATGCTCGTGGCCTTGGGCGCTCAGGCTGGCGACCTTTCTGTTCTGCAGAATACGCTCGGTCGTACGGCTGCCCGCCAGGTTGAGACCCTCTATATCGCTACCCTGATGAAGGAATGGGTCAACGAGTTGTGCGAAGCTATCAAGAGCGGCGACTCTGAGTACTTCCGCGCTCCCGAGAAGAGCGACGGCGAAGGCACCGCGTTCTGGGAGGCCCCGCGTGGCGCTCTCTACCATTCCGAGAAAGTCAAGGGCGGCAAGATCACCGATTACCAGATCATCATTCCGTCCACGTGGAACCTCTCTCCGCACGACCCGAAGGGCAACTATGGCCCGTTGGAGCAGGCTCTCATCGGCGTGCCCGTTGCCGATGTGGAGAAGCCGATCAACGCGCTGCGTACCGTTCACAGCTTCGACCCCTGCACCGCTTGCGCTGTGCATATCGTCGAGCCGAAGACCGGCAAGAAGTTCGAGACCGTAACCAGCCCGTGGGGGGTGAAGTAAGATGGCACATCTCGCACACTACCGTGAGGCCCATCCGGCTCCGTTCCGCTTCACTCACTGGGTGAACCTCGTTTCCATGGTGATTCTTATCGTCACCGGTTTTGCGATTCACTTCCCGTACTGGCCTGAGTTCATGGGCATTGCCCGTGGCCTGCACATTGCCTTTGGCTTCGTGCTTTTCATCAACTGCCTGCTGCGTGTTGTGCTTGCCTTCATCGTGAAGAGCGCCCCGACCGCTGGCACCCGCGAAGTGGTTCCCGACTACAAGACGTGGCTGCCTCAGGCCGACAACCTTCACCAGGGCCCGCAGTGGATCAAGTACTACCTGTTCCTCAAGAAGGATCACCCGCTGTCCGCTAAGCTTGGCGTTCCGCAGAAGATCAGCTACCTGTGCATTCCTGTGTTGATCATCTTCATGTTCTTCACCGGTCTGTGCCTGTGGCCGCCCTGCGCGAACATGCCGCTGTTCGAGGCCGCTATTGCTGGTCTCGGTGGCGCTATGAGCGTGCGCATCATCCATTACTTCATGATGTTCGTGTTCATCGCCTTTACGCTGCTGCATGCGTACCTGGCAAACATTGAGGGCCTGGCCCCCTCCATGCTCATGTTCTTTGGCAAAGAGCACGGTGGTTTGACCTACGACATCGAGAAGCACAACATTTCCGGCAAGGACGACCTGGCTCACTAAGCCTTGGTCGCTCGCCCGAAGCACCTGTTTCTTTGAAGAGCTCGCGAGAAATCGCGGGCTCTTTCCTTTTGTGCGCTACCATGGAATGCCGTGTTTATTGGCGTTTGAAAGTGAGTGCGTATGCTGCGTGTGAACCATGCGATTCTTCATGTGTGCGACTTCGAGTCGTGCGTGAACGTGTTTTCCGAAGAGGAGCTCGATCTTTCTGATCGCAAGGTGAAGTCGTATGTGGGCAAGACGTGCCGAAAAGCGCTTTCGAGCGTGGAAAATCGCCGTGGCGAATTTGAGCCCGACTCATCGTTTGAGGGCGAGGTGCGCGATTATTTCGCCGATCAGGTCGATTTCGTGAGCCTGTCGCGCCAGTGCGCTCAGTTCATCGCCGAAGAGTTGGGCCATATGGAATCGCCCGAAAGCTGCGACGTGCTCGTGGCCGATTTCGAAGATGATGCACCCAAGGTTTCAGCTGATACGCCTGAGGAAGATCAGGAAGCCGCGTATGAGGCGCAGGGCAAGCGCTACTTTGTTGTGGCTTTGCTGAATAGCCGTCCTGCATTCATGCATGAAGTGGGCGGGGGAGAATTCGGCACGCGCGTCGACATCGCGCGCCATCACGCCATTTTGCCGAATCCTTCGCAGAAGCTTTCGAGCTACGCGCTCGTGGAAAGCAAAACGCTCGAAGTGCTGTTCTGTGACAAGGAACGCGAGATTTCGGGTGAGAAGCGTCTGCTTTTGCCCGAGGGTTTGCTGCAATGCTCAAGTGAAGCGTCGAGCAAGGAAGTCGTCGACGCAGTGACGCGTATCGTTGAGGAAGTCGCGCAGGAATTCGGCGCGAACACGGCTGTAGCCGCCTCGAAGGCAAAGGCTTACGTGAACGAAAACGCCGACGATTCGGCGTATCTTGCGCCGTGGGACATGGCCGAAGAGGTGTTCGACGACGAGCCTATGCAAAAGCGTTTTGAAGAAGCGGTTGCGGCTGAAAACTTGCCCGACAAGGTACCTATGGAGAAGAAGGCGGCGCAGCGTTTGGCTCGCAACCACAAAATTCGTACCGATACGGGCATCGAAATCACTTTCCCTACGGAGTATTCTCACAACCCCGATTTCATCGAATTTGTAAGCATGCCGAACGGCATGATTTCGATCGAACTGAAGAATATCGGAAACATTGAGAACAGGTAATACTCTGGCCTGATGATCAAGGTGTTGGTTCGATACTACGCGGTAGTCTGGCGGCGCGTTTCGGGTTCGAGCTGCGGCTTGCGTACCGAAAGCGCTTTGGTCTGCCGACCAAGGCATCGATTTGATGTGATGTGTCTGGCGAGACGTGCGTTTCCGATAGATTCCGCACGAGCAGAAGGCGCCAGTGGCGCCTTCGTCGCGAGCAGGACTTGACCGAAGCGGAAGCGCATGTCTCGCCAGACACATCAACTTTTATATAGGAACACCTGTTCGCTTTTGCTATACTGTTCCGCATGGAAAACGAGCAAACATATTTCACGGATATGCAAAAAGCTACGGGGCTTGCGACGCCTGAGGAGCCTCAGCTGAACGCTGCGCAGCTCGAAGCCGTTACCACGACCGAGGGCTTCGTTCGCGTGATCGCGGGTGCGGGTACGGGCAAAACGCGCGCGCTCACGCATCGGTTCGCGTACTTGGTCAACGACTTAGGCATTCTGCCGGGCAATATTTTGTGCGTCACATTCAGCAATAAGGCGGCCAACGAAATGCGCCAGCGCATTCGCCGCGTGACGGGCGATAACGATACGGGCTACATTTGCACGTTCCATAGCTTCTGCGTTTCGGTGCTGCAGGAAGATTCGCATGCAGTGGGGTATCCGCAAAGCTTTCTGGTGCTCGACAATGCCGATATCGATGCGATGCTGCAGGTGATTTATGATGAGCGCAAAATCACCCTGCGCGAGAAAACCTTCAGCAAGGCGCGCGACATGATCGAGATTTTGAAAACGATAGAGCGCCCCGATTATTATCTCGACCTTATCTCGCTTCCGCTGGCGGAGCTCAAGCAGAAATACCTTAATGCGCGCAAGGTGGACGACATCATTTTCTACGGTTATTTGTATCAGCAGAAAAAATGCTTTGGACTCGATTACAACGACCTCATCATTATCACGCTGCATATTTTCGACCATTTCCCCGATATCGCGCTGAAGTGGCAACAGCGTCTTGAGTACGTCATGATCGACGAGTTTCAGGATATCGACGCGTTGCAAATCGCGCTCATGGAAAAGCTTGTTGAATACCATCGCAATCTGTTCGTGGTGGGCGACCCTGATCAAACGATTTATACATGGCGTGGCGCTGATGTTCGGTACCTGCTCGATTTCGCTGATGCGCATGAGGGTTGCAAGACCATTCTTATGACCGAGAATTATCGCAGCACGCCTGAAGTGCTGGGCGTGGCGAATTCGCTCATCGAGAAAAACAAGCAGCGCATTCCCAAACGGCTCGAGGCGCAGCGCGACGTTCATGGCCCCACGGTGTGGCACCATGCGAAATCGCCCGAAGAAGAAGCGGCGTGGATTGCGGAAGGCGCCCAGAAGCTGCACGAGGCGGGGGTGGCGTATCGTGACATGGCGGTGCTGTATCGCGCGCATTATGCATCGCGTGCGGTAGAAGAAGCATTAATGCAGGTTAAAGTTCCCTATACACTGTATTCTGGAGTTCCGTTCTTTGGCCGCCGCGAAGTGAAAGACGCGCTGAGCTATTTGCGGTTCGTGGCGTATCAAGACGATTTATCGTTCACGCGCGTGGCGAATGTGCCGAAACGTAACATGGGCCAGCGACGCATGGCATTCCTGCGCGAGTGGGCCGATGAGCATGAGTGCACGCTGTATGAGGCGCTCGAGCAAACCATCGACGATGAAATTTTCAAACGCACCAAGGCAAAGCAGCTTCTGGCGCTCGTCGAGCGATTCCGCGGACAGTTCGAGGGGCGTGCGGTAAGCGATGTTATGGCGGCCGTGCTTAACGAGAGTGGCTACGATCGCATGCTGCGCACTGAAGGAAGCCAAGAGCGGCTCGATAATGTGGCTGAGCTTAAACAGAGCATCTATGAGTTCGAAACCACATGCGGCGAGGAAGTGACGCTCGAACATTACCTGTCCCATGTGGCGCTGCTCACCAATGCCGACGCGATGGATGGTGCGGCCGATAAGGTGAAGCTCATGACGATTCATGCGGCGAAGGGCTTGGAGTTCAAGCATGTGTTTTTGTGTTCGATGAGCGAAGGCGTGCTGCCCTCGAAGAAAACGCGAACGCGCGAGCAAATGGAGGAAGAACGCAGGCTCGCGTTCGTTGCTATGACGCGCGCCGAAAATGGCCTGTACCTTACCGAGGCCGAAGGCTTCACGCATAAGGGCACGCCGCGCTATCCGTCGCGGTTCCTTCTCGATATCGACCCTGAGTGCCTGATGTTTTCCCACAAACCCGACCAAACCGCGCTCGAGGCTGCGCGCGCCTCGTATGCGGCCAACGATCAGTGGATTGCGGGTATGAGTGCCGATGTGCGATTCTGCCAGGGCAGCCGCGTGCGCCATGCCGTGTTCGGCGAAGGCATTGTCGAGGAAATCGACATGCAAAAGCGAGCCTACATCGTGCGCTTCGACGGGCTCGATACCACCCGCGCCATTAGCTTCCGCGTGAAGCTGGAAGAGGCATAGGTGATGCGTTCCGCCTATTGTGAACGTGTTGATACTCGTAGCATTTAGCGCGTTTTCTTAGGCGTGCTGTATGGGTTTCTGTCTGGTGAATTCGGCATCACCATGTTCGATGGTTTTGTTGCGGCACTGTTGGATGCGGCCGAAATTGATTCCGCCTCAGGCGACAAGGTGCTTGAGGCGGTCGGGTGCCTTGGGGCCAATCTCGATCTCGGGATCATTAGGCCCGCGAAACCTGCTAAACGCTACGAGCATTTAGCAGGTTTTCGCTTACTGGGGCCCTGAGTTACTCGACCTCAGCGAGCGTGGGGATGGATTGCTGGGCGCCTACCTTCGTGGTGGCCATGGCGCTTGCTTTCGTGGCGAGCGCTACTGAGTCGGCGAGCGACAGGTCACGTGCGTACCCTGCGACCATCGCACCGATATAGGTGTCGCCTGCGCAGGTGGTATCGATTGCGCGCGTCTTCGGCGGCACCGATTCAATGGTTTCATTGCCGCAAAACACCATCGATCCGCGCGCTCCCAGCGTAATGGCAACGCAGCCCACGCCGCTTTTTTTCAGCTTGTCGGCGGCGGCGCGAGCGCTCGTCGCATCGGCGGGGTAGATGCCCGTCATCATCTCGCATTCGCCCTCGTTCACCACCACCAAATCCAGGCAGGGCAGCACAGCTTCGGGGATCTCGTGCGCGGGGGTGGGGTTTATTGCCACGTATAGGCCCCGTTTGCACGCTTCGGCAAGCGCGGCCCAGGTGGTTTCGTAGTCGCATTCCAGCTGAGCCAAGAACACGTCGCCCGGTTCGGCCACTTCGTCGAGCGCGCGTCGCACTGCATCGATGCGAGTGCTTGCGTTTGCTCCTGCGTCAATGGTGATGAAGTTGTCTCCGCATACGCGTGTGATAATGGCCACGCCTGTTGGGCAGCTTTCTGAGCGCGTGATGTATTCGCACGTCACGCCGTGCTCGGCGAGGCCTGCAATCATCTGATCGCCGAATGCGTCAGCGCCCACGGCACCCAGCATGCACACCGCGGCACCCATTTTCGCCGCAGCTACGGCCTGGTTTGCGCCCTTGCCGCCGGGGTTAGTGATGAATCCGCGACCGATAATGGTTTCGCCCAAATTGGGCATGTGGTCGCTCTCGATGGATAGATCCATGTTCAGGCTGCCGAAAACGATGACTTTGCTCATGATGATCCTTCGCGTTACGTGGAATCGAATGATGGTCGGGTGGGATGTGTTCTTTGACGAATGCATTCGAGTGCATTGGAACGCGTTCGATGCGCTCGCCAGGGAACACCAAGCGCGGCTTGCTTTTGGTGAGGGAGTCGCGAGTGGGTCTTTTTGCTTAAAACCGGGGTTGTTTTGGCGGAAAACGCGACAATTAGGTCTTTTGAAACTTGCGAAATTTGAAAAATGGCATCCAAATGTTGCTTCTCGAGGGCTATTTCTAGTGGAAAAGTCCTCGAGAAGCGAATTCGCTATCAACAAGAATACCTAGTCGCGGTGATTCCTGCCAGGAAAGGCGCAACCTCATGCAGAAGCGCCGGCTGTGCGACTGAACGCGCAGCCGGCGCAAATGAGACTAGCTGTTGTCGGCGTCCTCGGCCTTCGGAATAAGGAACGAAGTTGCCAGCGCCAGCACCAGCAGGATGGCGCCCATGACCATGGCGGCAGCATAACCGCCGGCGGCGCCCGCCTGCGCGGCGTAGGCGTCCATAGCGGCGTACAGCACGGCGAAAGAAAGGCCTGCGCCCAGGTTGAATGCGCCAGCGATCGCGTGCCGAACGCGCAAAAACGTTACCTGCTATCTGTTAAACGCTACGAGCATTTAGCGGGTTTGAGCAGGTTTGGGCCAAAGGGGCCTCGCGGGCGATTCCGCTCGGGCATTTCGTCCGCTCGTGGGGAACTGATGGGCGCGCGGCGGCGTTTGCGGGCGACCTGGTAGAATGGCTGAATTAAATTCGGTACAGCAGCTCGTTTGGCGCCGCTGCGTTGCGCGCGGGGCCAATCAAATATGAGCGCATCAATCAACGAACAGGAGTCCCGCATGGCGGAATTCATTTACACCATGTACAAGGCGCGCAAAGCGCACGGCGACAAGGTGATTCTCGACGACGTTACGCTGTCATTTTATCCCGGCGCGAAAATCGGTGTGGTGGGCCCGAACGGCATGGGCAAATCCACGCTGCTGAAAATCATGGCCGGCCTCGAAGAGGTTTCCAACGGCGAGGCACGCTTGTCCCCGGGCTATTCCGTGGGCATTCTGCAGCAGGAGCCGCCGCTTGACGAGGACAAGACCGTTCTCGAAAACGTGCAAATGGCATTCGGCGACGTGCTCGCGAAAATCGACCGCTTCAACGCGATTTCCGCCGAGATGGCCGACCCCGATGCCGACTTCGACGCGCTTATGGAAGAAATGGGCAAGTTGCAGGAAGCCATCGACGCCGCCAACGGCTGGGATCTTGACAGCCAGCTGTCTCAGGCTATGGACGCGCTACAGTGCCCCGACCCCGACATGCCGGTGAACGTGCTTTCCGGCGGCGAACGCCGTCGCGTGGCGCTGTGCCGCCTGCTGCTCGAGGCCCCCGACCTGCTGCTGCTCGACGAGCCCACCAACCATCTCGACGCCGAGTCGGTTCTGTGGCTTGAGCAATTCCTGCATCGCTACCAGGGCGCCGTGCTCGCCGTGACACACGACCGCTACTTCCTCGACAACGTCGCCGAGTGGATTTGCGAGGTCGACCGCGGCAGCCTGTACCCCTACAAGGGCAACTACTCCACGTACCTCGAGACCAAGGCCGCCCGTATGGCCGCCCAGGGCCAGCGCGACGCGAAACTTGCCAAGCGCATGCAGAACGAGCTCGAATGGGTGCGTTCGTCTCCGAAGGCTCGCCAGGCCAAGAACAAGGCCCGTCTGGAAAACTACGACCGCATGGTGGCCGAGGCCTCGCAAAGCAAGAAGGTCGACTTCACCGACATCCACATTCCCGTGGGCCCGCGCCTGGGCGCCGAGGTGCTCAACGTCGAGCATCTGCATAAGGAATTCGACGGCCGCGTGCTCATCGACGACTTGTCGTTCAGCCTGCCGCGCAACGGCATCGTGGGCGTGATTGGCCCCAACGGCGTGGGCAAGTCGACGCTGTTCAAGATGATCGTCGGCAAAGAGCAGCCCACTTCGGGCGAGCTGAAGCTCGGCGAAACCGTGCAAATCTCGTACGTCGACCAGAACCGCGAGGGTATCGACGGCAACAAAACGTTGTGGGAAGTCGTGTCCGACGGCCTCGACTACATGCAGGTGGGCGAGACTGAGGTTCCGAGCCGCGCGTATGTGTCGGCATTCGGCTTCAAGGGTTCTGACCAGCAGAAGCCCGCTGGCGTGCTTTCTGGCGGCGAGCGCAATCGCCTGAACTTGGCGCTTACGCTCAAGCAGGGCGGCAACCTACTGTTGCTCGACGAGCCCACCAACGACCTCGACGTCGAAACGCTCGAGAGCCTCGAAGAGGCGCTCATGGAATTCCCGGGCTGCGCGGTTGTCACGAGCCACGACCGCATGTTCCTCGACCGCATTGCCACGCATATTCTGGCGTGGGAAGGCACCGACGAGAATCCCGGCAACTGGTTCTGGTTTGAGGGCAACTTCGACAGCTACCAGAAGAACCGCGTTGAGCGCCTGGGCGAAGAGGCCGCCAAGCCGCACCGCATCCATCGCAAGCTCACCCGCGACTAAGCAACTCATTTTGAAGCGCCGCTCTTATGGGCGGCGCTTTTTGACGGAAAGGCGCATGCTCCATGTCTACAACCATTAAGGGCATCGTATCGGCGATGCGCGCATGGCACGATGGCTCGTGGGATGATATCTGCGATTGCTGCGGCATGTGCTGCTACGAGCGCGAAGTCGACGAATATGGCGTCGTCGCCGTCGACCTTTCGGCGCCGTGCGAGTTCCTTAACGAATCAACGCGCCGCTGCAGCGTCTATGAAAACCGTTTTGACAAGTGCGAGCGTTGCTGCCGCCTTACCCCGCGCATTGCGCTTTTCGGTGACCACTTGCCGCCAAGCTGCGCCTATGTGCGCGCGTTTCGTCGATAGACGAGTGGCGTCTTCGGCGCCGTTTTCGGAATCGCTTGATTAACCGTGAAACTCTGTGTGTGGAATGCGCGCATCGCGTGCTATTTGGATTTCGTCGAAAACGCACGCTGTGTCCATTGTGTACCACGTCGTTTTCCCAACCTCCCTGTTTTGAAGCGCCCTTTACAAGCGCTCCGATGCGCTTTGATACAATGAAGTCGTTCTGCAGATGCACGTCAAAGGGGCTTTCATGAGCAACGATCCCATCTCGACCGACGAAACGCAAATCACGCTTACGCTGCCTGAACGGGTGGGCATGGAGCAAATCGTGGGCCCTTCCGATTGCGTGTTGCGTGAGGTGAAGCGGGCGTTTTCCGCGCGCATCACGGTTCGAGGCGATACCATTGCGCTTTCGGGCGATGCCGCGGAAGTGCAAAGCCTCACGGCTCTGTTCAGCGATTTCATTAAAATGGCCGCCGCGGGAAGCGACCCGACGATTGATGACGCCCGCCGCGCCGTCGAACTTTTGCGGCAGGGCGAATTCGCGCCGAGCATTTTGCGCGAAGATATTCTGCTCACGTATCGCGGTCGCGCGATTCGTCCGAAAACCGCAGGCCAGAAGCGCTATGTCGATGCGATTCGCGAGAATACGGTAACGTTTGGCATTGGTCCTGCGGGTACGGGTAAAACGTATTTGGCCATGGCTATGGCAGTGGCCGCGCTCAAACGCAAGGAAGTCAATCGCATCATTCTCACGCGCCCTGTGGTTGAGGCAGGCGAGAACCTGGGCTTTCTGCCGGGCACGCTCACCGAGAAGGTCGACCCCTACATTCGCCCGCTTTATGATGCGCTGTTCGATATGACCGATATGGAACGCGCCCGCGAGCTTATCGAGGGCGGTGTTATTGAAATTGCGCCGCTCGCATTCATGCGCGGTCGCACGTTCAACGATAGCTTCATCATTCTCGATGAAGCTCAAAACACCACGCCCGAGCAAATGAAGATGTTCCTCACGCGTTTGGGCTTCAATTCGAAAATGGTTATCACGGGCGACGTGACCCAGGTCGATCTGCCGCACGGCTATTCGGGCCTCAAGGGTGTGCGCCGTATCCTTGAAGGCGTCGAAGACATCGCCCTTCGCGACCTTACCGGACGCGACGTGGTGCGGCACAACCTCGTCGCACGAATCGTAGAAGCCTACGAAAGGGCCGCCGAGACTCGTTAGCCCTTCTTGCTCTGGCTTTATCGATGAAAGCCGATGGCTCGCCAGCCGTCGGCTCGCTGCGCGACAATTCGTCGAGAGCAGATACCTGAGCTCGCACGAACAGCCCACTGGGCTGTTCGGCTCGTGCGGACGGCTCTCGCCAAACCGCCGCGCAGCGAGCGAAGTGTCATCGGAATCATCGTGGATAGGCTCTCGCATTTTCTTATTCTTGCCGAGGCATAGAATTTTCGCGTTGGGCATGCCTGGAGCAACTTTTCCGCACGAGCCGAAAGCCACTTAATGTGGCTGGTTGAATTGCAA
>OKRW01000308.1_pt1 | contig 49943 bp, 67 predicted proteins | sample 1601151 | NCBI WGS metagenome assembly OKRW01 (sample SAMEA3541471, study PRJEB24748) | human gut metagenome | biome: human gut; feature: human-associated habitat; material: faeces | place: China | collected 2012 | reverse complement strand
GCCTGTACAACTGGTTGTTTTAATTCAACTTTTGCCACGAATGGTGCACCTCCTTATTAGATTTTGGGTTATACACCGCCGATAGATATAAAATAAAACCTCTATATCCTAAGACAATAGAGGTTTGCAAATCATACATTTTGTATCGATCATCCCTCGGTAGGCGTCCTTGTATTCTGTCCTTACGTGCATCGCACACCTACTGTCTTCGGCAGTCCTTGAATAGATTATCATACACTCTTGCGTTTGTCAACTATTTTTTCGTATTAAATATCCTTTTCCCGCAATTCACAGATTATCAATCTCCTCTTGCGCCATATTTTCAAATATGATATATTAAAAATACGAAAAGGGAAACCGCAAGCGGCTACCCAATAATATAATTAACTGTTATTTTAACAGCCGTCAACTATTGGTAGTAGTTGGCGGCTATTTTCTTTTACCCTTGAAAATCTCATAGCAAAGACCAACAAGGGCAACAATGAATATACAAAACTGAATCAAATCAGAATATGGAACCATTATATCGCCCTCCTTTCTTTCGACCGGAGGGTGTCTTATCCCTCCTCAAAAGAAGGTTGTGTCTATTTTTTGGTTATTTTTTCACATCAAAAAAACTCCCCAGAAAGATTTCTCTTTCTAGGGAGTCCATATTTCTGTATGAATTCAGAAATGCTTATGCCAGCTTCATTGGGTTGATCTTTACACCAGGTCCCATTGTAGAAGTAAGAGTTACAGTCTTAAGGTACTGTCCTTTTACTGCTGCCGGTTTAGCTTTATTGATTGCATCGATCAGCGTCTGGAAGTTGTCTGCAAGCTGCTCTTCGGTAAAGGAAGCTTTACCTACTGGTACATGGATAATGTTTGTCTTGTCAAGTCTGTACTCAATCTTACCAGCTTTGATATCCTGGATTGCTTTTGTAACGTCCATTGTTACTGTACCAGCCTTCGGGTTAGGCATGAGACCTTTAGGTCCAAGTACACGTCCGAGACGTCCAACAACACCCATCATATCTGGTGTAGCTACAACTACGTCGAATTCGAACCAGTTCTCGTTCTGGATCTTTGGAATGAGCTCGTCTCCACCTACGAAATCTGCTCCAGCAGCTTTAGCTTCCTCAGCTTTAGCGTCTTTAGCAAATACAAGGATACGAACCTTTTTACCTGTTCCGTGTGGCAGTACAACTGCTCCACGAATCTGCTGGTCAGCGTGACGTCCGTCACAACCTGTTCTGATATGAGCCTCGATTGTCTCATCAAATTTTGCTACTGCAGTTTTTTTAACCAATGCTACTGCGTCTGCTACATCATAGAGTGTTCCTCTGTCGATAGCTTTTGCAGCCTCAACGTATTTCTTTCCTCTTTTCATTATAAATAACCTCCTAGTGGTAATGTCGGGATAACCCTCCCACATCCATTTACTTCAGTTTCATCATTATCAAGGAAATTCTTTTCGTCAGGTTCGTCCGTGCGCACACCGCGCACAAGTCTTGCCCAGCTTAAAGAACAACCAGGGACTAGTCTACTACAGTTACTCCCATAGAACGGCATGTTCCAGCGATCATGCTGGCAGCTGCCTCTACAGTTGCTGCGTTCAGGTCTGGCATCTTTGTCTTAGCGATCTCCTCTACCTGAGCTTTTGTGATTGTAGCAACTTTATTCTTATTCGGAACACCAGATCCTGATTTGATGTTGCATGCTTTCTTGATCAGAACTGCTGCCGGTGGTGTCTTTGTGATGAAGCTAAAGCTTCTATCGTTGTAAACTGTGATAACTACAGGGATGATCATATCTCCCTGATCTGCTGTCTTAGCGTTGAACTGCTTTGTGAATTCAACGATGTTTACACCGTGCTGTCCAAGAGCTGGTCCAACCGGTGGTGCCGGAGTTGCTTTGCCGGCAGGAATCTGTAATTTAATATAACCTTCTACTTTTTTTGCCATTTCAATTACCTCCTTGTGGTAATGGCGGAACCATACGGCCCCTCCCACGTTTCGTATTTACGTTACACTCGTTTAATTTCTGCGAAACTAATTTCAACCGGTGTTTCGCGACCGAACAGCTCAACATTGATCGTAACACTCTGCTTCTGCGTGTTCATAGCCTGGATTACTCCGACTGTATCTGCCCACGCACCGGCAACAACCTGTACGGTGTCACCGACTTCAAAGTCTACTACGATGTTGTCCTGCTGAATTCCAAGTGGTGCCATCTCTGCATCTGTAAGCGGTACCGGCTTAGATCCCGGACCTACAAATCCTGTCACACCTCTTGTGTTACGCACAACATACCAGGTATCATCATTCATAATCATATGAATCAATACATATCCCGGAAACATCTTCTTCTGAGATACCTTCTGCACTCCGTTCTTAAGTTCAACAACGTCCTGCAGCGGAACTCTGACTTCAAGGATCTGATCCTCCAGATGTCTGTTCTCAACCGACTTATCAATGTTGGCTTTTACTTTGTTCTCATACCCGGAATAGGTATGAACTACGTACCATTTTGCTTCTGACATAAACTCACCTTTCCTGCTCGTTAGTGTCTAGCCCAGATTGACCAGAATGTCAATTCCGTACTGAGCCAGGAAATCAACTAATGCGATGATTGCTCCCAGCACTACGGATACGGAAACTACTGCCGCCGTCTCTTTTACAAGTGTCTGCTTGTCTGGCCAAATGATTTTCTTAAACTCTGCGTTAAGACCTTTGAACCAGTTCTTCTTCTGAGTCTTTTGAGATTTCTCACTCATGACGTACACACTCCTTTACGACTATTTTGTCTCCTTATGCAATGTGTGTGACTTACAGAACTTACAGTACTTCTTAGTCTCCATGCGCTCAGGATGAGTTTTCTTATCCTTAGTCATGTTGTAGTTACGCTGCTTGCATTCTGTACATTCTAATGTGATTCTTGTACGCACAACTTCCACCTCGCTTCATATTTCTTTGTTAACTTGTTGCTTGGTAGCTTGCGAGGCTACCTAATTTTTAGGCATAAAAAAAAGACCTACTTCCATTCGCTAGGATAGTGTACCATACCAGAGAATAAAATGCAAGGATTTTTTTCAGTTTACGCCAAGTCAGATCCCATCAATATGCATTAGCTTTCTTCCATTATATAGGAATCCTTTTATAACTTGAATATCCTATTTTTTATTTACGAACCAGACTTTCAAATCGCCTCTTACGAATTTCATTTACCCTCATTTACCCTCATTCATTATTTAGAATTGGATATTTTCGTGCATTGTATTGATATTTTCGTGCATTTCGCATATAATATATTTATCAAATGAAAGGAGTGATATCATGGCTAAATCATCAACCTGTAATATCAGTATACGCATGGACAGCAATCTTAAAGCTGCGGCAGAAGCTCTTTATGAAGAACTTGGTATGAATCTGAGCACTGCGTTTAATATTTTTGTACGTCAGTCTTTACGTGAAAGAGGGATTCCTTTCAAAATTACCGAAGGAACTCCAAGCAAAGAAACCGTCTCGGCTATGCTTGAGGCAGAAAGGATTGCAAAAGATCCTACTGTCAAAGGTTATCATGATGTAGATGAATTTTTTGCAAATCTTGATTCATGACAAAATACGAAATCAAAAACACTACCCAATTCAAAAAAGATTATAAACTTGCCAAGCGACGCGGTTTAGATATTAATCTTTTAAAAGGCATCATTACAAAATTAGCGAATGGCGAAGTCTTAGCCCCTAAGCACAAAGATCACCCTCTATCTGGCGACTGGGTTGGACATCGAGAATGTCATATCCAACCAGACTGGCTTCTTGTTTATCGCTATGACAATGATGTCCTTGTGCTTACACTGTCACGCACCGGTACTCATAGTGATTTATTCGGCTTATAATTTCCTACCTCCATTTTTCACAATATAATGCATGTTTGTATTAAAAAACCCTGCAAGATTATTCCAATCTTACAGGGATTTTTGTTTCTTCTTATTTTGCTCCAAGCAGTTTCTCTACACTGACAAGTTTTACACTGAGTACGAAGATTTCTGCTGCCTGTGCAAGTTCCTCAACTGTCGGGAAGGACGGTGCAATACGGATATTGCTGTCTTTTGGATCCTTTCCGTATGGGAATGTTGCTCCGGCACCTGTCATGATCAGACCAGCTTCTTTTGCTTTTGCCACAATTGCCTTTGCGCAGCCATCCATTGAATCAAAAGAAATAAAATATCCACCAAGCGGCTTCGTCCATGTTCCGATTCCAAGTCCGCCAATTTCTTTCTCCAGAACATCTTCAACCTTTTCGAATTTCGGACGAAGGATAGCAGCATGTTTTCTCATATGTTCATACATTCCCGGCATATCTTTAAAGAATCTTACATGGCGGAGCTGGTTCAGCTTGTCATGTCCAATCGTCTGGAACTTCATAAAGTTCTTAGCATCTTCGATATTCGCTCTGGATGCAGCAAGTGCTGCAATTCCGGATCCAGGGAAAGAAACCTTAGATGTGGAAATAAATTTGAATACCATATCCGGATTTCCTGCTTTAACACATTCATTTAACAGTTCCAGGATAACGTCTCTCTTGTCATCATAAAGATGATGGATTGAATATGCATTATCCCAGAAGATACGGAAGTCTTTTGCTGCCGGTTTCAAGTGTGCAAATCTTCTGACGGTCTCATCAGAGTAAGATACACCTGTCGGGTTAGAATACTTCGGTACGCACCAGATTCCTTTGATTGCAGGATCTTCTGCCACCAATTTCTCTACCATATCCATATCCGGACCTGTCGGAAGAAGCGGTACATTGATCATTTCAATTCCAAAATACTCTGTAATCGCAAAATGTCTGTCGTATCCCGGAACCGGACATAAGAATTTTACTTTATCTAATTTGCACCATGGTGTACTTCCCATGATACCATGAGTCATAGCTCTTGATACTGTATCGAACATTACATTCAGGCTGGAGTTTCCGTAGATCAGAATATTTCTCTCTGGCACTTCTGACATATCTGCCAGTAATTTTCTTGCCTCTGTAATTCCATCCAGAACACCGTAGTTACGGCAGTCTACTCCATCAGAGCTTACCAGGTCACTGTCCCCATTCAGCACGTCCATCAGACCATTACTCAGATCCAGCTGTGCTTTTGACGGTTTACCACGGGACATATCCAAATGTATTCCCTTTGCTTTCACTTCTTCAAATTGTTTCTCTAACTGGCCTTTTAACTTTTTCAGCTCTTCTTTCGTCAACTTGCTATACGGTTTCATACGGCATTCCTCCTGCTTTTCATGTTATCTTTTTCGCTATATGCTATTTTACCAAAATTTGAAGAAAATACAATACAAACTTGCATTTTCTACTAATTTTATAAAGAAAATGCTTATTCTTTCGTCTCCATATGCATATTGCCGATATCATTCCGTCATTTAAGGCAACCATCACACATTTTACAACTAAGAAGACAGTCATCCTGCGCCTCAGCGCAAAACGACTGTCTTCTTATATTTATAACCATTCTTATTATAGATGCACTCTTAAATTCTCATCTTTAAAACAGACATATTTGCAATGTTTTACTCTGTTGCCTCTTCTCCGACATAAGGAATCCAGTATCTGTATATGGAATTTTCCGACAATATCGGATATCTGAAACGTTTCCTCACACTCTGCGACACAAACCCGATCTTTGATGAAGTAAAGGAAAACCACTGGGTCGGCGTTCCTTGCTTCCAGTTCCAGGACGGAAGCCTGTCACTGGACATCGACGAAGTCGTAAAACGAGCAGAGGAAGAAGCTTAAATCAAGTCGAACTGCTGATTACTTCGTTCTCTGCACTGATATCATTAATTTTAGATACGAAAAAAGCGTGCCTGGCGACAGCACGCTTTTACAAAATGTATCAATGTCAATATCGATGTGAGGTCGATAGTAACACCTGTATTTATCCAGGAGAATTCCCCTGTTCTCAAAATAGTGGCAATATGATACTGCCTGTGTGGCCACTATTAAGCCTACCTCTGATAAGATTTTAACATGCTTTTGTTCTTCTCATTCTCCCAGCAAAATTTGTGTATTTGAGTCTGTACACTCAAAACATTTTTAACTCCGGGAATAGTGTAACGTGCAGTCTGCCATTTGTCCAATTGATTATTTAAATAGTAATGTCTTTATATATTTTTATTGTCAATAAATCCACATTTTTCCCTTAATAGCAAACGCTGTCAACAAAAAAAAGAACAAAAAGCATGCTTATTCTAATACTTTTCGTTCTTTTTTCTCTATCACTATTCAAAAAATCTATCATGACTTAGCGAACGCAGTTGCCGTCACGGATATAAGAATCAGTATACAGCCTGCCATCGACGAAAGACTTGCACTCTCATGCAGGACTAAAATCCCCACGATCATACTGGTCACCGGTTCAAATGTACTTAAAATTGCCGCATCCTGGGCTCCCACATACTGTACTCCATACTGAAAAAATCCCACTCCGATAAATGCTGCGCCAAGGGACAGCACAAATGCAGCGATCCATGCATTTACATTCATATGAAGCACAAAACTCCCCGATACTTTTCCAATCAGAAATACCATAATGGAACCAACAGTATTCATATAAAATATCATCTTCATAGCAGGGATATCCTGCAACCCGCCCACTTCCAGATATAATATGTAAAATGCATACGTCATTCCGGATATAAGCGCAAAAACAAATCCCATCGGCTTTGCCTCACCGCCGCTTCCTGCATAGGACAGGAAAATACCGATCATGCACAGACCAACACACACAATTTTCAGCTTAGGCACACGTCTTCGCAGGAAAATCAGACTGCCAAGCAACACAAAAACCGGATATCCAAAATGAATGACCGTCGCCATACCTGACGGCATATAATCGTACGCACTATACAAAAGAAGCGCTGTGATGCCATAGCCAAACACCGTCACACACAAAATCTTTTTTCCTTCCTCCACAGATAGCTCCATCGGAACTTTCCGCACTTTCAGGTAAATGTACAGCGGAATGATTGCCAGGGCAAACCTTAAAAATAATGCTCCCACTATCGTGCTTCCATCCGCGCAGATCACTTTCACAAGCAATGGCATAAAACCAAAGTAGACTGCGGACAGCAATAAATATATGAATCCTTTTACTCTTGTATTCATCAGCTCAGTTTCTTTTCCTTTTCATTATACTGTGCCAGCTTACTGTCATCCATCTCCCACAGCCAACGCCCACCGTCACACATAGACAGATCCGGACAGTCACCTCTTACATAGGCATAAATCGGCGGCTCGTCTTTATATTTTTCAATTGCCTCTGTCAGCTTCTCGATCATACGTGGTGCATCTTTCGGAACTTTCCCTTTCACACGAAGTTCCAGGAAGTCATTAAATCCATCATAAAGCATTTGATGTCCGTCCGGTCCTTCTTTCAGAAGCTCAATCAATGTACGCTCTTCTTCCATATTTTCCACTTCATCTGCCGGAATAAATGCTCCGGATTTGATATCTTCATAAAGCGCAACCTGATTATGAAGAAATAAAGAGAAGTTAACAATACGATCCGGCTGTGTCTTGTTCAGGAACTCTGCCAGAGCAATTGCATTTTCCTGACCTCTGCCTTTACCGGCAACACCAGACATAACATGTGCATCAAAAATCAATCCGACTCTTTGGATTCTTGCGATTTCTTTATACGCCTGATCCTGGGTATGCTCTTTTCTCATAAACTTCAACACATCATCCAGACCACTTTCAATCCCCAGATATAAATGTCTCACCTTGCGGTCATATAATTCCTGAAGTTCCTCATCACTTTTCAGTCGGATACTTGTTACAGTCGCATCCATGTTGATCATCTGACAATCCGGAAAATATTTATCGATCAAATCAAGTATCGCACGCAGACGATCCATTTTCAATCCAAATGCATTACCATCTCCAAGAAATATCTTTCTTGGATTTCCTCCCAGATTCTTTACTCTTTGCAGTTCCTCTTCGACCTGCTCAAGCGGCAGCTCACGATATTTTAAATCTCTGAACAGATTACAGAATTTACATTTATTATAAGAGCAGCCGACCATGACCGGCAGCATGTAAGATGCACGTTCCATTGGCGCACGACAAATTCTACCCTCATATTCCATACCATTACCTCCAATTCAACCTACTACTTTTAAATCTGTAAGATTCCACCTGCTTGAGTGCATACATATTGCACTTATCCACAGGTATCCATATTATAACACAATTTTTCCAAAATCAATGCCCTGTCCTCACTCATTTTCCACATTTCTGAAGATTTTCTTACAGTTTCGTGAAGATTGTGTGACATCTCTTGAGTCCATTTTGCATTCATTATAAAATATGAATTGCTCACAGGGAGGTATAAGTGATTATGGGAAACAAAAAGAAACAGATAAATGAATTTGATAATTACTTCGATGATGATTTCGAAGTTGTATATGAAGATTTGGAGGATCTTGGGAGCTATTTGAGTGAAGATAGTTCTGATAATAACGATGATTACGACGATTATGACGATTATGATGGCGACACCGACTATTATGATGATTATGATGATGATTACGATTATGATGATGACGATGATTATGATGACGATTATGATGATTATGACTATAACAACAACGGCAGAGATTCAAAAAAGAAAAAGCGCAACGACAAACAGGATCCGGATTCCAAAAAATCCAAGAAGAAAAAGCGTCGCGGACTGCCCAATGTAGGAAAACCGGTTGCAAATATTGCTAAGACCGGCATTAACGCAACTAAAAAATTAGTCGGAACCATTCTCCGGGCAGCTACACTAATCCTAATCGCGATCATTATCCTGCTGTTATTAAAAACATTTTTAACTCATGCAGGTACTTATGGAAAAATCCTGCTACTCGGTCAGACAAAGGATGCCACTCTGATTGCCTATCTGGCTGTCGGCGGTGTCCTCATTGGATACGAGCTGCTCAACTTCTTCTGGGCTGCCAGCCGTACCCGTGCCAGAAGCAGACACAACAACCGCCTGGATACCGGACGCGGGCTTTTGTCCTTTGTTATCATTTACGCCGGTTCCTATCTGGCCGCCATGTTCAGTCACCTGATTCCAAGTTCTCCAAGCTGGCTTACCGGTGTACAAGGAGGACTGTCTATTTACGGTGGTCTGAAAGCCACACTACTGCCGCTGTGCATTGCAGGAGTAGTAAGCTGTGTGGTCAGGAAAATCATAGTACGATAAGATAAAATTCAAAAAAGCATATCTTTTATAAACTTCGTTAGTTAAGTAATTATAGAAAAACCACCCAACTCGTCAAAAGTTTAGAGGGTGGTTTTTCTTAGTTTAGTCTATCATTTAAATCTATTTCATTTAATTATTTTTTATCTTCCGCACAATTCTTCTAACCAGCAATATGAGCAAAATAATCAGCACAATTACAAGTACAAAAATGCCCGCTATGATAGCCGAAAATTTATTCGGGTGTTTTACAAGATCAATAATATTCCAACTGTCTTCTACAACCTTTCGGTCATGCTTTTCATTATAATATTCAGACACATTTGCAATACCATCACCATCTGTATCATCAAAGGACTCCATATATCTGGCAATGGCAGCCCATGCTTTCAGCTCCTGATTGCCTTCCATAATTGCCTGATCTTCCAGGTTTTCGATTGGATTTCCATCTTTGTCCTTCGGCGTAATAGACAGCAGTCCATAAGATGTGTCCATGACAGCACCGAGCATCTGCCCTGTATATAGGTCTGTCACCACATGATACAGCTTGTCATCTTCTATCTCTTCTCTGTTTCCTTCCCCCTGTGCTTTCATCAGATAGCAATCTGTCACTTTATTGAGTATCATGCGATGCGGATTGTATGTAAAGTTAAGACCGCTACAATAAAGTCTGGCAATCGTCATAAAATCTGAAACAGACGCATCAATTTCCGCCACAAGTTTCAATTCTTTTCCTGTCAGATAAGCGCTGATCAGTGGATAACCCGCCAGCCCATCCTTCCCAATTCCAAGTGAAAATGAATTGTAGACCTGTTCGACCGTGACATCCCCTTTTGTATAAGTATCACGTACTGTTCCGCTCGGAACAACCGCCACATCGACCGGATCACCGTCGTAGTACTCGGAATTTTCCACCGCATACACATATGCATCAGACATGATGTCTCCGAGATTCAGCTCCTCATGCTCATTATACATATCGTCCACACTGCTGAATTCAATATCATTTTCCGCAAGAATCTGATCTTTTGTATATCCAAAATGTGACAGATAATTCGTATCAACCGTCTCCATCAGCTCATCAATCCGCTCCTGTGTTGCAGCATCCGCCTTTATCTCATCCGTAACCGGAATCAACTCGTAAGCATCCACGTCCCAGCGTCCATCATCTTTCTGCGTCATAGAAATCGTTCCAAGATTTCTTCCATATTCTCCACAGGAAACAATATAAGTATCTCCGTGCTGAATCGGCTTATCTAACTGTGTATGTGTATGCCCACTGATGATCAGATCAATATCGGGCACATTTTTCGCAAGAATCTCGTCTTCAGATTTATCTTCATCTTCCACGGTACCACTATGAGATACGCAGGCAATCATATCCACGTCCTCATTTTTCTCAATCTCTTCCACCGTCTTCTTAGAAGCCTCAATCGGATCTTCAAAAAGCAGTTCGCATGTTGGCGCGCAATCCAGCGAATCTTTACCAAATACACCAAAAACTGCTATTTTGACATCACCTTTCTGTACAACTACATAATCTTTCACTCCGTAGTTCTCAAATGCATCTTTAATCTGCTGCTGTCCTTCCGTTAAGCCCGCTTTCTCCATAGCGCTCCAGTCCACATTACAAACGACCAGTGACGGAACATTTTCACCGGAAGCCTTTGCAGTATTCAGCATATTAGCAAGTCCACTGGAACGATAGTCAAACTCATGATTTCCCCAGGTCGTCACATCACATCCAAGATAGCCTAGCATACGAAGCTCTGCCGCCTCTGTCTCATACACCGTCTGGATCAACGTTCCCATAGAAAAATCTCCACCATCCAGATAGAGCGTATCCGGATTTTTTTCTTTCTGCTCGTCAATTAAAGTCTTGAGCCTTGCAAATCCTCCGACCTCTTCTTGTTTTCCATCAACGATCGTAGAAAAACTGTTCAGATGCGAATGCGTATCATGTGTAAATAATACGTCCATATGTTTACCCGTGTCCGCGGCTTTTGCATTCACCCCAAGTGTCGGCAGCATCCCCACGCAAAGAGCAATCGCAAGTACAAATGCGGTTATCTTTTTCGTTCTCTGCATATGTCTCTCCTTTATCAATTCTTTCGTTCTCTACTATTTTTAGTAATCATACTATATTTTTTATAAGCTCGTCAACGCAAAAAAACCTCAGAAATTATTATTCCGAGGTTTTGCATAAAAATGCGGATGACAGGACTTGAACCTGCACGTCGGGGACACTAGATCCTAAGTCTAGCGCGTCTGCCAATTCCGCCACATCCGCATAAGAAAATAAAAACGCAATACCTAATTCTCATTAAGTTTGCGTTATATTCACAGTGAGCGTGCGGGGATTCGAACCCCGGACAACTTGATTAAAAGTCACGTCGTTCAAATCCTTTCAATCGCCGTAATAACGCCGTTTTTCAAGTGTGCTCTGAGGCACATTTGAGACATCTTGATTTTAATTGATTTTTTCGCTCTTGTCAATAATATTATTTTTCGTCTTTTCGACCAACCAAATAGTCCATAGAGACATCATAAAAATCAGCCATGGTAATTAACATATGTACATCTGGCTCTCGTCCTTTTGTCTCATATCCGGCTATGGTTGATCTTGACACTCCCAGTGCAGTGCCTGCTGCCATCTGTGATAGTCCCCTCTCTTCTCTCAGCTCTTTCAGTCTTATTGCAAGTTTTTCCATGTAACCACCTCTTATTATAATGTAGCAAAATTTTCGCTGATAATAAAGGGGTAATGTTTTTCCACTATCCTACATACTTCTTGCCACTATAATATGTGGCAATTATTCTAAATTCCCTTTCATTATATGGCATGAATTAACTCATGATATTATACTTTAGTGTGAATGTTTTTTATGGATAAATAAAAAAAGCCAGACTTAAATTCGTCTGGCATACGTGTATGTGAATTATTTGAATTGTATTGCCTCAATTCTAAGTGCCTGTCCGACAGTTCCCATAGTTGCTACACCGTCAGCCTTTGTCCAGTCAGTCCAACCGGAATTTTGAACATGTACGCGATACTGGAAGTCACCCTCAAAGCACAAGCATTCCAGGCGTTTACCCTCGCCTACTGTGCCGATAATAGTATCTTTTTTGATGACACCATAGTCTTCCCATCCGATTCCCTGGATGTGTGCTTTCGCCTTGATTTCCGTGCCAAGTGGATTGATTTTGAAAGCTTCCAGTCTGAGGTTATGCCCCGTGATGCCAATGATATTTTCGCAAGCTCTCTCTCCTAACCAGCCTCTGTTCTGGACGTGTGGATTGACAAGGAATTTAGCAGTCATGATCTCGATTGCTTCAATTTGCAGTCCCTTTCCTTTTGTGCCCGCCCAGGATCCGTTGAATGTCCAATCTGTCCATCCGATGTTTTTCTGGTGAACTCTGTAGATATATGGCGTATCCTTACCGGTAATCTTGATTGCCTCGATACGTTTGTTCTGTCCTGTGGTGCCAAGGATTGTGTCTTTGGAGATATTCTTGTATTCCTTATCGCCTACATCCTTGATATGCACTACTACGTCTGTTTCACCGACAGGAATAAGTCGGAACGCTTCGATTCTCCGGTTCTGTCCGGTCGTTCCAACCATTGCTCCATCGCACTGCCAAGACGCCCAGCCGATTCCGCGCATGTGCGCCTGGTATGAAATTTCTCCAAGGTGACCGGTGGAATTTTGTGTAACGCCTCCACTTTTTAATTCTCCGTCGATTGGTTCTTCCTTTGGTGCGGATGTGACAATTCCGAATGCATTTAAAATACCTCTAGCTAAGTCGTCTGTCTTGGCGTTAAATTTATTCAGGTCTTCTGCGTTGGTGATAAATCCATTTTCTAACAGGCGATAGCTGTATCCTTTTTTGGCTGCTCTTTTTGCGTTTGCAAGGTCGCTTCGCCCTACAATGCTATTGCTGCGTCCCGGGAAAAATGAGGTGATGAAATCCGCGAGCTTATTGTCGTACTGATCTGCTGCAACACCACCTTTGATAATTACATGCCCGCCTTTCGCAGATGCTGATGCACTGTCCATGTGGAGTTCCAGAATTTCATAACTTTTTGGAATGTCGAGTGAACTGATTCCCTTGTCTGCGTACCAGTTTCGATTGGTATCCGCAATTGTGACGTTGTTTCCTCCTAATACTGCGAGTCTGGAAGCAAGGTATCTGACTCTCTCTGCTTCTGTGTATCCGTGCCCTACAGCTCCTGAATCTCCTGCGCCGTGTCCGGCAATGACAAGTAAATGTGCCATGTTATTCTCCTTCCTGTGCGACGTCGCACATAAATAATAAGAGGACGATTACTCGCCCTCTACTTACACTGCTGTTTATACAACTGATTTACTCCGGTCGCTGCCAACCCACTCGCCATTCCGACCGCAATTGCATTAATCACATCTCCGGCCGGAAAATCCGGCATTGTGTAGAGTCCGGCAACGCCCAGAGCTCCGCCACATACAGCCATGATGACCGGAATCCATTTGTCCGGAATTTTCTCATAAGCCTTACAGCCAAGTCCAATCACATAGCAGATTGCTACGATTCCAACTACTGTTCCTAATGTTGTGATATCCATATCTAATCCTCCTGATCATGCGCTTGCTTATTTATATGCTTCTCAATCTTGTCTATTGCCTCAGTTACTGGACCATTGCACCCCTGCTCCTTAAGCCCTTTCAAGCAAGCGAGAATTCCATAAGTCAGCAAGCATTGTTCTGACTTTACTCTTTCAATTTCTACGTCCTGCTGATTTTGCTTTAAGTACCACTTGTACACCGCAAAAATAGCAGAAAAAATAACCACTACGGCTGTCAAAAGACTTCCGGCCATAATGATTGTGTTTACGTCTACATACACTCTATGTACCTCGATTCTTGAATTTTATGGTATAAAAAATAAGACCTTTCGGTCTTGCACGTATTTCCATATGATCACCTCTCATTAATTAGTATTCAGCGCTTCCTTGATTGCTTCCAGGTCATCCGTTGTCAACGCTGGATAATCTGCTGCAATGTCCTCGAAAGCTTCTCCGTTTTTGATTCTAATTCTGAATGCTCTTACCATAATTTTAAATTTGATTCCACTTAATGTCTTCATATTATTCTCCTCCTATATTATCCGCCAGCATCAATACAATGTCGTCTGTGGTTTTTTCTAGCGTATAGATCCTCTCTTCTTGCGTTGGTTCTTTCTCAGTTCCTTCCGCCAATCCTATGATGTATTCAAGCTTTTCTCTTACTTCCGCTTCGGTGATGTCTCCTTTGTATCTTAATTGGGTTTCATCGCATGCCCATACGTTATATCTATACGTTTTTTCGTCCTGGATTTCCTCCTTCTCAACTTCTTCAATGTTTTTTCTGATGATAATGTCAGTGCCTCCATCCACCGGATATACTTCAATATCCAGCGGCTTCTCTAAGTAGGATTCTCTTCTCATTTTCAACTTCCTTTCCGTGCTTGCTTGCACTGTATGAACACATTTTGAATAATGCGTCAAAATTGTATTTCTCCCGGAACTTTTGGCTATTGCTATGCTCAACCCATCCTTTATAGGCTGCAATCTTACAAGCCCTCCACCACGGGACAAATCCTCTTCCTGCAAAATCCCTCCAGGCTCGTATTACTTGTCTCCGGATTCTCCGGAATACTCTGCCACGTATGATCGTGTATCTCCTACGGACTACATATCCCATCATGTCAACTCCCTGAGTTCTTTTCTTACTGCCTTTCTTTCTCTCTTCGTGGTTCTCCTTCTCTTCATCAAACGATGCCACCTGGTAGAACTGCCAGATATCCTTGATTTTCAGCCCGAACTTATCATGCGCCCAGACCGTGGCTTTCTTCATTGCTTTTCTCAGCTTTGAAATATTGCCATAGACCGTAAAATCATCCGCATAACATACGACCGCATAGACAAGCCTGTTCCGCTTTCCTCTGCGTATCTGTGCCTGTTCGTAGATATATCTCAGAACATAGCTCATAACATAATTGAACAGCCATGCCGGAAGATATCCGCCAATACACAAATGGTTCCCAGGATAATTGCTCATCAGAGCACCCAGGAACCATAGCAGCACTTTATTTTTGCCTATATCTCTTCGTAACATCTCCATCACGATATCCACCGTTACCGATGGATAGGCTTTTGTTACATCTCCTTTGATTGCTACAACCTTGCCGTGGAATTTCTTTCTCAGAAGTCTTTCAATCTTCCTCTTTCCAGCAACGCCGCCTTTCTTCGGAATGCTTCCATACTGGACCGGCAGAATCTTTGCCCGGAATAATGGTTTTAAAGCAAAGACAGCGATATACTCAAACACCTGCTGTTCCGGAGATTCCTGGCAGATGTCTCTCAGTTTCTGCGTCAGCCCATCCACCCTTTGAAATTGGCGAATCGGCTTTAATTGCAGATCTCGGTCAACGATACGCTGTGTCAGCATCTTCGCAACTTCGCTTTCAGCCTCCAGGGTTCTCTTAAAATCCTGGTTCAGCCGGTCTTCTGCAATCTGACGCTTCGTGATCTTTCCGGTCTTGCATAGCAGACGTTGGAAATCGTTTCTGCCACGCTTATTCCGGAAACATTCTATTACGGCAACCTCGTTGAATTTCCAGTCCTCAACATTCACGGTTGCCGGTTTGCAATAGGTTTTCATCAAACCTCCTTACTATCATCTGGTTACTGCCGTGACTTTCCCCGTAGGTACTAGCCTCGTTGGTTTCAAGTTATTTTCGCAATACACGAGGATTATACGGTGCAATGATTTTTAAATACTTTTTCAATATACCAGTTGCTCCGAGAGAGCCGTTCCAGTTAGCGTTAGACACCCAATTGTTCGAGTTACGGCAAGGAACACCGCCATGACCGCCGTTGTTCAAGTTGCCGAAGCACCACGCCGCACGAACACCAGACGCTGCCGGATTCCGATTGAAGCCAGCTCCCAGACACCGCATAACCCTTAATTTTTATATTATTTGCAAGTAACATAAAAGGGGCTGACTGCCCCTCTGCTTCGCATTCACCCCGTCTTAACCCTCAAGACCAGGTGCTCCGAGAGAGCCGTACCAGTTAGCGGAAGACACCCAATAGTACGAGTCACGGCAAGGAACACCGCCAAGACCGCCGTCGCCCAAGCGGCCGAAGCACCACGCCGCACGAACACCAGACGCTGCCGGATACCGATAGAAGCCAGCTCCCACTCCAACGCCACTTCCAGTGGCTGTTGTAGCTTCTGGCCAAAGAACATCATCATCAATAATGTTGTCCGTGATATACGTCCATGCTCCTCCGGTTCCTGCCGGATAGACAAGATGTGCGCCCATAATCTGCTCATAATTTTCATTGATTGCAGAACCTACTTTGGACTGATCGTAACACTTGAAGCAATCAAAATTATAATTTCCGTCTGCATCAGTGCTCCACTGCCATAATTCATCGGAGACAATCAGATAGGATCCATTCATAAACTCAACGCCCTGAATCATTCCAGGTTCTTTTCCGGATGTCGGGCTGTACCGGCTACCATCTCTACCCAGCACATTGTCATTCCATCCGGAATAATACGGAGCTGTAGATAATAGCGTGGTTCCTGCTACTGTATCAAAGGTCTTTCCTCCATTGTTCACATATACTGCGGAATAGTCTGTACCTTCAATGTTCACAGTCTGAATCGCTGTGATTAACTTTGCATCAAAAATGGAATATGTGCTTGCTACATCTCTGTTGGTCGATGCATTAGTTCCCAGCATGACCGCAGAACCTACGAATAGATTTGCTGCTTGCGCTGTAGTCAGGATCACTCGCTCTACGCCTGTTTCGCTGACTGCAACTGTGTACTGGTAGTTGTAATTTGTACAACCTTCGATTTTTCCTGAATTCCCTTTACGTCCGTATTTCAGACGCATCATAATATCTAAAAATTTTAGCAGAGAGCCAGATGCTCCGGAATACTGTGCTCCTCTGCCTCTCCATCTGCTTACGCCCGTCCGGTGGGATGTTCGGTTTACCGGTTTCAATCCGGTTCCGCATGTGATGCCTCCATCTGCATCAGTTCCGGCATAATACTTCGGGTGTGCCATATACTCATGCACTTTTCCGGTTCGATCTGTTCCCTCTTTCCATCTCTTATATCCCGGTGCTGGTGTACATCTGGTTTTTAGGTACTTGTAATCTTTGTCCTGCCATTCTCTCTTGTAAGTATTCTTCTGAAGTAACCAGCAAAGATGCTCGCCAGATCTAACGTCTGATGTATTGTCAATATGCTCCACGTAGAAAATCTCATGGGAACCATCAGCATTCTTCTCAGCGGATACTTCTAGACACCAGAACTGAGGTAAGTGTGCGAATGGATCGTTTCCGGCGGTGGTCTCTGTAGATGGTGTACACGCCAATCCGGCAGAATCATCTGTAAGCTCTCCAATCATGCTCGTACTCTTGGTGTAGAGCGGTTGCTTTTCCCCGTGAACTCTGGTATCGACCAGCACATTCCCGAACCATCTCTCCAGCATTTCTGACTTGGAGTATGATGAATCATACTGGTAATTCCACCATTCCTTAAACAGTTCGTCTACTTCTTTCTTGCTTGTCGCCTGTAAAACTCTAGCATTATAAATCTTGTCTATTGCTGATTTGATTTTGTCGCCTACCATTTTAGCATCTGCCGCCATATTTGGCATTGTAAGCGTATCATCAATTGCAATAGGATTTTCTTCCATATACTTTCTTACAGTATCTTCTATGCTACCTTCCAGATTTTTCGCTTCCTTTAACGCTTTCATCGCGATAGCTAATTCCATACTCATTAATTCCACGCCCCCCATTGTCCATTGTTCCCCATGATGCACATATCTAATGCCGGTGTATAGCAGATTGACCCTGGCAGAACCTTGCCTTTGAATGTGTCTCCCAAACTTGCGCGTTTCCATTCTATTTCTATAGGAAGAATATCTTCCTTGGAATCCGCAAGAAATTCTCCGAGAATTCCATCTCCTGTTTCTGCCCTTTTTGCTTTAATTAGTGATACCATAGATTTCACCTCCTAGTCCACAGTCGCATCATTGAATATCAGCTTCATTGTTTTTTTCCTTTCTGTGCGATATCACATAATAGCACTTTCTCCACATCTGACCACAGGCTGAACGTCTCATCCACACCGTAAGCTTTCACCTTGACAGTTGCGCCGTCCATTTCATCCGTAAGAAACTCATCCGCATAACTGATCAGAGTCGTGTACGAGGTCTTGTAGGTCTTCTGCGTGCCGTCAGCTTTCGTCACTTCCACCTCATAATATACTGCGCTCTCAACCTTGTCCCAGCGCACACTCAAGCAACCGTAATCACCATATCTTGTGGCTCTATGGATGTATGTAGCTTTCTGGATAGTAGGCTTGTCCAAGACGTTTTTCTCAAGGAATTTCTTTGCAGCGTTATTGATTGCATCCTGCATCTGATCGTCAATTTTGACTTCGATTTCCGGTATTTCCACGTGTGGTGGATTGAGTGGTGGCGTACATGCCATAGTCGGTACTACGCAAGAAACAGCCACCATGACTGCACACATAATTGCTACTAACTTTTTGTTTTTTTTCATGATAATTCCTCCTATTCTATTGCGATCCAATTGTACTCTTTATTTCCCATGAGGTTGCTTGTTTCACTTCCACTTTTGGGTGTATAGGTTACATTACCGCCATTTTTTATAGCTATCTCACCAACAGAGTAAGATATCGTCGAAAGATACTGTCCATAAGATACACCTACCCCAGTTATCTCCCCATCTGCATATATTAATGTGAGTATTCCGCTTGCAGTTGTGTTACCGCGAAAAATTACAATCTTACTCACACTGTTAAGACCTGTCTCAATTGTTACCGGACTTGCTCCTGCGCCGGTAACAGTCCCCTGCGCGGTCTTGCTTCCACCTGTCCCACTGCATTCGTGCGTACCAGTTATTTTTTCACCGGATGCATTATGAGCTGTCTTACCTTTTGCAAGGTCACCAGCCGTCACAGTATCGCCAGATAGGTCAATCACGGTTCTTGAGCCGTATAAAACTTTATTTACCCCCATGGCTTCGCCTCCTAACCGATATTGACGGTTGTGCCACCAGATGAATCATCCTGTTCACTATAAGGAATGCCCTGTACTGTAACTTCCGCAAGGTAATCATATCCAGTGTCCGGTGTCACTACCTGTTCCGATGTTCTTGGTGTGATTGTTTTTGACTGTACTTTTGCGCTTGAAGAACCGCCACTCGAAGAGCTTGTGCTTGTTCCGAAGTATGCAATTATATAATTGATTCTAATAGGACCTGCTTTTGCGCCAGATGCCAATGTTGCGTACCATGTTCCATTTTCATATGTGGCGCCCTGAACATGCACCTTCTGGGCGCCTCCATCCCCGTTTGAAAATGATACGGCTACGTTAGCATTTGAGGCATCGCTTATACCGAGCACTTTGTTTATATCTGAGTTTGAGATAACCGAAACTGATGTGTTGTCTTTTGAACTTACGTTGCATACTCTGGATCCAGTGAAAAACATCTGTATATTTTTTCTTAATGAATTAAAGTTATTATTTAGTGACGCAAGTTCTTTTTCTAATTCCTCATTAGTTTTTCTCAGCGTAAAGAGTTGCTCTACCGCCGTGATGCTCAGTCCCTCTATCTTCACCCTGTACAGAGGAAGTTCTCTCACCTTTCCCGCCTTGTATAGGTCTTCTTGTACAATCTCTGGATCCTTTGCTATTGTTCCTGCCGTGCCCTTCTTGACTTCACATGTGTATGTATCGATACCACCAGTCCCGGTCGTTTCGAATCTTGCCACAATGATGTCGTTTCTGTTCTTGCCGCTCTGTCCATTTTCGATTTCGCAATCAATATAATCCCCGTAAGGGATACGGGCGAAATGTCCTCCTACACAGATAATTCCATCTGCGATTCTCACCTTATTATTAGACAGCACTGTGGCTTTACACGACTGTCCGTTGGTAGATACTCCGTCTCCGCCAAAAAGGCTCAGGTAGACAGACGCGTCATCTTCCGCGTATATATGCGCCTCGTCTGCTGTTGGAGTATTTACTGTGATTGGTTTTAATCCAGACATTTAATCATCTCCTTTCACTTCATAATCTATCGTTAGCTGTCCATCGTTGATTTTTAATATTTTCTTTTTAATTGGCTTCATGACTGTCGTATCTGTGACTTCGTCATACCCAGCTACAATGTCGCCGATTTCCAAGTCTGCATCTTCTATCGTCATTTGACATTTTTTATAGTTCTGCAGGTCCTTCAATCGTTTCGTGCCGTCTTGGCGAAGCTGATTTGCGTCTGCGCTTGTGAATATGTAGACTGCTGCCACTTCGTCCAATCCATAATAATATTGCTCATCACCTATCGTTCCATCCTCTTGTACATACAAGTGTAATATAGTTCTGTCTTGATTCTCCCCTTCTCCAGCGCACACCAGATGGTTGACGCCAGCTCTGTAGTCCTCTATATCCAGATTAATGCTACATTCCTGATCATATTCTTCATTAAGAATCTTCTTTTCTTTTGCCCCTATCTGCACATATCCATATTCCAGCCCTTCTGGCTGAATATATTTGATATCCAGTCGGTATCCGTGCTGATCCAGGAGCTTCATAATGGCATCATATAATGTTACATATCGGTCTACTGACCAATTCTGCACCTGTATTCCCGTATTTTCTGCTGACACCACAAACAGGTCTTCGAATTTGTCTCCTATTAATGTTTTCAGCGTTTTATTCAGCTCTCCTGAGAGTATTAAATGTTCCTGCCCTAAGGGAGGTTCAACTACTTTGTATTCAAGCATCCCTCTCCATGTTGGGCCTGAAAACACTACCTCATTACTTTCTGATATGGATTCTATATTTTTAACGATTCCGCCGTATTCTGTTCCTGGAATGTATACCCTTCCCTTATATCTGATAGACTCTCTATCCCATTCTGATTCGGGCAAGCGTATTTCAAAATCGTTTGTATCACCATTGTCCAGATCTACTTTTGCTGTTTTATTCAGCTCTCCGTATTCTTCTCCTGTTGATTTTGCAGTGATGAACATTAATTCTTTTTCCTCTGGGATATCTGTTGCAATCATCTCCATTTCGGTTCCCCTCTCTCCTCGTAAATAATCAAGTCGAAATCAAACTTACCTGTCCATGATATAGGTTGTCGCCCCGGATCAATTTTTCTGAAAAAGTTTCTTCCTTTCTGACGATTATGATACAGATTTTCCCGTTCGCCATTCTTTGTCACTTTTATGATGGTCCTGTTCCTGCTGTCAATGACAAGGTATTCATCCTCTTCCAGTATCACATTCACCAGATACGGTACACCACCTATTGTGACCATTGGGTTTACCGCTGATCCGTAAATGGTCAACTTGAAATTCGAATTCGTAAAATGTGGATTGATTATGTAAGTGCTGTTCATCCCATTCGCATATCGATACGGATATCTTCCAGGATATCTCTTATTATTCGTACTGCTTACACCGAAACTATGAAATGTATATGGATTTTCTCCGACCCACATTGGGTACTCCACGGCAAGCGTTAGGCTTACATCTATATATCCCGCTTCCGGTTCCCATTCCGACTTCTCACTAGCCGTCACATAACAGTTGAGATACATACCTCCCACGTATAATCTTCCTGGCGTCTTTTTTAAGACGTCAATGTCTGTGATCTCGTGCAAATAATCAATTGCCTCTTCATAGTTTTCTACACCATAATTTACAATGCTTAATGTCAGTGTTCTTTCTTCCAGGTCTTTTCGGATATTGGTGATTTTTCCACCTCCGCCAAGTCTCTGTTTGCTTTCATAGTTCCATTTGTATCCGAACAGCTCTCCTGTCTGAAGCATGTATGGCGGTTCCAACAAGTCAATCTTCTCATTATTGCTATTTACATAATAGATGTCTTTCACTGCTGTACCTCCCGCACAAATCTTCCGCATTCGCGTCTGTCCATTACCATTTTTATTCCATCAATGTTTTTTGCAAATTCTTCAGATGCAATTCCTGCAAATTCTGATGCCAGTTTCTGAATATCTGAATCCTGTATATAGGCTTTTACAGATTCGTCCTTTCGTTTCCACAGCTGATCTTCTTTGACCCTCACGGCTCGGATTGCCTTTTCTGCCGACCGGTTCGTCTGGGCGTTTACTGTCGTTTGAACCATTGCCATTGTTTCCGGAATATTCAGCGTCTTGATTTTATTTTGTAAAGTTTCTAAGTCCAATGCGCTCAGTGTTCTTTCTGACAGCTTTTCAGCTTCCTGTACTGCCACATCTGCGTTTTCCTCGATTCCTCCACCAAATCCAAGGTCGAAGTTCTTACCGGACTTTTTCGTTTTCCTTGATGGGGAATGTTCGTCAAGTGTTCTTCTGACTGCGTTGTAGGCTGCTGATGCCATCTCTGCTGCCGCTGATGCGGCACTTCTTACCCAGGAGCCGATACCTCTAACGAATCCGGAGCCAAAGTTAGAACCCGGTGAATAACCATCGGCTGATTCTGCCCCTGATTTTGCATTTGATGCAAGTGCGCGTCCTTTTGCGCCAGCTTCACTGGCTTTTGCTCCAACTCCTGCGGCATATCTCGCACCGAACATACTGCCTGCTCCGGAAGAGTCTATACTTCCAGCTCCTTCGTTGGCTGCTGTAGCATTAGCACGCCCGGCATTCTTAGAATTTCCTGTTTTAGACTGTATTCCTAGTCCGAACAGATTCATAATCTTACTTCCGATACTTTTAGCACCTTCCAATACTCCGCCACTTTGCAAGGAATTCAGAAAGTCTGTAATTACACTATTTCCTTTTGTGCTCAGCTCTCCAGTGCCCTGTTCCAGTCCTTGTACTGCTCCTGGCCATACATTAGAAAATATCTCTTCCACTTTTCTTGATGGAGAATGCACTTCCAGTGCTGTCCTTAAAGACTCCAGGAATGCATCTGCTCCCTGTTCTGCCGGATCTGCCAGGTCTTCAAAACCTTGCAGTCCTTCCAAGGCTCCATACCAGGCTTGTGCAAATGTATCTTTTGTTTTGGAATCCAGGCCGTTGAAACCGTTAATAAAACTGTTTAGGTCTGCCTGTGCTTCGGCGTCCAGTTTTCCGTCCAAATCTGCCTGTGCCAGTGCGCTTATCATTGCCGTGCTGGCTTCTGGTCCTATATCTTTGATTCCCTGTGCAATTCCTCCCGGAAGTTTGCTGAATTCATTGATTGAATCAACTGCGGCTTTTGATAGTTGCTGAAATGTACTATCAGCCATATTAAGTGTGCCATCTTGCACCATCTGCATATAGCTTATTAGTCCATTCGCAGTGTTGTACATCTCGTCACGCGCACTCTGCGAACTTGCAAGGGTTTCTTCGTTGAAAGAGCGATATCCTGTGATTACCTTGTTCAATGCAGCTTCAATCTGCTCCGAGCTTCCTGAAGCCATCGCCTCAACCAGCGCATCGTAATTGTTGACTTCTGAGGATAGCTGTTCCATGGAACTTCTGGTGTTGTCCAACTGCTTTTCCAGTTTTTCCTGTTCGCTTTTGGCTTTATCAACCGCATCTGAGTAACTTGGTAATTCTTTTGCTCCTCGTTTTGCCGCTTCTTCCCAGTCATCTTCTGCCTTGGCCACCTTTTTCTTCTGCTCTTCCAGGGCTTTGCTGACTTCTTTATATTTTTCTGCGGCATCTATAGACTTCTGATAGGACTCTGCCATCTCGTCTTTCATAGAATCAATGGTCGCTTCTGCTTTTTTCTGTACAATCAATTCTTTGATTGCTTCGACGGTCTCTCCATATTTCTGGATTACTCCGTCTGTCATTTCTATCTCGGTGCCGAGTGCTTCTGACAGCTCCCCGGTGATTACCTTTGCTCTCTCTTCATATCCAGCTTTCACCTGACCATTGGCATCGGTGATTGACTGTAATTCAGATAATAACGAGGAATACTTGTTGTATTCCCGGTCAATGCTTCCAATTGCTTCCTCTCTTGCCTGCCTTTCTTCTGCAAGGGTATCTGTAATCTCCTGGCTGGATTTTAATGCTTCTTTCTGGCTGTCTGATAGCTCATATTGCGCCTTCGCCGCATCACCTGTCGCTGCCTTAATCGCATACATGGCACCTACCAGAGCTGCTGCCGCTACAACGATTGTTCCTATTGGATTCGCCGTCATTGCAACATTCAGCTTTGTCTGTGCGGCTGTCCACAGACTCGTAAGTCCTGTTGTTGCAGTAATCTGACCATTGTACACCGCCATGAGCGTCTGACGCGCTGTAAGCCCTCCATTGGTCGCCATTAACTGCAACGCATTGGCTTTCTCCATTTTATTGAGTACTAAGGTAGCCGCTGCATTCGCTTTTACAACCTTTGTCGTTACCTTGCCAATTGCTGAAAATGATTTCATTCCGGCTGCTGATGACACTACAAGCGGTGCTAATGTTCCGAAGTTCTTAGCCAGGAACTTCACTGCGCTTGCCGCTACTGGAAGTGTTGTTTTTGCAAGCTTACCGCCTACATTCACGATTTCCTGTATTGGCCTTACAACTCCGGCTGCTTCGTCACTCATTCCTGCGATTTCATCTGCAGTATCATTGAATATCTCGCCAGCTTCCACTACAACTGCATTCAGTCCGCCAGACTGGAATGCTTTTGACAGACGGTTGATATCCTCTGTTCCTGCATCAACTGCTTTTTTGAGTGGTGTCTGTATCTTTTCATAGATTGCAATACCGAATCCTTCTAATGCGGATCCAGCTATTGTAAGGCTTCCTTTAAGATTATCATTCATGGTGTCTGCCATTTGCTCTGCAGCACCGTCTGCATTGTATATTGATGTCTTTAAGGCATTGAAATCCGCATCAGACGCATTCACAATGGCAAGCAGTCCGGACATTCCTTCCTGTCCCGCCAGTGTAGCAGCGTATTGTGCTTTCTGTGCCTCTGAAAGTCCAGAAAAACTCTGTCTTAGATCCCCCATAAGGGCATCCAGCGATTTTGTCTTTCCTTCCGCGTCAGTCATGGAGATTCCCAGGTCTTCCATTGCCTGTGCCATAGCATCTGTCGGTTTTACAAGGTTCGTGAACAGCTGTCGCATTGATGTTCCAGCCTGACTCGCCTTAATACCGGAATTGGCCATAAGCCCGATTGCTACCGCGCAGTCTTCTACGCTGAATTTCAACGCTCCTGTCACGGGTGCCACGTACTTGAACGTCTCACCCATCATTGCAACATTGGTGTTGGAGTTTGAAGATGCTTTTGCTAAAACGTCTGCAAAATGCGAGCTGTCTGATGCTGCCATTCCGAATGCGGTAAGGGCATCTGTTACAATATCTGATGTTTTTGCAAGGCTTTCTCCTGAAGCTGCTGCCAGATTCATGATTCCATCAATACCACTTAGCATGTCTTCCGTCTTCCAGCCCGCCATAGCCATGTACTGAAAAGCTTCCGATGCTTCTGTAGCTGAAAATTTCGTCTTGGCGCCCATCTCTTTTGCTTTTTCAGTGAGTTTGCTTAATTCATCTCCTGTTGCTCCTGAGATAGCAGATACCTTTGACATTCCCGCTTCAAAATCAGCTCCAACTTTAATTGAATAACCTGCCATAGCACTTAGTGCGGCTGTTGCCGCGCCTGCTGCCACTTTCGTTGCTGTCATCGCCTTATTTGCGAATGATGAAAACTTGGACATTGCTGCCTCAGCCTTTGCGTTGTCTAATTCGGTCGTGATTTTGATTGTTCCATCACTGGCCACTTTGCGTCACCTTCTTTCGGTACGCAAAAAAAGCACAGCCTTTCGCCATGCTTTTATTGCTATTTTGGGAACGGCAGGAGCTTATGCCTGTCATTCCTTATTTTTGTTTTCTGGATTTTACATATGCTATCCAGGAAGCGTTCCTTTGCTCTAGTGTCATTTTCTTTTTGTCTTTACTAAGGCTATAGAGTTTTTTCATCTCATTGATGTATGCTCTTCTATCTCTGTCCATGCCAGATGTGCTTACCTTTCGGTAATACATGATTTTCTTCATCTGCGTCTCTTCGTTTAGGGAATCGAACAGAGCTTTAAATTTCCACCAATGCAGATTCGGTATTTCTGTAAGATCTATGCCATACTGTTCTTTGAACGCTGCGTATATATATGCCGCATCTTTTGAGAATGAGTATGCTGGTTCTCCTGTGCTTTTTCTCACATACCGCTTCTTTGTCTCTTCCTGTTCTTCCACGCATTCTCCACAGCCATAGAACCATACGATTTTTTCTATTGCCTCCGGAAGGTTATTGGGAATCCGCGGATAGTACAGGAGCAACATTTTCAATATCCGCTCTTCGTCTTTTATGTCCGAATTCAGGAGTGCATCTAACTGTATTCCAATTCGAAAGTCTGTGTTTATCGGAACTTCTTTCCCATCTATTATGACTTTTGAAGGAAGTTCCTTTGTAATCATGTCGTAGATCATTTACTAAACCTGTCAATCAGTTCCTGCTTTTTCTTCGTTACCTTTGGTGTAATGTGTTTTTCATACATATCATACATCTCTTCCAGGATATCCATACACTCCAGAAGATCTGTGCTTTCCCCAAATACTTTTTTCGCCTGCTCTTCTCCGAAAATGTCTGTTACATAATCAATGACTGCCTGGCACTGCATTCTAATTCCGTCAGATCCTCTTTCGCATTTTGCTGCTTCATCGAATGTTTTTACTACTTTGTCAAATCCGTCTTCATATCGTTTCGATACTTCCGGATTCAACAGATTCGCTTTCAGTGTCTGTCCCTGTAATACTACTTCGATCATTATCTTCCTCCTCTACCGCTTCTGTTGATACGCTGTTTGTCTCAGCCTCTGTTCAAGAAGCTGAGTACTCAAACTCCTCCGGTGTCTTTCCCTGTTTCTTGAACTCAATGTCAATGGAAGAAGATTCTCCGGCATTTCCTGAACCGTCAGAATTTACGATAATGGAACACTGTCCTTTTTCTCCTTTTCCGTTCAAAATATTAAAGTACAGGTAGTTTACAACAACCTTGTTTCCTGTGCCGTATTTTCTCTCGTGAGCCAGGCAGTAATCCTGAGCTTCGTCGCCCACATATCTGTCTCCTGTCACTGAGAATGATCTCTGCGTTCCTGTCTTCATTGTGTTCTGTCCTGCACGGATATAGGTCTTATCCTGTGTGATCGGATTCAGGTTAGAATCCAGTCCAGCAATTCCCATCTCCACAACCACAAAATCTGCCGGTGTGGTTGTTGTCTTTCCTCCTGGGTTTGTGTCAATGGCAAACACATAGTCGTCATTGGTTACCCAGCCTTCATAATTCGCGTCTATGGTATAACCTTTCATTAACTCGCTTAATTTCATGTTCTACTTCTCCTTCTCGAAATATACAACCCTGCATGGTATCTGGTACTGCGCAAGTGCATTTTCCCAGTCTACCGTCGCAAGGTTCGGCATGTTCTGTAAGTTCTCAATTTTCTTAATCTGGCACTGTTCCCCGAAATCCGGGTAATTCTTTTCCCGGTTCTGTTCCTCAATCCAGTCCATGAATTCCTGTCCAACTTTCATAGCCTGCATATTCAGGTCGTCCGTATCCATGGAATAATGCCATGTGATTAATATGGTGAAACCATATTCCTTGTCTGCAGCTCTTATATACTTCCTCAGTACTCTTCCGGAAAAATTCGTGATAAATGATACGGAATGCGCCTCGCCATCTGCAAAGTTAAATGTCATATTCGCTTTACAGAGTTCATTTATTTTATCTCTGACATATTCCGTCATGATTTCATGTTTATTCATCGTTTACTCCTTATGTATGCCTGTACTGCTGCCGTATAAGCTTCCATCTTTGCTGCTTTCATTTCTTTTTCCCACTCTGCTGTTGCAAGTGGGTGTCTGGCTCCGCTATGATTCAGGAACCGGTCTGTCACAACTTTACTTTCACCTTTTTTCGCCCAAGGACTTCCCGTGATTCTGGACACCATGACATAACCTTCATGCTGGAAGTGTGCATAAGGTGACAGATAATGAATGACTCCTTTATCTCCTTCCACGAATGTTCGAATATTTGAAGACAGAACCATGTTCTTTGCCGGAACATATGGCGTCATTAGCCTTTTTGCTTCCTGTGCCATGAATAGCAGCGTTCTCTTCCCTCCGGTCGCCTCTGTGGTAATCATTGGTATCGGCTTATTCCATTGGAAATGTATATCCATCTAACCACCTACCCTATAATGTTTCTCGCACATGTGAGAGGTGTTGTCCGAAAATGCAGTGACCTCAAATGCTTCTGGTTTCCATCTGTTCAGCAGCTCCGATGCAGTGTTCGGTGTTTTTCCGGTGATTTCTTCCGGGCAGTCACCTTTTACTACAATGTCGCCTATGTTGAACGTGAAATAACCTGCTCTTTCTTCTTTTAAGAGTTTTGTATATTCCCTGTACGGAAGATACTGTGGAGACTGTGCGATTCTGGCGGTGTACACACTTGTCATGCTTGCAGTTTTATCTCCGTTCATTCTTCCCATTACGCACTTAAAGAAACACTTATCCACTGTCGAACGATGCCAGGTGTTCTCTTTTTCACCACTATCTTTTGCTTTTACGCAATTGTATATGGTGATTGTCTGGTTATAGTTCGGATTCATGCCTACCTCCCACTGTATAGAAGCCCTGTGTCTGCCAGATGCTTATATAAAGTCTCCTGTATCTTTTCTTTTCTCTTGGATTCCGTGTAGATGGAATTGGACAGGTCGTAAGTACCTGTCTCTCCATCGTTTCCGAAAGAGGCTAACGGTCCAGGTGCGTCAGATCCAGAATACCTGTCGTACTTACACAGATATTCTGCGACGTCGCACACGCAATCTTTTACCTCTTCCGGTATCTCATCCAATCCTCTGCATCGGTTGAATGTAATCTTATCCACCTCAGCTCGCGCCTGCTTTTCATAATACAGATAGTTGCATTCTGCAATTACTGGCTCTTTTCCAAGGAGGTATTCCTTTTCATAGTATTCGTAATCTGCATACATAACACTCTCCTTATGAGAAGTCTACTAACAGGCTTTTGTCCAGTTCCTTGATTCCATAAATACAGTCAAAAGAGACTGTATCCTTCTTTGTTTGTGGGTCGTAATCCATAACTACGCGTACTGCAAGTCCGTTCGCGGATGCGATATAGGCTTTTGATGCCCCCATCGGAAGTTCCAGCTGTCTTGTTACAAGAGCGATACCATTTCTATGGAATCCTAATGCATGAGCCTTGTTAATTACTTTTACTGGTGTTGCAGTTTCAATGTCTGCCGGGAGATTCTGATCTACTTTCAGCGTTCCTACTCCTCCTGCAAGAGTGAGTTCCTCTGTTACTGTATATGTGTAGCCATTTACGATGAGCTGATCTCCTTCCGCAATTTTTCCCGCTTCCGGTTTCCCTTCCGTCACATTAAGTTCTGTAGCATCTGCAGTTCCTGTTACTTTATATTCTGTGACCGTTCCTGGCTTATCTGCTGCAGAATGCGGGCAATTTTCTGTAGAATATGTCTCACATGTGTATACCTTTCCGATTTCTGCATCACGGAGTGCCTGTGATGTTCCCGCATAACACTGTTTTGCGAAATTGTCGAGGGTATTATACTTATACTTGATCTCTGCCGGCAATACAAGGCGTCTGTTCTGCAGCGGTGCGTTCGACATATCGAGTGCTTTTCCTACTCCTGCGATATCTGTAATGTCCGGCTTTGCTGAAACTTTTGCGGACTTAGCTGCCATCTGGATTCCAACAGCTAAAAGATCCTGGTCGATTGCCTGTGCAATTGCCGATAATGCTGGTGCAACTACCTGAGTAGAAAAATCTTTAATGTCGAGCGTCAATTCTTTCGCTCCAACCTCTACAGTAACATCTCTGAAACGATCCATCTTTACAACTGCAGAACCTTCGGTGATGCCCTGACTATGCACCTGTCCTGTAAAGTTCTTTGCTGAGAATCTCGCAGGCTTTCTGATGGTAATGCTGTCTCCTACTTTTACAAATTCTTTCGAATAGTCTCTGTGTACAAGATTTGCCATGGTGAGCTGATTCTCCAGTACCATGAGCGCCTCCTGTGCAATGATTTTCGGTGTTAAAAATATGTTTGGCATTATTTATCCTTCCTTTCCTATTTGCCCTCTCTCCATGCTCTATACTCTTCATAGGACATGTCTTCCGGGTTCTTTCCTGTTTGTGTATGAGTCTGTCCGCCTGTCTGTCCAATCGGATTGTTGATTGGCTCATCATCTCCGAACATGTAAGCATTTTCTTCCTTGCATGCATTGACTGCTGCCTGCACGTCTGCAGTCTGGTCTTTGCTTTCCATTAAGCTCGGAATATCCAAAAGCGCTTTGATTGCTTTTGTATTTCTTCCACCTAATGTCGTGATTGCTGCGTCCAGAATTGCATCGAATTTCATCTGTGCAATCTGATTTTCATATTCTTCTTTCTGTGTTCCCATTTTTGTGGTGAGGTCAGCTAAATCAGTCTGTAACTGTTTTACATCCACCCCTTCAAAGCCTCTCAGCGTCTCCTCTGCCTCGTCAAGCTGGCTTCGTAGTGTGTTTCTTGCGATATCTGCCTCATCATACTTGGCTTTGCTGACATATTCGCCTTTATTCAGGTCAATCAGCTTCACCTGTTTGTCTTTGTTCTCTGGTTTCTCGTTGTACCCTTTGATGAGATTTACGAATTCCTCATATCTGTCTCCAAGTACTGCTTTCAAAAAATCCATATTCTTTCCTTTCCATTGCGTTTCTGTTTTTATCTGCGGTGTCTTCCGCTCGCAATACGTTGTTTATATCTCTGTTCGCAAGAGAACGATAGTTTATATGACTTCCCGGTCAAAATTGCATAAAAATAAGACGCTTGCCCTGCGTCTTAAAGGGAGATATCTGGATCACCTCCTTATCAGCAAAATTTGCATAGAATAATAATCGTGACACAAATAATCATGATGTTGATGCTCGATGTTGCCATTTTCTCATCTCCTCATCTTAAAAATAGGTATAAAAATACCACCGGCCATATTGACTGGTGGTACCTATTTCATATTTTGAAATTTTATTCCCTTTTTACATTCTTTTTCGTAGGGCTCTTCAAAAACCGCATCTGGGATTCCATCTGGAAATGCTTTGCATTTCATTTTGTTCGAATCTGTAAAACAGTGTTTGCATATCATGCATTTTGGAACTGCAGAACTATTTCCTCCTCCAAGGAAGGATGTATTTTTCGATAAGTTTCCTTGCTTCATCTGGTATCCTTTCTCCATTCCTGTATCTGACGAATGCTTCCGCCAGGCATTCTCTTCCATCTTTTGTTCTGTCTGCATATTTTGAAATTCCCGGAACGTACTGACCTTTTATTTTTTGAACCATGTTCATGTATTCCGTTGCAGTAGTGCAATTCTGGAATGAAATTATATGTGCTATTTCATGAGCAATACAATCTTCGTAGTTTTTCTCTGCAAAGTATCCATCAGAATGTTTTGCTCTTATTCTTTCTTCAAGCTTATTATAATCTATTGAATAATCAAATACAATCCCATGTTTTAACACGCCGTCTTTATCCAAATATGCTCCTGTTAAGAAGAAATCATGTCCATTAAGCTTTTCGCCCTCTATCGAATCCAGGTAGATGATATATTCTTTCTCCAGCTTCTTAAGTGCCTGATTTATTTTCGTTTCAATATCCTGATTCAATTTTGCTTTCTTTACCACTTCCTGTGGGATAGACAGCTTCATTTCACTTAACTTTTCGCTCTTCTTGGCAATCTTAGTAGATATTCTTCCAAGTCCATCCATGTAGATCCGGTCTCTCTGCTCCGGGAGCTTCATGGTCTTGGAGAACCTCACGTATTCGTTCATGGTTTGGTTGTATCTCGCCTTTGCGCCCATGATTTCCAGTTCATTTAAGCTGCCTTCTTTCATCAGCTTAATGTCCTGTCTGTATTTTCTCATGGTCAGTTCCATTTTTCTCTGATACTGTAATGCCTGATATGTATTATACTCCTTGCCGTAGTATGGTGTTGTCTCATTTTCCCTCGCCATCATATCTTCCAGTTCTTCATCGGTATAGTTCCTTACGGATATTCCAGGAACGAAAGGTTCATACCAGTGGTAGCAATTGGCTCCACATAATCCGGTCACGGTTCCCAATCCACAGACTGACTGTAATTCCTTATACGGATATACGCGTCCCTGCCATGGCTGATGCGTCGGTCTTGCCCCGATGTGATAAGACACTTCATAAGTGTCAGTGTCCAGATCATCAGCCAATTGCTCATTGATATGCCCAATCACTTGACGAAAACCGGTCATTAGTGCTGTCCTGGAAGCTGAATCTACTCTGTAAGTCCTGCCGGAAGCATATTCCACAGTTCGAAGTCCGCTCCTGGTCATATCCTGTATTACCTTTTTGAGCGCCACATCGTAGCTGAATGCCCCTGTGGTCACTCCAAGTATGGCTTCGTCTAGGGATTTTTGAAAGAACTTAGCTGTGGGGAGGAATTGTCTCTTCCCATTCACGATTCTTGTGAATCCCAGTGTCTGTGAGATATTCTGGAATGTTCCTTTTGTCTGTGTAACTGCTGCCGCAACCGTCGCCTGTATATCCGGGTGCTTTCCAAATGGTGTCTGTTTCTTTCCCATGGAATCATACGTATCTTCGTACTGACCGTAGATATTTGCGGTTGTCTGGTTGTATAGCCTGTCTACTTCCTCATCAGAGGCTTTGAGATATATCTGGATCTGCTTCTTGATGTAATCATCAGAATATCCCATCTGTCTTAATACATTGACCTGATAGTCTGCTGATGATGTCATGGACTTCTCTATGTCCAGGTTTGCTTTTATTCTCCGGACAATATCCAGCATGATGTTTACTTCCAAATTCCTGGCTGCTTTTTCCATCGCAAGTGTTAGTGCTTCGATTTCTCCTTGTGACATCATGGCTTACACCTACTCAATCACATCGGCTGTCTGAGCTACCATTTTCTTGGCCGTCTCTTCGTCCTCTGCATAATGCTTCATACGGTACTCCCATAACTGCATAGCTCCAAGCGCTACATCTGCCCTGTCGTTCTCTCGTTCTGTTGCTTCATCCTCCAGAATACTATCCTTGAATGTGCAGCTGAATTCATAACCACTGCGTAACATTGCATTGTAGAATGCAAGCGCATATATCAAGTCTTCCAAGCAATCCTTTAAATTGGACTGGATCGCCGCTACCATGTTGAACTTTCTCTTCTTGGCAATCTTGGCTTCTGTGGCAGTCTTATCTACATCTGCAACATCTGACAGATCTCCATAACTTAAGCATACACTGAACTCTAACTGTCTTAGATGGTAGTTGAGTCCGTTGATGATGTTGGTATCCCGGAATTCCGGCGACCATTCCCGGTAGAAGTCCTTGTACTCTCCATCCTGAAGGTCTACGGTTCTGTATAAGCGCTCATCGAGATCTGCAGTCTCAAATGACATTTCACCATTCGGTCCAATTGCTGTCTTCTTGACCGCCTGCGGTGTTACCTGTATCGCACGTTCGCCGGATTTGAATTCCCATTTTATGCGCGCATTCTGAATGTCCACCTCTTCCAGTCTGTCAATTCCGGCTTCGTAGATAGATACACCACAAGGACTCCCATCTATCTCATTCTTGATTGGATTTCGATAATAGCCGAAGTCCGGCTTATCTATCCCCTGATAGGAAATGCTCTTCGGAAAGTTCTTCCACTCTTCTACAGATTCCAGACTTATCTCTCTTCCTATGTCGTCCTGTGACTTACTGACAAATGCCCGATTACTAATCGTTAGCATGCTATCTATCAAGGTGTGTCTTTCCAATCTGCGGTAGTAATCTTCTCCATCTTTCTTATCTTGAACGAATACTACATCTGTCAGCCTGCCTCTTTCATCATAGGCAAGTGGCACGAACTTATCCGCTGTCAGATACTCTACCTTATCACCGCCTAACGGCTTGATGATAAATGATCCGAGTGCTAGCCCAGATTGCAGGTTCTCATTCAAGTCTTGAATCGCTCTCTTGTATATATCATCCAAGCGTTCAATGGATACCTGTGACTCCATTTCATTCAGACACACATTGGCGAACTCCATACAGATGCCCTGCTCTTTTCTCAATGACGTTACGCTTCCTTTGCACCAAGGTGCCATTCCGATATACATGTTATGCCAAAACTCTATTCTCTCCTGCATGACACTTGAAATGCAGGGCTTTACATCCAATGCCTGTTCTATGCTTTTTGCCGGGAACATCTTTCTTATCACCCCTCTCACGAAGGTCTTTAGTCTTTCGAGCATTACTCGCCCCTCCGTTTCCATATACTGTTTGTTGCATACCTTGTGGCGTCAATCGTGTGATCGTTACCATCTGGGTAACCACTGATGACTTCTCCGTCCTTATCTCTTTCGTACTCATATTCCATGAACTCCTGTGCCGCTACCGGACATCTTACATTGTCAATGATGATCTCTCGGAGTGATTGTAGCCATTTGTACGAATATGTACGGCTGTCCGGTCCTTTGTTTGCCGGACGTGCAAATAATCCGTATGCTCTATAGTCTTCGATAGACTTATTTTCTGCACTATCACAGGTCAATAAGTCATTTCCTGTGATTCCGAGCTTGATCAGCTCTTCAGCAGTTTGTTTGTTTCGTTTCTTCTGGCAGGTGTACTCCTGCCAAATGTATAGTCTCAGCCTTGCCGCATCATAATGAACACGGACAAATGCATACTTGTCTGGATAGAATCCCCAGTCAACACCATTTTTGATGTTATCGAACTGAGCTATCTCTTCATCGGTAATCGCTCGGATTACCAGATTATCGAATACACTTCCTCCGGATCCGTTAGGAACTCCAAGATATTCATTCTCGTAAGCATCTGGGTTTGTCTCTTTCAAGAATTCCGCTTCGTCAATGAATGGCTTTCCAAGCCATTTCTGAGGAATGTCCAGATATGTGCTCTCTGTCACAAGCCTTGTTGCTTTCGGTACCTTGATGTACTTATTCGCCCAGTTGCTTGCACTCTTCGGTGGGTTGAACGTCTTGAAGATATAGGCTACATCTCCACCTCGGATTACAGACTGTTCAATCTTTCTGACTGATTCCGGACCGGTGAACTGGTCTAACTCTTCCAACCACAGGATACCGATATATCCAAATGGTACTTTTATGGATTTCACTTTTCCCGGATCATCTGCTCCACGGAAGTAAATCTTCTGGCCGGTACTCTTTCTGGTAATCTCCAGCGGACTTACGGTTGCATCGAATTCTTCTGATAGTCCTAATGCATCAATCGCCCATTTTACTTGCTGGTATATAGAACCCCTCATTGTATCGGCAACCTGTCTCATAACTACCGCATGCATTTCCGGATTCTTCATGATCAGATCTATAATATTCAGACTGACAAATGAGGACTTGGTACTTCCTCGTCCTCCTGGGAAAACATATTCTGTATGTCTCTGTTCCTGGATATCAAAAAGCACCGGTGCAAATACCGGTGCGACCATAGTGGCTGGAATTCCAGTGTATTCTTTTTCTGGCGGTGGCTCAGGCATTATTTTCTGAGTCTCCATCTGAAGCTTCTCTATCCTTGCCTTCTGCTCCGTGGTGGCAAGGTCCATGTGATCGGACAGCCACTGCATAGCTTTCATTCTGTCCGCAAGCTTAATACCTGCGCCGTCTCTTCCCTGTTTTACTTCAGCAATGATTGTACCGTCCACATTTGCAGAATCTTTGAATCTTGCAACATTCACTATTTTTGTGAGCGTTTTTTCTTTTCCAGTCTTTTCGTCTTTAATCTTTGCAGGTCCATACATTGTCATCACAGGAACTTCCTCTGTCCCGAATTCCATGTAATCTGTGATGTCTGAAAAGGCTATGTCCATATACTTTTGAAATATATCTGCTTCGGATAGCAGCTCTCTATTGAGCTTATTCTGCTTTAGGCTTTGGATTTCATTTTTTATCTTAGTATTTCTTAGCATTTTGCTGCCATTAACCATGGCAGTTTTATAGCTGCATTCATATGTCTTTTGATACGCCTTTGTGGCATTGAAATAGCGCACGTAGTATATACAGAAAAGCCTTTGTTTTTCGGTTAATTCTGCATTTTCTGACAATTCTTCCATGCACTCTATTTCTGTATCTTTTTTCTGACTTTTTTCTGTCGTTTTTTGTGTGCACACTTTTTTGCTTTTTGTGTGCACACTTTTTTTGTCATCTCGCGACCATTGATACCTGCTTTTCCAGGATTTTACTGTATTGATTGTTACGCCATACTTTGCGGCGATGTCTTTGTACTTCATGCCGTTCAGATAGTCTGCATAGGCATGGTCTGAATTCGGCGCTGTAGCCAAGGATCACCACCTCTCATTCATTTTTATGTTAATGGTCATACGGGAATTGAACCCGTGACATATGGTTCGAAAACCATTGCTCTAACAACTGAGCTAATGACCATTAGAAATGGCAGCAATCAATTGACTGCTGCCACCGTTCGTTTTCTTCTGTTGTTCCCATTTTTTCAGGCGCGTCTGGGGTCGCGCCTGACTATTCTAAAGGAGGTCCGTAATGACTGTATCTTTTTCATCTTCTGGACGCTATCATATTAACACGGTTTTTTGTCCCGTGATTACCCTTTTATATTTTTTTTGACAATAACCAGTAGAATCTTCTCCTCTGCTCATAATATATATTCTTGCAGCATGGCATACCTTTGGCATCTCTCAGATACCGATATGTAGCATAATCGCTTGTGACTCCTTCCAGGATCCACTGATATAGCTCTGCATCTGTATCAATGGCAGTCTGCTCAATGGTCTTACATTTCTGTTCTAGTTCCACTCGTTTGATCGCTAACTGTTCTGTGGCACTTCCTTGTGGTGGACTTCCCTGTCCCTCCTTGCCATACTCAATTGCCTTGACGGTATCTGTGAGCGTGGCAAGCTCTCTTCTCCATTCCTGATACTGCATACAGTGATGCTTGAGTTCCAGGAATCTGTGCTTGGAGATATTATATTTCTTTTCATTGATCGGTCTTGTGTCTGGCATATACTCCTCCTACGCTGTTCTCCGTGCTGCTGCCACAGTCGTTATACTCTTTTTTGGAATTTTTCAAGCATTCTTGCTTTCCAGCCTTCCAGCTGTTCTTCTGGCTGTTCCTGTTCTTCTCCATTGTATAAAAATGATTTTATTTCCCGTTTACACTCTCCGCAGTAACATCTGGCTTTTACCGCGTCTGCTTCAAATGTTGTTGCAAATGTATCTGCTGTACCAAGTATACTTATGCACTCGGCTGTGATTGCCACTCTGTAGATGGTTCCGTCTACGATTGCTTTTCCGCAACGGTCACAATAATATGCTATCATTTTATTCCTTCTCTCCTTATAGCTGTTAGCAAGTCTTCCACTCCCTGGACGTATCCGTCTTTATATTCTGTAGCCTCTTTTATTTTCTGGCTACACTTTCTCTCTACTTCGTTTTGCAACTTATTTGCTCGTTCTTCTATCTGGTCATATTCTTTCTTGTCCATTGCAGCCTCCTAAATCTTATCTCCTATAAGCTTTTCTGTTAATTTCATGTATAAGTCTTTGTATACGTCTCTTTCTGCCGCGACTTTGATAATTTCGTCTGCGTTTTCTGGTTGCGATAATTGTTTTAATTCCTGCTGTTTATCAATCTCTTCCTTAATTCTGTTTCGAAGTCCATCATTTATTCTCTGTGCCTCGCTCAGAGAATCTGTCAGCTTTTTCAGCTTTTCTGCCATAGTGTCGTCGCTTTCTGTGATTCCGAGTGATATGGATAACCCCTTGTTAATTTTCTCTATTTCCTCGTCCGTACAGGTGCGTATGAATCCGTCAATTCTGTCTTTGCTGACACTCACAACCTGCTCGCAGAGCGCCGTAGATGGTAGATGGCATCTTACTTTTGCGTGTGTTGGCAGTGATTCATTTGGCTTTTCTACCAGATATGCCACTTCTACCATATTCTGGCTTTCGTTAATGTCGTTGTTCGACACGATAACCGCCGGTCTACCTGTGTCCTGATTGATTTTTTTGATGTAGAATATGTCTCCTCTATATATTTCCATTGTTTTTTTTGCTCCCTTCTCTGTATTTTTGATAGCTTGAAATGCTGTTGGGTCGTAATAACCGGCTCCATTTCTTTTTATGTTATCCATTTTCTTGCTCCTTATATGGTTCCGGCAATGGCATCCAGGCAACAATTACTTTTGTCGTATGTTCATAGATTCCTTGAAAGATTCCATTTCCCCAATATCTCATCTCTGTTACTGTTCCGCTGTAAAAGCATACAATTACATCCGTGTTATCCTCCGGCAACCTCTCGTTGCACGGAATCCATCTTGTCTCTTCTTCTACGTCCTGCTCTTTTTCCTCGCATTCTATAACTGCAAAATGAAAGTCGCATTCGTCACATACTACGGTTCCATCTCCGTAATATGCGTTTGTTCCCAACACCGCTCTGCATAATGGACAATAGTTTATTCTACTATTGTCAGTAATCCCACTTACATATCCTCTCGTTAATTGGCTCATGTTTACCCTCCTTAATGTGGTTTTTCTTTCATTGGCTTGCCTTTTTCGTAGACGGTGCAATTATCTGCCGTGCAGTAATGACTTCTGGAAAATTTGTGGAATGCTCCGTAATTACAGAAGCTGACGGGATATCTTGCACGCCATTTACAGGTCTTGCATTTTTTTCTGTCACCGTTTGAGCCTTTTGGTTTTTCTTTTGGTTTTGGCTTTGGTTCCCGTGGTTTTCTCTGTGTTGGGTCTCCACCCTCTCTTCGAATTCCGACTAATCCGTCTGCCGTAATTCTATATTGTACCTGCGTCTGGGTGAGCCCCATCTTTTCTGCTATCTTTCTATTGGTCAGCCCCTGTTTTACTAGAGACCTTAATAGCTCTTTGTCATATTCTTTCATGCAGCCATCTCCTTTCTCGCTTTCCGGAATAACTTGGCTTTCTCAGCATGGTACCGGATTAGTTCCTCAACTGCTGCCATCTGCGCTACTTCTACCTGGTGTTGTTCATAGATTTTCAAATCTATGCCCCACTCTTCACCGCCTTCGTAGAGAAGCCACCGGAAGTTTTTGTATGCGATATAGGCAAGCTTTTTCTCTCCATCTACGAGATCGATTTGTGTCATGCTTTCCCGGATCCACTTCATAGCATTTCCTCCATATCCTCTGCGCGTCCTTCCCATTCATCTGCTTGTCTCTTGCAGTAATCTATAATGGTCTCAACTGCTGCCATCTGTACCGGTTCAATATCCAATTTACCGAAACCTTCCATTTCTCCAATACATGAAAGTCTTGGAAATAGGCTCATCCGATAGCACAAGAGCCAGCATAATTCCGCTTCGTCCCATGTTAGTTCTGCGATTTTTTCGTCTTCTTGATATAATTCCAGACATTCGTCCGATTTAATGGTCCACATTTCTTTCTGCGCCTCCTTGCTACAATCATCTTGTTTCGGTCGTCAATATAATAATCTGCATAGACCTTTCTACAATTGTTCTTATTTTCAGAAATATTGCTATTAACTGCATCAAACTCCAATCCATTCGCCCTGCAGTATATGACTGCCTCCTGTAATAGATCTCCCTCCCTACATGTCCAGAGTATAATCTTGTCTCCTGACTGCTGCCGTTTGATCAGAAATTGGAATAATTCTGTGTTTGGCTCTCCTAGCTTCGGATATTCTGCTGTATTTAATGTGCCGTCGAAATCTACGGCATATATTTCGTTCATGTGTCTCCTTTCTCCTCCGGCTCCACCGGCCGGAGGGAATCTATGGTTGATAGTGTCATGTGATACACTGAGGTGCTATAGTTTACTTACTCTTTTTACCGGTAATACGACAAATTCTCCCGTGTCTTCCAGCCATACTGTGACGGTATCTGCCAGGTGTTCTTTTTCAAATACGATTCCCATGCGTTCTTTCTCTTCTCCTATCAGAATGCACTTCACATATTCACCCTTATAGAAATCCCGGGAGCTTTTGTCTTTCCTAAGCCTAGAGGTAGTTTTTATAGGCAATTCTCATCCACTCCTCTCTGGTATGATCCTGTTCGTATGCTTCCTGTAGATAGGCGCATAACCTTTCACGGGTTGCACGGCAATTATGTACAGCGTCTTTGCCTTCCTTGTGGTGTCTTCTGCATAGGTAGACTTTTATTCCAGCTCCTTCGCTGCGCTTCCTTCCGCCGCCTCCAAACACTACATGATGGCATTCCGTACACTGGTAGGTATAGTTTCCTTCTTCTCTTGCGCATAAATAACAGATTCCCGGTTCTGTTGCTACAATTGGTTTTGGATGCTTCTGCCTTTTTTTCTTTTTCATTCCCATTGTTTTTGGGAACATCAAGCCATCAGTCATTATCCTCGTCCTTTCTGTAGTATTGGTGCGTTCCGTCCAGCACCTGTTCCTCTTCCTCGGTGTCGAAGAACCATCCGAACATCTTAAATACTCTGTAGCACTCTAAGAGGATTCCTCCATCTTCCTTGTCGTATCTAAGGTTGTAATCCCACGGCTCTTTCTCGCTCATTCTCATGTGTAATAATATGAGCATCTGCTCCATGATGCTTAGTTTTTGTATTTTTTCATTCGCTTCTGCTTTTTCTTCATCGTTGCACTCCCAATCGTGCTTTTCAGTAAAAAAGGCTGCAAAATTGCTTTTGTATACCCCTCCCATCTCTACCAGTAGTACCCAGCACATGTTCTTTACCAACTCTTCGTTCGGTTTTGCTGCTTTCCCGGCAATAATGTCCAGAATTAATTGTTTACGCCTTTCTGTGCTCACTCTTGTGATTTCCTTAAGTTCTTTTTTTCTGGCTTTTCGTTCTTTTTCTTCCTTTTCTCTTCGTTCTTCTGCTCTTGTCTGCTTTTTTATAACTTTTTCCACAATTCTGATACGCTGATACTGAGTTATCCAATATTTCCCTTCTGTATCTGGAATTTCAATATCGTCATCTTTGTTTAGGTCGCATTCAGCCACTGTTTTCCATGATCCTGTCCAGATGCCGTTTTCTGCTTCCTTTGGAGCTTTCTTGATGCCTGCTGCCTCCAGCTCTTCTATAATCGCTGTTTCTTTTGTTTTTCTCTTTTCGTCTGCTACTGCGCTTCTGGCGCGTGCCGCCAAGTCCGTTGAGTTGTAGGAAGCTCTTAAGATTTCGTTTCTCTTCTCTACTGATTTTATTTTTTCCAATTCATACAGGTCTTTTAATGTTAACTGGAATCCCTCATCATCGTTCTTTTCTTTCAGGGTGGATTTGTCCAGCTTGGCAATGTTAACTCTATGGCGGACTGTGCTCTCACTGAATCCGGTCTTATTTGCAATGTCTTCCACAGTGTCTCCAAGATCTAGCATCATCTGGAAGCCTTCTGCCTGCTCCGGAATCGTAAGGTCTACGCGCTGCATATTCTCGGTAAGCATGGTTCCAACCTGTTCCTTGTAACTCATACCGGTAATAATACGACAAGGATACTCTGTGACTGCTGCCATCTTCCCTGCGGAATAACGTCGGTGACCGATCAGAAGCGTATATTCTTCCTCGTGGAATCCTCTCTTGTTGTCCCAGTATCCCGGAATAACAGTAAGATTCTGCATGATGCCGTTCTGTCTGATGGACTCGGTAAGTTCTGTTAAGTCTCCTAAGTCTTTTCTTGGGTTATCCGGGTGTTCATGTATCTGATCAGCCGGTATGTATATCAATTTGTCCATTCTTTCTCCCTTCAGGTCAGGCATTTCTATCTGACCATCACAGTCATAATCCTCAAAAATATCTAAGCTCATTCGTGTCTCCTTTCGCTATATATTTCCAAAAAATCTTCTATTCGTGTTTGCGCCGTATATTCCTTAAGTCGTTCTGAAGATAATTGATACATATGCTCGTCCAGTTCAAATCCAACATACTGTACTCCTGCCTCATGCGCTGCAATCAGGCTATTAGCGCTGCCGACATGTGTATCTAACAATTTCCAGCCTCTTTCGGCGTATTGTCCATACAACCAGCGGTATAGAATTAATGGTTTTTGCGTAGGGTGTATGCGCTTCTCATTGAGCTTCTTATTGCCCTGCTGCGTATCACCTTCCCACATGCTTTTGCCTTGCATCATTCCGTTCCACATATACCGGAACAATCTCACACTGTCATGAAAACTGCAGGCTGCTATCTCACAATCGGAATAATCAGAACTGCCGTTACACTTATCCCACACAATACGGCCAGGAGGAAAGTGATAGTCAAAATAGTTGCAACCCCAAATAATCTGATTCTTCGAAACTCGGAAGAGTTCCTTGAAATACTCTGGTTCCGGAACTTTCCATTCCTCCATCTTCTGATATACACGCTTGACACCTATCTGACTTTCTTTTCTGCCGAAGAATTCACGCTTCTCCGGTCCTGTAAAATACGGCGGATCTACAACGGCAATGTCGAAGTAATTATCTGGAAATTCTTTCATTCCGTCCATGCAATCCATATTGTAATAACCGTTCTCTAACATTTTTCCTCCTTCGCCATTTTGATTCCATTATTTGCAGTGTCATGAATTAATCTTTCTCTCCTTTTCATTTCCGTGTCCAGCCATTCGCTATAGCTGTGTCTTCCTTCTTCTGCTACAATTAACTGCCCTCTTGTACGCACATAGACCTCTTCCCATAACTCTGCGTGCTTGATCGGCTCGCCCCTGGCATTCAAATAGTTATTGCCCGCCCATTTTTCTAACTGGGTGCCGAGCATGTTTAGGACGAAACGGTCTTCTGTGTGGATATGGACTTCACAGCTCTGATTAAGCCTGTCCAGTGCGTCAGACAGTGACCTTAATGTCGCCTCGTGATATGTACCGAATATATGCCCGAATCCATTTACAGTTTTCTCCTCACCGTTTTTGATGCAGGCGACCACGTAACCGTGCCACCTTTCGTCTTTACTAAGGCTGGCGGTGCTTTGGGCGAGATAAATATCTACTTTGTACATGCCTGTTCCTCCAGTTCTCTCACCTTGTCTCTTGTAAGCTCTGTTGCGACTAAAATAGCGTGATTTGCAAACTCTTCACACGGTTCAAACTTTAAAATGTCCGGTTTTCCTTCCAGCTCAATCTTCTTGTTGTATACATTGCAATATTCTTCTACACGATAGCGGTCCACCATGTATTTTTTTCTTTCCGTATCTGCTTCGATGCGGTCTCTCATGACCATGACCGCTTTCGCAATTGCCATATCTGTTAAAGCTCTTGTGTCCAGCACCGGCTCCATGCCATGTTCCTTGTTCCAGGCGTTATACACGCGCCCAAACTCTTTCAAAAGCGTCTCATTCACTTCAACTTTCACTTTAAATCCTCCTGTGAATCCTTACTAGCGTGTAATATCTGTATTTACACTTGGTTCTTGGGTTTGTTCCCTCGTGGAAACTATCCCGGTCTATGTAGTATCCTTCCTTTTCTTTTGGCTCTTTTCTCCAGTAGGCAAGCTTTTTGACTTTTGGCTCTTCGACTGGAAGGTTCTTGGAAGCTGAGTAACTTGCTTCACTTAGACTCTCCTCGTATCTGGAACACGTCTCCGGTGTCTTGCACATGTAACCTGCAAGGTCTGCGAAGTCTCCGTTCTCATATAGGTGCTTGAATGTTACGCTTCCATGTGGCCACGCTTTTTTGATAAGGATATCCGCATCTTCGATACGATTGATCACCACATGGACGTGCCAGTTCCCTCTTAAACCCTTTTCTATGTTCCTGATCCATCGAAGTTCTGCACCTCTTTTTCGGAATTCCTTCCGAAGCTTTTCGTACCATGTCTTGAATTGAGCCTTTGCTGTCTTCATGTCCGGAGGACGTTCTTCTTTCTTGTAAGTCAGCAAGACAAGGTAGTCATTTTCATGGAACCATGTCTTGAGTTTATGCCTTACCTTTCTCTCCCTGTTCCATTGATTCCTTTTTGCAATCTCTTCCTTGGTGGCTTTCTTTTTCTTTTCCCTCTTCTCTCCAGGAGCTCCATACCTACCATCCAGATACTCATATACCTCTATACTGTTTTTGAAAACATAGGTTAATCTCTTATATCTTTTTTTCATAACTGTGATGCCAATATTAATATTCTTAACAAGTCCGAAAAGAGGGTGTGAAAACCCTTATTTTCTTGACTTTCTCCACCCTCACAGCTATAATATCCGTAGGGTATCTTTTGCGGACATCGAATCTGTGAAAGTGGAATTGGGACTTGTTTTGGCAAGTTCCTTTTCTTTTTTTATTTTGCATATCTGACCGCCTTGTTGATTAGGTATGCTGTTGTCACAATGATTAATCCAGCCACGATTCTTGTCCCTCCCGGAAGCAATGCCGGACTGCTGTTAGTCATGTGACTTACACCCATCCAGGTGGTCGCCATTCCAATGACTCCGATTGTCTCTGTAACCGCTCTAACTGTCTTACACATCAGAATTTTTCGTTTATGTGCTCTTATCCCTTCCATTACATCACCCCTATCTTCTGACGCATTGCTTTCTGTTGCATCTGTATGTCTTTCTGTCTCCATACCTCGAATGCTTCCGTATCGTATTGATACGGACTGTTTTTAATTTGGGGATTATCCTGCCATGCAAATGTCTGCCCTGGTGTTGCAAATGCTCTTCTCAGATATGTCTCTGAAAATCCCATTTTTATTAGATCCGGTCTGGACATAATCTTCTTTGGATACTTCATTCTTCTCGCCTCCCTGCTTAATTGATGTAATGACGTATAGTCCTCTTTACTTTCTCAACGCTATTGAACCTGATCTGTTTCTTTGCTTCTCCAATCTGACGGTCGAACTCTTCGTCCATGCACATTCGCAACTTCACCCAGTCAGAGTATGAAATGCCTTTTAAGGCTTCTATGTATTTGTCCACTTTTTTATCCTTTCTGTAGCTCCTCCAATTGTTGCTGTAATTGCTGCTGTTGCTTCCATAATCGCTTTGTTGTGATAATTATGGATATTTGGTCGATGGCCGTTAACACCGTGGCTATCGATGCCAGCAATGGTGCTATGTCTTTTAGCATTTGTTTACCTCTTTCTATTCAAGCTTGGCTCTGGCGGTTATCAACTCTGCCAGAGCTTTGGTTAATTCTGTCAGTTCGTTTACCTCATAGCTTTCTTTGCAATTTTCTGTTTTTTTCTGTATGAGTTTACACAGGTCATCTATTGTCTTTTCTACTTCTTTCATCCACTCACCTCTTTTACTGTTGCTCTTTTTCTTCATTTCTCCTATACTCTTCTTACAGGCACTGCCATGCCTAGTTCAAAAGAAAGGAATCATATTATGAACTTATTCGCACCCTCTTTAAATCCCAAACGTCTTTCCCGGCACACTGTCCTGAAGCATTTCATTGAAACTGCAGATATGAATTGTATTTGCCGTTATTACGATGATCCCTATTTCAAGAATATTCCCAATGCCGTGTTGCTTGACTACATAGATGAATTAGTTAAGGACGGCTATGTCAAGCACTACATCCGTCACGTCGTATTAACAGCCAAAGCTTATTCATATCTTTCTGAACGCCGTTATGCCAGAATCAGAGAAATCATTCTTCATCTCACTCGTCCGGTGTCTTATCTCTTGGCTTGGATGCTCGGAATTCTATCTACCGTGATAGCTGAAATCCTAATCCGGCAAATTTTCCACTAATCCGAAGGAATGTTTTGCAGCATATCTGCACCACTTTTTCAGCTCTGCCTTATTTGGTGGTGCATATTTTTTCGCCTTCATGTAGAATAGAACTGCTTTTAATGCTATGTATGTTGTTAACCAGCCTAATGACCAAATCACAAAAAATATTAAAAGCATTATGGCTTCTATTTTTTCCCACATCTTCTTCACCTCTCCTTCCTTATGCGCTCTTATCTTCTCGCTCCATTGCTTCTGCTTCCTTCTGTCTCATCAGAAGGGTATTAGCATCTCTTCCTATTAACAGAATGTCTGGAAGCTCAATCTGCTTTAGCAACTCTACAATATGAGTTATCTCTTTTTCTTTTTTTGCATCTAATAATGTATTTGCCATATTTTCGTCTCCTTTCTTTTGTTGCCTTTGTTGCTTTGCGTCCATTATATGTTGCATTATAGAATTTGTCAACTCTTTTTTGTTGTTTTGCGACATTTTGTGATTTTGCGACATTTTCTATTGCGTTTTTGGTGTTGTCGTAGTATAATTGGCATTAAGGAAAGCGAGGTGATATGGAATAATGAATGAACGGCTTAAGCGGCTGAGAAGAGAACTTAACATTACTCAACAGGAATTTGCCGATCGCATCGGAATTAAACGAAGCACTATGGCTACTTACGAATCTGGTCGCAATGAACCTATAGATGCTGTTATTTCTTTGATTTGCAGAGAATTCGATGTGAATGAGGATTGGTTAAAAACCGGAGACGGTGAGATGTTCGAAGAATTAACTGATCAAGAAAAAACGATGAAATATATTGCGAAACTTGTGAAGGATAAAGATTCTGTTGTAGCGAATGCCATTACCGCTGTTGCAATAACTTATGAACAGTTGGATGATGCAGGAAAAGCTGTGATTGACAAAACGTTGCTGCAATGTATAGACAACTATCGAAGCCTAGCAAAAAAGAGCCAGTAATTTACTGGCTCCTCTCTGGCTACTTCTTAAGGTATGTACGGATGAATACAAGTAATTCATGTATCTTTTCTGGAGATTCCTTTTGAAGCATTTCAACAATATAGTTGATCATCTGTTGTTTGTCTTTTTTCATGCAGCGCCCCTCCTTTCAGCTTAAAAGATTATTTTCCTCCCTTCCGCTATATCGTTGGGGCTTTGCGTTGCTTTGTTCTTAAGTTAATGATACTATATTTCTTTTTCATAGTCAAACTTTTTAGAACATTTGTTTGCACCGTTAGCCCTTATATAATATAGACACATGTGTAGCGGAAAATTGTTGGAAATGGAGGGAATCGTCCCAGATACGGGACACTTATTGAATATCGGATTCGAAAAGGTCCGTAACTTTCAGATGGAGACCTTTTGCAAGCTGCTCCACAGTATCTAAGGTTGGAGATACTTGTCCATTAACGATTCTATTTATTGTGGATTTGGACACTCCAGTCATGATAGATACCTGGCGCACAGAAAGATTTTTGTCATACATAATTTGTCCCAGTAATACTTTCATAATTGTATTATATATGATGGGCCTTAATAAGTATCATGGGAATTATTGGTATATTCGCCCATGGCGTTTATATAAAAACTTACTTAAACTTCTAGGAAGGAGAGGTACTTTATGAAAAGAAAAATTGTAACACTGATGCTGGTTGCTATGATGGCGATCAATGTAACCGCTTGTGGCGGTTCAAACTCAGAAAGCTCAAAGAAAACTGAAACTGCATCAAAAGAAAAGGAGTATGTAGACGATATTACTGCAGTTGCTTCTAATCCAGATTCTTATAATGGTAAATACATTAAGTTTACCGGAATCGTTTCTACTGTCGACTCCAATGATGATATTTACGGCTGTCAGGTATATGTGGATATGGATTACAATAATAGCGTGTTAGTTGAGATTCCAAAATCTATTATGCCTGAGACGCCTAAAACAGATGATCTTATTAATTTTGATGCAAAAATCGAAAAAGCAAAAGACGGCCAGACTGTCATGGGTGTTGATTCCACATGGGCTTACCTTGTAGCTGATTCAGCAGAAAAGACAACTTATCTTGAATCGTTCGGAAAAGCTGATGCAACATGGGAATTTACAGATAAGGCCGCTGAACAAAACGGAATTTCTATCTCTGTTACAAAAGTTGAATTCGCAAAAGATGAGACAAGATTTTATGTCACTGCTACAAACAACTCAGCTGATAAGATGAATATTTGGTCTTCCTCTTCAAAAGTTTTGCAGAACGGTCAGCAGTATGAGCAGATTTATACTTATAATTCCTTTGAAGAATATCCGGAGCTTTCTTCTGAGTTACTTCCTGGAGCATCTTCATCCGGAATACTTTGCTTTGACAAGTTAGATCCTGCTGCTCTTCAGCTTTATGTTGAGGGTTCCAGCGATAATTATGAGCTTGAATTCTCACCATTTATTTTTGACTTAGCTCAATAATCAAAAACCGCCCTTGCTGGTTACAAGGACGGTTGATGAATACTATACGTGCTGTGCACGATACAATACTCCCTGACAAGAATATTGTATCACAAATCCACAGCACCGTATAGGTGTATTTTTTATACTCATTTTTAGGAGGATTGGTTATGGCAAGTAAAAAATACAGCTGTGGAGCTGACGGATATTATCAGACTAAGGTCTGGGATGGGACGTATAATGCTGATGGGAGTAAACATAGGATCACGCTCCGGAGTTCCAAAAGCAGTCGTGACTTGGAGCGACAGGTTGCAGCTATGAAAGCTCAGATTGAATCTAGAAACTATGTGAGAAATACAGATATATTGTTTATAGATTACTGTAGGAACTGGCTGAATGTGTATAAGTCCAGGCGCTCCAATAATACCAAGCGCATGTATGAGAATATTATCGAAAAGCATTTTGTTGCGCTTAATACTTTAAAGCTAAAAGATGTGGAGCGTATTCACATTGAAACTTTATTAGCAAATGCGGAGGATAAGAGACGTACTCAACAGCAGATTTTGTTGACTTTTTCCGCGGTCCTAAAATCTGCAGTATCTGACAAGCTCCTGGCTGCTAATGTGGCTGACGATATTCTCAGGAATACCGACAAGATAAAATATAAGCCGAGTGAAAAACGTCCTCTGACGCCAGCTGAAAAGAAAGCCGTCTTTGATGCGACTTATAAATATGATTCTGATCAGGCTTATGTGTATCTGATATATGGATGTGGATTGAGACGTGAGGAATGCGTGGCACTTACGATATTTGACTTTAATTTTAAAAAGCGTGAAGTTTCCGTCAGTAAAGCCTATGAGTATATTACGAATACTCCCGGTGTTAAGGATCCGAAGAGCGCTAATGGAATCCGTACCATTCCAATACCTTCCAAGATCCTCCCTGTGGTCCAGAGCTATGTAGAGAGTGTTAAGCATTCCGGCCGGACTCAGCTATTTGTGACCATGCAAGATAAAAAGCCTCTGACTAAGAGTGCTTATGACAAAATGTGGAAGCGGATTGTGGAATCGATGCAGGCTGCGTGTAAAGAGGATATCATTGGATTGACCGGGCATGTGTTCCGTCACAACTATTGTTCGTCCTTATGCTATCAGATTCCTCGTGTATCCATCAAAAGGATTGCGCAGCTCCTTGGTGATACAGAGGCTATGGTTATGAATGTGTATTCGCATATTCTGGCCGAACGTGAAGATGTAGAGGGCGCTGTGAATGATGCGATTAATTTTTAAGAGTGTGTGATTTTTTTCTCATACTCTTTTTTTCTGAGACATCTTTGAGACATCTGGTTTTTCTGAGGCACTTTTGAGACATTTACTTTGTATTATTTTCACCTACTTTGACCTATTCACAAAACACGAAAAATCCCCGCAAACCCTTGAAATCATTTGGTTTACGGGGATTCTATTCAGTGAGCGTGCGGGGATTCGAACCCCGGACAACTTGATTAAAAGTCAAGTGCTCTAC